>JGI24158J21664_10002534_pt1 | contig 22280 bp, 8 predicted proteins | sample Ectturendosymbi3_FD_21664 | JGI IMG/M metagenome (IMG submission 21664)
GCGCAGTATTATCGTTGACTAACATGCTACGTTTGTGCCAGATTATGCCAATGTTTTGGTCAAGGTGGTTGCTATTTTCGGTGTGATAAGCCGTGTACCTGCTGCAACTACACCTGCACACAACATTTTTGTTACTCCGCAGTTGCGCATATCTTAGCTCCCTCGGTAAATTGGGCTTTCAGGCCTAAAACGGGCTTCAGAAATAAATGTCGGGCTCGAGCCGTGTTCGGGCTTGTGATTTCGAGCTCGGTCCGGATTCAGGCTTCCAAATAAGGCCCTTTTACAACTCTGTGTGAGTATGTAGGCAAGGGCCAACAAGGGGAGATTGAAAGGATGCATCCTCCATCTACCAGCAGTAAAAATAGATTGAAATCATTTTGTGAAGTTGGCTACGCTAATTATAGGCTAAATGTTTTTGCTGCTGGTAAGAAGATATCAGTGGAGCTTTTGGTAGGGTTGGGGCTGCATGCACGATGCCCAGTNNCATTAAAAATATTTGCAGCTTTTTCAAAAAACGGAAATGTGCAAGAAAAATATTTATCGTCTTTGTAACGTTAAGCGACTTGAACATGACANCAAATTGCGCTGTAACCCACACTTCTTATAAACTGCATGAAAACTGAAGTGTTCTACTGCAGGAGTGATATGCACGTGCGACCAATGCAAGCATTTCGTGCACTCCGACTGACAGTTCTGATAAAACCCAAATGATGTGTTCTATTATATTGCTGTGCTTTTTTACATCCAAATACGATATTAATGGAAACAGGCTGAACTACAGTACCGTGTCCAACAACAAATTTAAGTATATTAATATGTAAATCATCTGCAAGGACAAAAAACAGCGTAATTAGTGTTGCTCTCAAAACACCTCTAGAAATAAGATTGGCAATCTGTATATATAAAACGTCACTTCTGCATCGACCCGAGGACTGTATTGGTTTCGCACCGAGCTGTCCCCCACACATTTTACAACAAAATTGCGCCCATGGGCGTAATCAGGGGGGTTAATGGCCCACCCCCCAATTTTTAGTATATCTAGTCGCTGTGTGCTTTGAGAGGCGGCATCCCGAACAAAATACTGTTATTCGCCTAAAATCAAACATTTTATCCCCACCATTTTAGCCCCCCAAAATTTTTGTCTGGCTACGCCACATGTTCACGCGGCTATTTTTGTAATGAATGCTGTATTTTCAACAAAACTGATCACACTGAAGCACAGTTTTAATCACAAGTGAAATTGAAAAACGACAAGGTGTCACAAGTTGTTTTTGGTCCAAGCTCCGCTTCGCCCGAGCCGTCGTTTCAGTAAGCTGCTGACAGGAAAGAAAAAAATTTAAGCAACAAACAGATTCGTTGGTTGTATGTGTCTGTACATCTGCTACGACTGCCCAAACACGTCCCTTCAGCTTTAACTGAGACTGCTTGCCGAGTGTGTTCGACATGAGGACGGAATAGCGTTGAGTGTCCAAACATCAGCCACCACCAAAGGTTTGTTCGCCGCTCCAGAGGGCTGACCAGCCACCGCACTGCATGCGCACACGCTCTTGTCGAACGTGAGCCTGAATTTGCCTTCTCGCAACGGATTGCATTACAATGCAGCGTTGTACTGCCACTGTCGCAAATATCCTGTGTGAGTTGTGTTGTCGCTGTGGTCGAAAGCACCCGAACTTCCCGGTGCCATGCTGGTTCTCATGCTTTGGTACATGGGGCGCTGTTGTTCGGCTGGTTGTTCTGCATGAAAACAATGCATCCTTGCACAGCTGATATGAACTCCGTAGATATCAGACGACTTGCACACAAAAGTAGCAAATGTAAGCTGTCGCCACAGTTCCCAGAAAGTTTTTTATACAGAAACATTACAAGATACAGTATTAGAAAAACCACATTGGAGAGAGACATTTCAACTCTTTTTACCGTTACCGACTTTTCTGTTGCAGCAACTGCTATGTGGTATAGCCCAAAAAGCGCCTCAGTTTAAGGGCGGTTGAAAGATAACCACAAAAACGAATTGTAGATGTGCCTTTCTGTGTGATGTTCATAAGGTTCGCAACCTACACTGCTTGAACCGTGGCCGGCTAATTACCACCAGTCGACCGCCCTTTTAAATCGCCACTGATTTGAAGTTCGTGATTTTTGGCTACTTACGAGCTTGTTTGTTGAACATCACTTGATCGAAACAGCTGCTTGCTGATTCAACGGGCGTTTTCCTGATTAACTTATTTTACTAACTTATACTTGCCCTACACGACAATAGTATTCCTTCGCGGCCAAATACATCGAAAGTGCTTTCACCAACCTGCTGGAAACGATGACAATGTTCCATTGTGTTGGATCTTCTCCGCAGCGCAAGAACCTGCGCATGCGCGGTTAACTGGTTCCGGTGGGGTGATGATCCCTGGCAAGTGCGTAAAACTGGCCTGATGCTCGTACGGGACTCTGGAATAGTGGTGGGAGGGCACAAAGGTGGTGGGAGAAGCGTTTGCGAAAGTGCACATGTATTGGGCTGGCTCGGCGTCTTTGGTAACACCTGGGCAAAAATCAAATTGGATGAGGTAAGCAATGCACCGACATTGCTCAGCTGATATACAGCACGTTCAGTACCGATTAATGCCCAAAATAGTTTCGCATGGATATAAGTCGATAAAGCCTGCGACGACGAATGATTTAATCTGAGAATATATGGTTTTGCCTTTTTAAGTGGTTACAAGGTCTTGAGGTTCAGGATAAAGCAGAAAGCACGTCTACACGCATAGCACAGGTATAGGCTGGTGATATCGAACTCAAAGGTCGTAATCATGGTGTAACAGAACATGTTATAACACAATCTTATCTGGCTTGTGGGATTCAATTTAGTGACAAAAAGTCTCTCTTCTAGTAAATGCTGACTTAAGTCTTTGGTGGATATCACAGCAACTTAGCTACAAAACCGTGCATTGTGGTCGTTCCTTCGACAATACTATATTTCACTACTTTTAAATGTGTTCACGGTGCCCCAAGTTCCGTAGTTTCAACATTCTAGCAAAGTAATTATGTAAGTTGTAAGAGGTTGAGTTTTGCGAGAAGCATTTGTTCAGGTTGTGTGGTTGCCACAAATCAGTTTTTTAAGGTGTTTTAGGGACCCGATTCAGGTCCCTAGGTTTGAAAATCGGGTCCCAAGAATCAGAGAAAATTATCATCTGGTCCCTAGAACCAGAGAAAATCGGGTCCCTAGAATTAGAGAAATCGGGTCCCTACAGGTCCATTCCGGGTACCTAACATTTTCCTTAAAAAAAACTGCACAAATTAAAATACTTTCAGATGGAACTGAAGATGAAGTCACATTGTGAGAATAAAAAAGCTAACGAAAAAATGGATTCCACATTTCATCTTCGGCATATTCGTAGAAAATACTATAAAGCCTTATTAAACACACAAGAGCTTTTCCACAAGTTTTTAAAACGTGAAGAATCCGCGTGAAACAAAACTATTTGCAGCAATTTGCGTTCTATTTTATGATTTTTTATTAAAAGAAGGTTGTCAGATTTTGCAAAAATTTTATAGATAACTTTTTCGTATCGTTTTCCTCCATGCACACTGACTTACTCATAGCACCAACAGAGTGAGTCAAATGTTCTACAGCAGGTGGTGAAATGCTGACATCCGAGTGGGTGTAAGGGTCAGACGGCTGTAATGTAGGATAAGAGAGCAGCGATGGTCCTAAAAAACAAACAGATAAAACTGCTTTAGGTTCGACTGTGACCTTTAAACGCTTGCACAGGAACACAACACGGGGGAGTAATTAACATTGCAAGACAGAAAAGCCTGGTGGGACTTAGTTTACGGTGTACCGCATTTAGACGGTTTATTTCCTAACCTCTTTTAGATTAAGTTAACGCTGATAATAAATAGTCTGCCACTATGATTATGAGTTAACGCTGATAATAAATAGTCTGCCACTACGATTATGAAGTACGAGTTTCCGTTTCGTACCATTCAAGTTGTTACGCTGTATCCGACAAAGGAAATCGGTAAATAAAATTTAATCTGGGCGCTGTCAAAAGAAGCAAACTTTGTTTTGCTGTTCCGGTCTGTTGCGCACAGCCGTCAAGAACAGAAGAAAAACAAATCAAAAGTTTGTCACAAAAAGTTTAAAAAAAGGTTTTCTTTTCTGTGCAGTAAAAAGTAGAGATAATCACAGGCTTGTCATGTACGGTGATGAATGCTGCCTGGCTTACAACGAGCAGCACTATCCGACTGATGACTGTTTTTCGTGAATCGCGGTTTTCTCACCAGATGTTTGCCCACACGTAATTAAAAAATTGCTTTTGGGTTTGCCATTTGCATTAGAGACCACTTTAGCTAGTGTTTGTTGCCCTAAACCAGATATTTTCAACCCGAGTCCGCGGAAAGATCGAGGTGAGTCCGTAGGCACCCTTCTCTCTCTTCTCAAAACATTTCCGTACAATTTATAGAGGTTTTTGGAATGTGCAAAAGCCTTCCATAAACAATGACCAGCGACGCGGGAACGGGGGTGCGTTACGGGGCATTACCCCCTTGACCTTTGAAAGGGGGGGCAACGGGGGCATAGGTGTCCTTACATAACAGCATCATAAGTAATTTCATGAATTATCAAGACTGACTTCAAACAAATTTATTGCTGCTATTCACGCACACAAAGATTCAGAATGGTTTTCTATAATTTCTGTTGCAGGTCAACATTGTAACTGAACATGCAAATGCGAAGCGAATGACTATTATGGGTGCACTTTTGCACTGAACTCAAGTAAACAGTTTTGAACTCGTTGTACGTCAAAACCATGAGGTTCAGCAGGGGGGTCGAAACGGGCATTTTCTCCTCCCTGGAAATTGGGACTAAGAACCAAAATTTTCTGGAAAACTTGACGTCAGCAGCTCAATTCCGATTAATTGATTTATTTCTTGCAATGACAGTTTATTAGCCGGCACGACAACTCACACTGCGCAGTGCAGTACCTCTGAGAGAAATTTTACCAAGGGGTACGAAAACCGACACCGGACCCCTACCTTCTGGGTGCTCGTCGAACAATATAGATAAAACAGCTACCACGCTAAGATTTTCAAATATACCTATCAGCCCTGCATTCGAAGAAAGTGACCATCAATTTTGGGCTTGATTACAGAAAAACTTAGCGTGAGTACTTTCATCCGCCCGGGCCCCAGTACCTCCCGGTCCCGGGTCCGATGTACTTCCTCTCGTAGGCCCTGTGTTCACTGTTCTGGTGTCGTGCAGTGGTGAGCTTGCAGTTCACTAATGGCCGTTCCTTTGCCCGCAGGGGGTAGCTAGTTGCGAAACTTGCGCGCGGATTGTTTCACTATTGGTCTTTATTGTGTAGCTATATCATGGCAACAAATCTTTTAAAGCTCACTTCAAGTTACGATATTAGGCGGTTTGCCGCCTGTGTCTGTTGAACGCAGACATCTTGGCAGGTGATGCAGCGAGATAATGACTGCTGATAACGGTATGCAGGGACGCCGGAGAGCGGTGGCATTGCCCCCCTGGCCTTTCAAAAGAGGGACAACGGGGACAAAGGTGTTTTTTTTCATAACAGCATCATAGGTAATTCTATGGTTTATCACGATCGAATCGAAACAAATCTTCTATCGTTTCTTTTGTTATATTTTAGGTTTGCTGGGGGTGCTTCTCCCCCCCTGGTAACTGACCTGATGAAACTTAGTGTGCGGCTCCAAAAAAGGTTGAGAAACACTGCCGGCAAATGAGAAACCCTGCCGGCAGCTTGTTGTTTTGCGGGATGGCGCTGGACGCTATACTGCGAAAATGACGATTGTTTGACACGCTTCGTCTGTTTTCTATAGAAAAGAACTAAGAATAAACGTTTTCCGCGAAATATCTTGCGGGTGACAGCTGGTGCCGCTGTGCCAAACTACGTGCTACAATTCAGCCGTTTGCCGTGTCAAAATATAATTGATTATGGCCGCGTTGCCAATCAAGCAAATCATGCCAAGCACATTTTTGCATTGAAACGAAGCTGTGCGTTGGTGCGATACAGTGTATTTTCGTGCTAAACGAACTTCTGCATCATAGTTTGTGTCGCACGACGTATTACAGTAAAATCGAAGCTCTCGTGCCAATAGCAGCTTTGGCAGAAACAAACAAGTCAAATAAAAGCGAATCTTCTGGCAGCAGATGGATCACGACGTCCTGGAGAAAAACAAGACCAAAACGTATTGTCGGGATAATGGCCGTTATTTATTAGTAGGGCAACCAAAAGTCAATAAAGTCAAAATTTATCTGCCTTCTTTAAAGTTCATGAAACGTCCACAAACTAAGTTTCACGCTGATACCATGAGCAACGCCCAAGTTATTAGGTCAAAAAAAAGTCAAAATTCATCGTTAGGTCAAACGTTTTTTGCAGCACAGTTTTTTCTCTGTTCGATATATTATAGAAACTGTAACAACAGATATCGATGCGCTTTGCATGTTTAGTTACAATTCTGTAATAATAATAGGTTTATTGTCGCTTCTGACGTAATAACGTTGTTTTCCCCACGACTACTGGACGATTAAGCTGATTGCAAGTCAGCGTGTGCTCCTATGAAGGCGCATGAAAAATAAAACCGAATCAACATTTTGTGACTCCTCGACGGTCATATGTGCTGGAGGATGAAGTAGAATGGCTTTTTTAAGAAAAAGCGCCTACCGCTGACCTAAGGCTAAATTATTTTGCAGTTCCAAACGCAGGAAGTTTATATGTCAAAACAAAGTCAAAATTTATAAGTAATAAAGTCAAAATTTTAAGTTTTTAGGTCAAATAATTGGTTGCCCTATTTAGTAGCAATGGGTTCTCTTACGGTATTGAAGCGGGCTCCAAGGAGTTGAACAGAAAATACATATCTTGTAGATGAATGCATTGCACATCCAAAGAATCAAGGCTTTCTGTTACCGGTTGCAGATATTTTTGCTCTCAGAAAGCTTTACATGGTCAACCACGAGCAGCTAGTGGTTTTGCAAACTTACTGTGCATTAGCTACAATTCCCACTCATGGCCATCGTCATTGAGCTTATGGCAAATTGCATCAGAAGCACCAGCAGAGATCACACCTTGTTTGGGTAAAGGTGTTAACCACGCATCTTAACTAGCAGAGATGGATGTATCTTTGCCTGCTCATCACCACCATGACTCACAGCTTAGCTGAGTTGTTATTATAAGGCAGTCGCAGCAATTCTTTTGACGAGCTCTTGTCAAAAACTCGCAAAAGTTCAGTGTTAAATTAAACGCTGCAATGAAGTGCGCTGCTTTACTATTACGACCAAGCACAAAATTGATTGATGCTAACATTTGTTCTCTACCAGTGCATTTTTGTTGTTTTTCTGTTTTTAGACTAATTAAGTGAAAAAAAAAGACATTTCGTGATGCGTCGTGATGAAATTGACAACAATAGTTTACGCGATATCGAAATCTGTACAGTTTTTCCGTAGTTCGGTCGATGAGACCAAATATCTGACATCTAAAGCACGTCATAGGAAACTAGCTTTGCAAGTTAGCTCGGCAGCAGTGTTGCCAGATGGTTGTCATCTAAATCTGCTAAATGGTATCATGAAAAACTGCTCGATTCTGCCAAAAATCTTGTCACAAATTTTCAGCTAAAATCTGCTGAATGTAGTAAAATTCTGCCAAAAATCTGCTATTTTTGAGGTTATCAAAATTAACTTAAAAAGTTATGTATCACTTATTGGTGTTGCACTCACTATCAATGCACAAGGACAGAAAATGTCGGTATTGGCCACCAAACATTTGTGCCCACAGGGCCGATTTTAAGCTTGTTTGACCGATTTCACGAAATTGGGCCCCACGCCCCAAGGGGCCCCGCGCCAGTATCGGCAGACTTACGATTTGAAACCTTTTTTGTAATCTAAGAGAAGTATACTGCGGCCATGGGCGCAATTTTGTTGCAAAATATGGGGAGGACAGCTTGGTGTGAAACCAATATATTCATCTGGTCGATGCAGAAGTGAAGTTTTATAAATACAGATTCCCAATCATTTTTTTAGAGGTGTTTTGAAAGCAACACTAATCACGCATTGTTTTATCCTTTTAACATCAACTTTTAATGGGTTTAAAGTCAAAATTTAATAGATGAAACTAATGTCAAAAGTTCCATTCTAAGAGCTATATTTGCATAAGGACACGAAAATATATTTGAGATTAAACAGAAATCAAACTGCACAACGGTGAATTGACAAAAAAGTACCAAGTTTAACCTGCGTTAACACGAAAAGAATGTCCAACTAAACTAGGTGATACATACCTGTAAAGCAAATGTTTTGCACTTGGATAAAAACATTGATGCATTGTGGGTTTGTTTAAACTCAGGCAAATCAAATGACTTGCAAACCCATGCATTCAGCACAGGCACAAAGTGAAAGAGTCACGGAATAAATATCCTTTGGATTGGTCGGTCACCATTGTCGTGACAATACAAGAAATGAGGCTAAATATATAGCCCAGCGTAGTTCAACTGCTTTTAACCTACGGGCCATTTTGCAAAAGCATGACAACTTGCGGGTCACATCGACAAAATGATGTATAAGACAACAGGGTTAACAAGATTTAAACCTAAAAAAAAGAAGATAAGTGAGCGCCTCGTTGAAATTATTACACAATACCAAATAGGAATTTATTACAAATCCCTATCAGTGTGATGCCTGTGATCGAGGTTTCTCTCACACTATCGTTCCTTTATCAATACCAGTGTTAGTGATAGCAAGTCGGAGACTATGGTCCAGTGTTCCGCCTGCCATTCAATTTCTGTTTTCACATTTTACTTGCTTCATCGTAGAAAATGCATTCTCACACGTATGTATTTCCAAACATATTGTTATTGCGAAATCTTTCAGTTTGGGAAGTCTATCTTTACTGACTAATTTCCAGAGGCTCTTCACAGTCTAGTGTAACGCCATTAATATTGTACATTTTTATTAAAAGATGTTATGCTTACTCTAATTTAAATTACCTGTTGCAACACATAGGCAAAACATTATCAACAAAGCTCGCAGGCCTTATAAATTCGGTCCGCGGGCTACATGGGGCCCGTGGGCCTGGAGTTGGACCACACTGGTACAGCCTATTTTTTATTTCTACACAAGTCCATAAGTTTTGAGTTATAGGCCAATATGTAGCTAAGTCAATACTTCTCCGTTTTGATTTAAATCCTGTTTACTAATGGTTGAAGACAGTATTTTGCAAAACTGGCAATCCTAAACTAAACTACGTCTCCACAGTAGTTCTGCTTTTTGTTTTCCTCTAATACTTCGCAGAGATTTGCCTGCAAATGCAACTTTTTAACATCACAAATTTGCATCTTTAAATTTACGTGACAACCAACGTTACAGCAAAGCCAGTTACATTTCTGCACGAAACAAGTCATGGCTGCTCTGTGGTCTCTCACACGAGCAACTGTTAAACTCTCATTGCTTTAAGACAATTACCTTTGTTACAGGGACGCCAGAACGGGGGTGCATGACGAGGGCACTGCCCCCCTGCCCTTAGAAAGGCAGGCAAAGGGGGCACAAGTGTCCTTACATAACAGCATCATAGGTAATTTCTGGGACGCCGGAAAGCGGTGAACTCACGGGGTATTCCCCTGACCGTTTGAAAGGCGGGCAACAGGAGCGGAGGTGCCTTTTCATAACGGAATCACAGGGAATTTCATGGTTTATGAAGATCAACTTGAAACAAATTTATTGCAGCTATTCGCGCAGCCATAAAATTCAGAATGGTTTTCTATAATTTCTGCTATTATTTTTGAGGTCAACATTGGTGCTGCCCAGAACAAGTATAATTGGTAACGATTTTTCTATTTTAAAAAGTTCCATTGCCCTCAACTCTTTTACTGCCCCCCCTGCCTACCGTTGTTCCGGCGTCCCTGCTTTCTTACAGTATTCAACCAGTGATTACTATAAAAATTACTGTTGCCACACAGGGTGAAATATCAGACAGAAGCCGTTAACAATCTTTCGCGGCCTCTATAAACTTGCAAAATTCTAAAAATCTTTTTGTCGAAGCTAAAATTTATAAAAATATCAGAATCAGTAATACCACATCAAACTCTGTTTCAACATCAGCTTGACTTCCTATGCATCTAACATGAAACGTGATAAATGTCATTTTTATTTTGGCAACCTCTCCAAATACAAAACCTAAAGAGAAAAATGTGTGGGGAGATAGCATATTATGTATCCCCGTCTGAACAAGTGAGGGGGACACGTCCCCCGTGTCCCCCACCAAATTGCGCCCATGACTACAGCTATGCCACAAGTTAAAACGCGCTTTGTTTCTACCCGGTAGACGCTAGCAGAGCAGGGTTTCGGAATCGGAGTTAAAATGTCCGACTCTAACTCCGACTCCTTAAAACATAACGTGAATGAAGTTTGACTGTCAACAATTTTGTAGCAATTAGCAATCAATGGAAATCGTGGTGCACAGCAAGAATTCTGTGTCAATAAAAGTTTCAAAAGAAAATGTGTCATTTCAACAGTCACGAGTTAGGACTCGACCTAACTTAGCAGCGCGACGTGAAAAAGTATTCACTGGGATTTTCGGAGTCGGATAAAAAAATCCGACTCCGACGACTCCTCGTTTTTTAAGAAATATGACTCCACCCAAAAACCTTCGACTCCTTGCGACTCTGCCTCCGTACCCTGCAGCAGATATGAACGGATTTATGTTTTTCCAATCCGAATTCGATCCAACATTTTTATTTCAAAATCAAATCCAAATTGAAGATGCTTTTTGGTAATTTTCGAATACTGTAATTAACATTTACGTTATTTAGTTTATTTACCGGTTTAAAAGTGCCGAGATAGCGAGTGAATAATGTCCTTTCAAACGAACGTATGGGGCGGGTAAAAATGATTTGCCTATGACTCATGATAGCTTTCACAAGCAATGAGATATCGAAGATGTTTCTAGTAAGGTTCAGGTACAGCCATTGTTGCGTCAGCATCACAATGTGACCCTCAGCTTAGTTTATTAGTCCTCCATGGGTTCTCGGAGCAATTTGAGTTTGAGACCCCTGCTTTGAGGTTTTACTTTATAATGTCTGTAACAGTTGGATTAAGTGAAAGAAGTTTTCAAAACTTATCAAAAAACATACTTGCGATCAACAGCTTCACAAGAGAGAGCAAACATTTTGGCATTGCTATCTATACAAAAGGCATTGTTAAAATCATTGAACTTGAAAATGTATTCAGATAATTTGCAAATGAGGCCTGAAAAGCTTTTTTCTAAAACGCCTGTGTCTAAGCATTATGTCTCTAATTGTTATACTTGGTAGTTGGTATTTTTTTTAAATATTTGAAAAACTTTCAGTTTTTCAACATTTTATTATATGAAGCATTTATTTTTTGGTTAAAGACGAACATACTACACATTACACAAATTAAAAATATATATTGACTTTTACTTATGTATAGAGTGGGGATACCGCAATCAGTCTTCTAATTCGGCCCCGCATTTCCTAGTACCGGCCCTGTTGCCCACAATTTCTTTCCGTCGGATTTTTAAGTAAAGTAACTGCAGTTTAGTTCCTTCATTTTATGAGAGACAGTTTCTGATAATCTCTTTCAAATAGTCGCATGTGTTTACAGAACAATACTCAGCGACAAATCGTCTGAGCATAGCTTCAGCCCTACAAATTTCTAAGTCTAGTCTTTGTAATTCAAAACGTTGTTATTTGCATTTGGGAGCACGTAAAAAGTTCTTAGCCTTAACTGAGTGCTTTTTGCTTCCACCATACTTTTAAGTTCACGTCTCGCAATTATTGTATTATTGTAAACTTTGCAATAGACTTTTCTTGAATCAACAGGAGAGCCGCGGTGCCAAGTTTTAAGTTCTTAATCTTGCAACTACATATGAAACTTTTGACAATGTTGCTTTGGTTTGCCAGGGGAATTTTTTTTACCTGACATTACTACTTACTGGCGTAACTGAACGACTTGGAAATTATATCATGTGTCGTGAGATAAAAACGTATTCTAACGATGTAGTCTTTTAACAAACGCGCTCTATAGGCACAGAAGCAAATCATTTAAGCTTCACCAAGCTATCTAGTTACTTATTATTGACAGGCGTGCCTATTGCATCATAATAATAAGTAATCATAATAATCAGTCGTGCCTATTGCATCATAATAATCAGTCGTGCCTATTGCATGCCTGGAGCAAATACACACAGGCGAGTATGAAGCTCTTACGCGCTGCATACATTAATGCCTACCGAATTATGTATTACATACCCAGAAAAATAAGTGTTCGGCCACACCAGTTAGCCATCGTGTCACGACTTCTGATGCCTTGTTGAGAAATAATTTTTATCGCTTCTTGCGCCGTTGTGCATCTTCAGCTAACTTTTTCACCCGATCTCTTCAAATGTCTAATGCTTTTCACAAATCTTCGTTTTTCCTCAATGATTAAACGCTTATGTATGACGGTGGCCAACTGATATAGCTGTTGATGCGTTGGACCAGTGCACGGGTCTCATGAATATTTTTTTGCATAACAACGAAAAGCTCCCGTGCGCTGCTTTAAAAATCAGATATAATTAATTGGTTGCTTCAAAACTTAGGAAATTTATTTCGCTGTCGATCTTATGATAAATGTGTTGTAAAGCATTTTCAACCTTTATTGGAACGGTTGCATGTATTCGTGCGCCAATGTGCACCCCCATCAAACTCATTTCTTTACTTCTTGCTCCTTTTGACGGTTAGCCCACAGTTGGGTGATTTAAATTTTTTTCTCCTATCCGTGTGATCATGTGCAAACAGCTATTCTGTAGTGAGTCATGGCTAACCATTTTTGTGCTCATGCGTTGTTTACTATGCCTACGATATGGACCATGTGTCTGCAATAAATCATCATTCTTGTTATCATTATTGAATTGCTTGTTTGCGTCATAAAAATTCCAAATGATTAAAAGTTGAGCCTTGTTCTGGTGTTGCCCAATTTCAAACTTCATCAAGAAGATAAACTATTTTTTAATGAAAAAGGTGTAAAAGTTTTCATTTCCAAAAACTTTTGAAAGAACTCTTTGTTAGGAATTTGTTACCTGATAAACCTGCCAAAAGGTTTTTAAAATCCTGCTGGAAAATCAGCTAACTGCCAGATTGGAAATTTTACAGCTAACTGTGAGAAAAACCTGCTAGATGTAGCAGCAAGCCAGCTAAAATGGCAACACTGTTAGGCCGACTGCCTGGGTAACGTCATAATTTATCTTGCACAAACGTAATTGTCTTGCGAATTGTTTTGTCACTACGCGACTATGTCGTCGATTAGTGTGTTTTCGCAACGTCCGCGAATCTTGTAGCTCATCATTTACTCGGGGATACCTGGATTAGTTCATCGTTCGTCTTACTTTAGCCTTGGATCAGCTGCGAAACGTTTTTCGCGGTGAAGATTTGTTTTACGCGCACTACATTCACTACAGCTTTGAATTTCGCGGCAATGATATGACGTTTGCTGTTGTCTGGAGACAGATCCGGAAGAAGAGCCCGCCGTGACCCCTGATTGGGGGGGCTGGTAAAAAGGACACCCAATTCTAACTGAGGGTCTTTCTTGGGACATATAGACGCACTAGAACGGAACTCACCAGGAATTGAATTCACACATTTCAACAGTCATGTTTAAATAACACGTCAGAGAAATTGACCTTCCCACGGCCCATAACGTCCTGTTGTCTGACCCAATCACTGCGAAGTGCATTTTGGATAACTTCATTGTCAGCGTTTGCCTTGGTAAGCTGACAGTTGTGTAGTAACGTTTTTGAATCCACGTTAAGTGCTGTTTTTTTCGCTGAGACGTTTCGGTCATTTGTTTCATAATAGTGTTAAAATTCGCTGTAACAGTATTCACTTGTCTATATTTTCGTACGTTATGACCGAATTGACTTAACTTTTTCCGGTCATTAAAAAAAAATTCGTTCTTCGACCGAAAAAAACTAGGTTGATTGAAAGCATTTTTAGTACAGTCTTATAGTAAAAAATTATTCAGGAAAATTATGTTGTAGACCTATGTTGTATACTTTCACTGTACAAGATTGGAATAGCCAGTTTCCAAGGTATACTATCAGGTAAAATCGTATTTGTAGCACGCGCCTGTCATATCCGGTTCATCTTGCATCAGAGTTGTCCAATGAAAACTCAACACTTTATACTTTACAACAACGAGAAATCCAGTTATTAAATCAATAGCGCTGTATCTTTCATGATAATACAGTTATTTTAGCCAATGAGCAATCGTTTTACTGCAGTTTTAGAAGCTTTTATCACAAGATGGCGCTAATCTTATTTACATTGTGAAAATTAACATTGTGAGTTTGTCTATAAAAGCTTCCCTGTTTTTCAACGATATTTCATAGAGAGGTGACGTTGATTCTCAAGAAATACATGCTGATTGTGTTAGAATTTTGGGAGCAATCACGCCTGTAAAGACCATTATTACTGCAGAGGATACGTTGTAACATCTGTTTTAGAATGGCTTGCAGGACTGCCATGGAAATTTATCCATTGCGTTACGTGTTTTATTAACTGTTCCTGTCATTGTTGCTACTGCTGAACGGATCTTCAGCAAGATGAAGTTAATCAAATCGTTTCACAGATCAAATATGCCTCATGAAAGACTAACAAACATGGCAATGATATCTACTGAAAGCGAAACTGCAGAAACATTAGATATGACTGAATTGATCAAACCATTTGCATCGTTGAAAGCCAGGAAAAAGTCATTTTCCTAGCTTGAAATTTAGTAAATGCTAAAGTCTGAAGTCTGCCTGGTATTCTATTTGAATAAGAGCTGATGATGCCTATTTGAATAAGAGATTCTATTTGAATAAGAGCTGATGATGCCTGCTTTGTAGGCGAAATATATACTCTGTAAGATCTTAGTGTCCAATTCTGTGCTGAGAAAGGATTTCTTTCCATAGACAGTGGTCTGTCTGGTATAGTATGTCTGCTTCATATGTTATGTTGGTGCTGTAAAAACATGCTTTTGTAAACATTTTTAAAAACAAACGGACCTTTATGTTTATATAAATAGTATGTGTTAAATGCAATATATTGTAATTGGGGGCCCCAAAGTCCAGGATTGGGGGGGCCGAAACCAACTAGCACAGGCCTGTCTCGAGCACACTTCCCGATGTAGTCAGAACTCGACACGAAATGCGCAATATACAGGTTTCAAAAAACATTCGATTTTTGTGAAAATCTAACGAGAACAAATGGCCAAGAAAGTTCAAACAGCATTTTCCACCTGACACAAATCAAACAAATAATGAACACATTGCAGTCACCAAGGATCTACCTTAAGGATATTTGGTCTTGAGTGGCCCACAAACTCTCAGCAAAGACTTAGAGAACGATTCGAAAAAAAATGGCTCACGCAAATGCACCCACCGTTCGTGTGCGTTGGTGGAAGGAACTGCGTTAAGTTTTGCACTGGAGGTACCGCCAAGTTCTGTTGGTTTTGAGCGTTTGTCCGTTGATTCCGCAGTTTTTCTTCCCTTCGGGACTTGGCTCGACGGTTGGAGAACCAGACCTTTCAGAAAATCGCACTAAAAAGCGTTAATTAAAGGCCCTTCGCATGCTGCAATATTGTATACAGTGTTATATATAAAAGCGAATAGTCTCGTATATGCGGGTCTCAGCGCTAACCCTGCTGCTACTTGACTGGTCGGGGCCACTTCTTTAGGCGCATCGACCAACTTTACCCGGAAGGGTGTGATCAGGTTTTTGCTTTGAGTCAAAAATAATTTATCGTTAGTCTTAGATTTTCTTTCAGTTCCAAAACTATTGTTCGTCCCGGTTCCGAGCCCCCTGACGCCGAAAAATGCTCATTCACAAAAACACTTAAAAACTGCTGATTCACTGATGTATGATGGTCCGCTTGCGCCGTGTCGAAATTTTTTTATATTGTAAAAAATCGCTCTAAAAAAGTTTTTCACGAAAAAATATTTTTGAAATACGACTGAAAAAAGATTTCATGACCAAAGGTTTTTGCTTCGCCCAACTCCGGCAACGAAGTGTTTCCCACTGAAGTTTGTTAATGAACCATGTTGTAAATTCATATGTCTTTAGGGCAGTTTTTATCTTTTAAGTGATCGCTTACCTTGCGTTTCTTCTACGCTACGGTATGTTTCTTTGCATTCTGTCAAAGAAGTCTAGTTCTACTAACCTAAGCCTAACCTGTCAAGTGTTGAAAAATGGGAGGCAATCTTTCTTTACTCATGTCAGGTTAATCCAGTGCTATGACTGACACATTTATAACTTATTTATTTTCAAGAAAACCATCAATCTGACGTAAGTTAAGAACCCTACAGGATTGCGTAAAGTCTGTTGCAAGCATTATTACAAGGACGCATGACGCCCTATCCTGAAACTTGCGCTATAGTATTCCACGTTATACCTATGACATATATTCACTGTAATTAGAATAATCTAGGTGCATTTACACTAACCCTACATTGAAAAAAATTTATGACTGAAGATGGATTAAGAATAATCGGAAACGTCTCAAAATAAAACACGTATAATTTTTTGAAGGCTTTTTTAGTGTTAATGAAACAACTGTTAAGTCTATCTCAATTTTATGATCCATAGAATACTCTAACGTTAAGGTGGGAAATGCGAAGTCACCCTACTAAAAGTATGGATTCATGGCATGCATTTTGTAATTTCCGTTTACCATAACAGCAGCCATAATTTAAAATGGACTTCAACAAAGATTATAAAAGACATTCGTCTTCGTTCAGAGAATGCAGAACAACATACCATAAAGGAAACAAGGATGGTGATGATTTATTAGGTAAAAACTGCAGTAAAATTGAACATGCAACAACTAAATTTGTAACATGGTTTATTCACAAAGTTTAATGGGAAATATAGTTCGTTGGCGAAGTTGGTCACCATAAAGAAAACCAAGAAAAAATTTTTCTTGGAAAAAAATTTATCAGAACGTTTTCTTTTGTTTTAAAGAATTTGTCAATTAAAATTTATAAATTTTTTTTAAACCAGAGCTTATTGTGAGAAAAAATTTAATGGACGCCACACTGATGTGCTTGAAGCTTAAAATGAAATTCGCAATTTTCAGAACTGTACAAACGACAGGTTCAGATCACGTTTTCAGGCTTCCATTGACAACATGATAAAATTTGTTATCCGCAGATGGTTTGAGTATCTCACATTTTGTCGCCAGGACACATGGCTTATGGGTGAGGCTCGTCACTCATTGGACCTACAGCTGACTTCGAGTCGTCAACGCGGTTTTAAATCTCGTGTAGCGAACAAGCCTGCCCATGTCTACCAAACATGATTTCGGTCGTTGTAGTTTGCTGTTAAGGAAAAATTTTGAGGAAGAGACGTTTTCCACCGGTGTTAACGTTTACAATAACTGAGTAACCACGATAATAAAATCAGAGAAATAACTTTTTTGTGCTTCTAATCTCTAACAACTCGCAAATACCCAGCAATTTATGCCATAAACCATTTTTGTAGTAATAAACTTTAAAAATTGACTGCACTATATTATGATAATAAACTTTTCAAATTGACCGCTTATGTTAGAAACAGCATTTAAAATTTGGACGGAGTGGAAACGGACAACAAGAATAGATTATCTCAGTGCTAGAGTGTCCATTGGAAGGTTGGGTTTTCGATCCACGGCCACAGAGTGAATCGCTGAAGCGCTCCTTGGGCAAGAGCGTGCACCGTAACCGCCAGGCAAGAAGAAAACTCAGGCTTCGGCCTGTCGCCTGCTGCTGTCACCAAAATAAAAACTATGTTGAAATTCCTGCCTTTTTTCAATCAAAATAACCTTTTTCCGAATCTATCAGGCAACAAAAAGCCCTTCTTGACTGACGCCCTTCTGCAGCAACCCGCTTACCTGTACTCGAGCTTCCGGAAGGTCGATCAGTTTTGCGAGTTGCTCACGAGCGTATGCGTCGGGATAATGCGACTTTTCGAATTCTGCGAGATATTGTGAAATGTTTTTCAACTGTTTACGATCACGGGTGCAATGGGGTATTTGTTTGCAGCACAGGTAGTTCAAAACGACTTTATTTAGAGAATGCATAATAAACACACAGTTTTTGTTGAGCAACTACTGTATAATAGATGATGTCATTGCCGTTTGGAGAAACTGACGCTAAACGCGAAACCTGCATCGCTAAAACGGTGAGACCTTCTGGGTGTAAAATAAGTTAAAAAGATAAAAAGAGCAGACAGTAAGCAGTCAAACTGAAGATTGCTATGATAATCAATATCAGCGTTTGATTCATCTATTAAATATTAGCAAGTACGCCAAATAATTAAAAATATATCTTGTAGTACAATCATTACTTTTAACACTTCGTCAGAACACACCTCGTCGACTCCGAAAGATTGTTTGATTAGGCAAAATACAGGCTTTGCACTGTACTGTATTGTTTAAATTTAGCTCTAAAAACGATGTCTCTATTTCTTTCACCAAACAAAATTCCGTATGAAACACCAACAAGGGATTGAATTATTTCTTGCTTATTATTTGGAATATTGCATATTATTCATATTTTGAGAGAAAAGCATGAAATAAACTTCCACTTTGCAGTGCTTAGTATTTTTTCTTTTGATTGACTTCATCAGAGCAACGTCCCTGCTTTTGAAAGAAAAAACGAAAAAATGAAACTTCCTCAAAATATAACTGCAGTTTCAAATCCAGCTGAAAAAATTAACTGTCAGATGCTGGAGCAATGCTCGTCCTGACGGTAAAACCGAACAAAAAGGCGACCGCAGGTAACGATGTTCCGCAAGTTCACTCAAGCAGTGAAACGAAGAATTAAGTGCTGACTTTTGTGCAGTTATTTCCACGAGGCAACTTTTGTTCACCTGCTAATACCTTGGGTGCAAATACATGACGAACCACCGGGCGTTAGCAATCGTGTGCTCGATCAAACGACGTGAAGCATTAGGGCATGCAAGAGACAGTTGCTTCTTTGCATTGTTTAATGTGCAGAAAACACAATTCTTGCTGCAATCGCTTGCTGCAACTTGGAGTTGTTGGAGTTTTGCACAAATTTCAAAACTCAAATCTTGCGTTATGTGCAAATAGAGATGTAAAAGCTTCAAACACAAATTGGTGCTTTGTCAAAAAACGTAGTTGCGTAGGCAGGGACTTTTTGACTTCAGCACACAGCCAATTATAGCAGGCAACAAGCTTTCGCTAGACCAAAAGCAAAAACATGCTGTGCTAGTGTCATTTTAACCAAAGATCTCTGGAACAAAATCAACAGGAATAACTTTCTGGAGCTTTGAAGATACGGTTCTTTCATTTGAAGGTGGTGAAATATCGTTAATATCGCATCACATTTGAAAGAATTCTTTATGATCACTTTTGAAAGATTTCTTTATGATGCCAACATAAATAAATACTTGCATGATAGTTTTGTTAAAATACATTTTCTAGCATAGCGAGCATTTTAATACGCTTTGCTTCACAAGCATGACATTGTGTTGTCCTTTCCTCGTCAGAACAGTCATTCCATCCGTAGAACGGCATCCCTACCTGCTCCATGATCATCTTCATTGGTAGTTTTGCATCTGTTTTTTGTGGTCTTGCACCATTCTTACTGCTGCCTTAAATTGAAGATACAGTAGTTCAAGATTGCTCTGGTCACACCTGTCGCTCCTTGGTGTCCTTGGTGATCACAAACTTTGACCAGCAAGTTCGCTGGTGGAACCAACATTGCCTCTTTTTTGTTGCAATATACAAATTTTAGGCTTTCAACATTTGAGCGCTTAAGACGAAACACAAATGTTCGAGGCAGCAGTGAAACAAATATGTCAGTCGTCGACGCAGAATTTTATGCTCTGTGCGTTTGTTTATTTAGAGCGACTTTTGTTTCTCACCTTCAGGGTTCCTTCAGGCCCGCAACTAGAGGGGGGAAACCGGGCAATTGCTTACCGCACAATTTTTAAAAGCTAGTTAAGTTATAAGGTATTCCCCCCAAGCAAGTTGATTACGCCCCTGCTCCACTTGTATGGAGACCGAAGGAAGCAGCCTTGTTTCAAATGCATTTTCAACAACGTAAATTCAGCAGGTCGTGTAGAAAAGTAACTCACGATCTTATGATGATGAAGGTTAAACACCAGATTTCCAATGCAAAATAGCCACACGCGTTTTGTTCAAAAACACATTTCTTGTCTCGGAACAAAATGGCGAATCGCTTGCCGAAAAATAGCGCCACCGTTTGCCTGTTTGTTTTGTTATCTTCAGTACAAAAACAAAAATAGGTATGTACCCTGTATGAATAATGATCAGTGTACACTCAAACAGTTGTCATTTAAATCATTTCATGTTCAAATCTTCCTCTGTTTTTGCAGCACGGTGATCGATGAAAAGTTTTTGGACCGTCAGAAAAGCTGCACCAACATTATTCTTCTTTAAAGGCCGATACGAAGGCCCATGTCATTTCCCCTTTGTATGACACTGTTTATTAAAACTAAGGTCTGTGGCGTTTTTGTCTGGCTTGTTTCTACCTTAGCAGTGGCGGGGGCAGCAAGAAAGACTTCTGCGATCATGTATAGATTAGACGACTCTTTTGTATTCGAATGATATCCCGATTATTTTAAGTGGCTGCCGTCGGGTGACAAGGCAGCAAGCTCTCATTGCCAAGATTTGTTTGTACCCAGCTGAAGTTTGCACCTTTGACCAGACAAATGCCAGCGATAGCGGATGTTCTAACCTCCAGGACAATGAACTGGTCAATGTGGGGCCTGTTTCATTTCTCCACTGGTGTTACTGAAAAACGTTGCTGAAAATAATGTGTATTTTGACAGTTTCCAAATAAACTGGCAGCAAACTGGATCAGTCAATCGAGATCTCTCTAAAAAATTTACCAACTTCGGTGAAAATTCCAAAGAGATATTTGGATGTTTATTGCCAGTATGCGTTAGCGATAACGTCCGCCACTGCTTACAACAAAAATCTCGTTAATACGTTTGGTTGGATTGAGAAAGTTTTCATTTAGACGAAAACCAATAAATGACTGCAGTTTCATGCAAACATAATCTTCACATTTATTCTGGTAATTTTCACCAAATGTTTTGTAATCTCCTCGTTAGGAACCAATGAATGCCGGATTTGAGGAAATGTATCAACTCAAGAACCCTTTATCGCAGAAACCTAACTTAGATTTTTTTGTAAAAGGCGTAGACTATGTAGCCATTTTTTAAGTTGTGGGAATAATTTTATATGTCCATCATGTGCTCATTTGTACAGCCCTTTTTTAGATGTTAAAGCAAATTCTGTTTTGCCATATGTGGCGTATTTAGCAAAATAAAGCTTTTTCAAAGATTTTTCAAAAACAGCCACATTACAATTTTGATGTACTCACAAAAGCATTGGCCATGTACGTCCAACTAAACTACTTTCCTCTCTTGGTTGATGATCGAAAGGTATAACGGAATATATGCTGAACGCTGACAGTTATTAACCCTACTCAGACATTCCAGGTCAGTAGAAGGCTCGTTACTTTCCACATTTTTCAAGTTGGCTACATTTTGTGGTAGTCGCACAAAGATGGTTTCTAAATAACGACATTTTTGAAAACTTAAACAAGTCTCCCCTCAAAATTAGAATTACTTTTGTATTTTCGACACATGAAGGGGTTATGGAATTTCGGACCCGATTTGACCAATACTTGCCTTTTATGCACCTATAATTCATATGTGGGGACCACTTTGTTCGATATATGCCTTTTATGTAGCACTAATTCAGATGTTAATTGTTTGACTGATGTTTTAGCTTGATTTTAGTCTTTTAAATAAACCATTTGCAGTCAGCAACAAAGAGATCAAAACAAAGGCAGACTTATCGAATTTGGCGTTTTTATTTGTCTATTTTTTCATGAACGTCTGGTGAAAAAAGGAAAACCCTTATGTTATGAACCTGGGCGGTTTTGGTTGCTTTACCTCTAAGGCCAATGTTTGGCCGGTTTGAACTGCCTGGTTTGGAGAAATTAAGTGCGGCTGGAGAGATTGCAGAACGGAACCTTAGGCGGACTTTTAAAAGCGACTTGACTTTGGTTCTGTAAGGTTCTGTAAGTATTAGAGTTGAAGAAGGCATAGCTTTGGTAACGAGTTTCCAGTGTTTCATGCTCCCACTGACGTGCTTCGACCGCCTTGTCCTGCTTTTTGCTTTCCCAAAATCTGTGTTGGTCCGTGCGTTGTTTGAGGCAGTCTTGTAATTGGCTTGCCGTGTTCACTTTTGATTAATG
>JGI24158J21664_10002535_pt1 | contig 22268 bp, 19 predicted proteins | sample Ectturendosymbi3_FD_21664 | JGI IMG/M metagenome (IMG submission 21664)
CAGCAAGCAACAATAGAGTTCACATGCCATGATCACTCTCCGCGTACGCTATTGTTACGTTCAATCGTTGACATCGTTAGTATCACCAGAGATTACACGCCGCGATCACTGTTATTGCTTGCTCGCGCCACATATATGTACGGTGTTGTTCTTCACGCACATCCCGTTCGTGGTGAATCACACAATCAACGCAACACCACCGGAGAGGTTGCAACATAAGCAATCCAAACAAAACATAACATCAAATTGCAAAATAGAAAGACGTACCTTAAAGAACCTCGTCTGGATAACAAAAAGCGAAATTTATGCAGAAAAAAAGTGGGGAAATGGGAATATAATCTCGCTATGCACGATGCGCTTACGTATTACTGCCTTCAAGTGGATCACTACAATAAAATTCATTTTAAAGGACATTGCCAATGTTCAAAATGTTTAACTTGAAAAGTTAGTTGCCAGCAAATACTCAAACAGCAGATTCACAAAGATGTAGTTTTGTTTCCGCGGTCCACAACTCGAGATAAATAAAAACCCCAGCACCAACAACAATGATGGTCAAGGTCAGTTTGCGGTGTTTACTGGTGGATACAGTAGCAGACGATCCATCGAAAGATATTGCAGTGAATCCGCGACAGAAAGCGCATTGGCGGAAGTGCGTCTTCGCAACGTTGGCAGAAAGCGCGTCGCGACGATTGAAGCGCCAATCGTGCCTGCCGCTGATCGAGTCACGTGCCTGTCAGAAAAGTGAAGGTGCTTGCCATAAAGCAAGCTCATCCTGACAAAGCAAAGGCTTGGCCAAGAAGTCATGCCTAACACAGTTACATGCGTGGCTGGCACTAGGACACCTGATATAGAGTCTTATTGCTGCCTACTGACACAAAAGGCGAACCGCGAAACGTGTGAGATTGCAGGGAAAGCGGAGATCAGCGAACAATGCATCATCCTTAACCGATCGCACTTGAAGCAGGAATGGCAAAGTTTTGCACAAATCACCAAGAATACTTAATATCAGAACCTTGAACCGTCCCATCGCCATGCGGTTTCCGCGGCTGCCATCTATATGTCCCTTGCATGACTTTCAATGGATGTCTGTGCGCCGTTTTTCTATTGGATTGCAAAGCGTTCAACCATTCCATTGTTCCTTGTTCATTCACGTTTTTCTAACAGTGGAGGAGATCTAAACAACACTCACTCGACCACACTCACTTTCAACATTGAAACCCAGGCGTCGGTTCGCTCCAATACATGGGTAAACAGAGCCTCCCGCTCATCCTTAGACTGTATGGGATTTAGATGCTCGTTTCTTTTCAAGGCGCACAAATAAGAGAATTTGCAAACAAAATAACATTTTAGCAGCGTGGAGGTTTCGGCTGTCACTTATACACTTTTAAGCATTAAACTTGCAAAAACCTCGTGCTCGAAATTCTCGCATAAGTTCGCCAAAAATGTTTGGAACATAACAACGCGCGACCTCCATATGATAACGCCACAGCGCTGTGCACCGCAAAACAGTTGTTCTGTGCCTTCGCCCACCGAAACTAGAAACTATCACAATTAGTATCATCGCCATCTCAGTGTAAAGTCCTTCACCTTGCCTGAAATGTTATCTGAGAAAAGATGTCGCAACGAAAGCGTCGCTCGCGCTGCACTTCAGTAAACAAGTCAGCCCTGCACTGTGCCCGCTGCAAATGATCAAAACAAGCCAGTGGCAATTCAGCGTCGACTTCAACCTGCGCCGCCGTCTTTGAAGCGCTGTGCATACCCTGCCTGCCTGCCGGTCTGTCGCACAGCCTGTTTCCGGTACTGCCTACGTCACTTCAATAACAGCAACTGAACGGAGATGCATGAGATTATGAGCAGCACCACCACCTGCTACTGCTTCTGCTTGGGCTGATGGTGCAGAGCGATCGATTGAGAACACTTGCAAATAACGACGGGTACTTAACGTGCAATGAGCCTTAAAGTTGCTCGTATGACTCGGCCCCAGCCACATGCCACAATCATTGCGCGCGTCAAAGTGCGAGAAGACGAAGATCAAGCTGTGATTAAATCACTGCATTCGGCACAGACGGGGTAGCAGGATCGCCCTGTTGTTTTTCGTCGCATAAAACACACAATCGTTTTTCGTAAACATGGGCCATCGCAACAGGTTGATGCGCCATCAATTTCCGCCTCTTGCATTTGGTATCGCATGTGTTTTCCATGTCCATGGCGTTAAAAGCTGAAAAACAGCGCATTGCATAAACAATTTAGCCGAAAAGTGTGTGCGCTTCCCTTAGCAAAGTAAACGTTTAATCCCACGGGTTCATTTTTCTCAAGTAGGAAATGTATTTACAAAAAAAACGAACACTAAAACTTCTTCAAATTACGCAGTTTTTTCAGAAAACAACGCGTACTTATACTTGCATTTTCCTTCGGCTGATTTACTTTAGAATACAACACAGTGGATCGTTGGTGGTTAATTTGATCAAAAACGACTTGACTGCCCAAAGGTCGCTTGTGCGACCGCCAGGTCTCCAATCAAATCAGTTTCAGTGTCGGGGCAGCAACGCATTGGTATTAAAACCACGTGATATGGATGATAAGAAACTGGAAGGAAATGCGTCGAGGCAAGTGGTGGATGTTCACTTTCGTGGAAAAAAGCTTCAGTGCTATCCTGTTGACAATTGCACTGAAGCTTTGACGGGCCGCACCACAAGCTTGCAAACACCCACGATTTCAAATCGTTCAGCACAAAAAGATAGTTCAAATGTGTAGTCCATGCTGTTCCATTCGCTATCAACGGTCCATCCGGTACAGTGATTGATCATTTGTTAACTCGGTATCGGCACGAACAACGCTTCCGCCTCGATTGAGCCCTGCTCGTCATGGCCACAGACCGCTTTCTGGCTGGTGTCAGGTAACGTTCGCGACCCCTTCCCACTTCACGGAAAACGAAAACACGACCTCAGAGAGAATCGCGCGGCAAGGAACAAAAATCGCTCATTTCCGGCAGGAGGGACCAATCGCGAAGAGGGTGCGTGACATCACCGTCCTCCTCACTGGCGACAACATCACAGTCCTCCTCACAGCTCAGCGCATTAAACGCAACCAGGGCAACAATCGAAGTCAATGACTCAGCAAAAAATAACGGAGAATCAATGGCAGTACAAAGTCAAAATCAACAACTTCGCAAAAACAGCAACCAAGGAATTCCAGTTTTGTTCGCCGCCATGCTATTTGAGGGAACACTGAAACCGATACTAGTTTCTATAAATCTCCTGTCAGTCCCTGAACATGCTACAACTGCCTCGTCAGTACTGCACACCAACGCTCGACAACCGAACAAAGCGTTTCTCTGAGCACACTAAATGTTCACAGCATCCAACTTGAAACAAGTAATTCGCTGCGAAGCCAAGTTTGCCAGGAGCGAGAAGATCATATTCAAGGCGGAAGAAAGAGCTGAGCACGTGTTGAAATATTTATGAGTATAATTCTCTCGTAACGCAGCACAAGCCTCTTGCAATCGTCGGCTGCTAGCAACAAAACGCTTTTGCAAATCTTTTCAGATCGTTGCCGTTCGAGGACACGAATGCCCATCACGATCCACACTACGCGGAACTAAGAAAAACAACTCATTGTTGCTTTAGAAACGAAAAAATTCCTAATGAACCATGAAGTCCACAAACAATTAACCTTTACAGTCGATTTTACGTAACGTTGTGTGAAGTGGTTGGCGGACCCTGCGGCGCGTGATGCAAGTAAAGATGCCACAGGAACAAGCCTGAAACGTTCAAGTTCGAAATTTTCAAAAGTCTTGTTGAAATGTAAGCAGTGACCCCTGTTCATAACTTGTTAGATTGTTTCCTTAAAAAAAGAGCATTTATTTAAAAATTGCATCAAGCAACGTTTCGGTATGGAGCTTACACACTTGCGTTGATTTTCAGAGAACGTGAAAATAAACGCTTTACGCACAAACAGGCGAGTGAGTTGCTTTTGTTAACATAAAAACGGTAAAAAAATCAACTTCGCTATTGCAATCAGTATTTAAGGTGTTTTGAGACCGAAACGGTCTCTCAAATTTTTCCAACTGTCTCTCAAAATATAGCAGAACCTCTCTGCATAACCACCACTAAAATACACTGAAACCTCAGTTTATGACTTTCTCGGTAATCAGACGAAATAGTTGCAATCTCTCAAAATGCCACAACAGTCACCAAAGTGAAAGTCAAGCCTTATAAATCCCTGAATGCACTTACAGAAAACTAGCATCGCAATTCTGCCAAAATTCTCGCGACTGCAACGCAAGACCTACGCCACATAAAGAAGGAAATACCAGCACAAGCTTCAATAAGCAAACCTGACTTGGCATCGCTGCCGCGTTCCGATGGTTGAGCGTTGAATCGCCGAGGGGGGGTTCACGCGACAAACGACGCTTGAAATTGACGCCAAATACGCGAAAGCGATACGCTATTTTCGATAATTGAAAACCGTTTATCAACATCCCACTAGACTCGGCTGAAAAGGTTATGCTCGTAATTGGGCAAGCACGAACACCAGGCCGGCTACCGTCAGCTCCAGCCCTGTTGCGTTAGCACGTGGCGTGCATGACTTCGGGTCTGTTGTAACACAACTCCAGCAGGTGCTGCAAGACCGGAAGTGCTTTCACAGCAAAATGAAAATGTTTGATTTAAGCTTTCATGCAAGGTTCATATCTGTGGAACTTATGGCGAACATGTGCCTTTTGCCGCTGATGAAAACATCACTAGATTTTAATAAAAAATGGATTACAGAATGAATTGACAATGAAAACCAACAAGCAATGAAGCAGTTCAGATGCGGTCAGCACACGGCGATGGGCCTGAAACGGCAACTACTTCGAAAGGAAACATATACATTTGAGACACTGCAGCGCAATAGCACAGCGCTCTGTGGTCAAAACACTTGTGCTGGCCAGCGCCATCCGAAACCGATGTCAAAACCGCATCGATGTCCTGACTTGTTTGTCAGGAGACCTTGCTTTTGCACAAATCACAAATCGAACCAGTCTACGGTCATGAGCTAAACTTAACTTTCAAGACATCAAGATCCATTTCCACGGGTGGCAACCGAACCACTTGGCGGCCACAGGCTAAACTCAACTTTCGCTTGAACGAAAGTGGCGAAGAAGTTTTCACGAGCAACTCACGTGTACGCTGACAACGTCTCCAGCTCCAGAATTCATAAAAACCTATTACATGGCGCGGTACAAGAGATCATTTCCGCAACAAAACAAGTGGAACGGAGAATTTTTTCAGTCGTGCTCGACGCTGCCAGTGTCAGCCGTTGGTTGTTTTCATTACTACGTCATAACCGTGTGTTGTAAAATAGAAACAAGCAGCTTGTCGCACAGCACAAGTGAAAAGAGATGTGCGGAAGCAATATCGATATCAACGAGACGAACAAGGAAAACAGTAAAAATATCACTAAGCTACATGCGAGTGCAGCAAAGCATAAAGGCAAATCTGCAAAACTACCGACCTGTCTTTAAGCAGTATATAACTATCAAATGATTAAAATCGGAGCGGGGGCAAGCTCTGCTCTTTGCACAAAAATACGACCTGCTGACATACGACGCCCTTCAAGTAGGTGTACGATGAGTAATAACATACCTTGCCTCTGAGCTCAGTGTCACAATGTACGACCTCTTGTTTTGGGTGATAATCTAGCTCATTAGGATTTTTGCTGTTGACAGCACTTGATGTAATTTTCTGAGCATTAACAGGCGTATTGTCGGTAGGTTATCAATATCCGAAGTTCCCAAGTTCAATGATGAAACTTAGGCACGAGCCTCTGAACGCACAAGGCGGAGGCAATTGAAAAGCTGCACAAAGGTTTCGTTTATTTTGCTAGCGGTGTTTCTCAACGTGCCACACACTTAATAAGCACGATTAGCAAACGACAGTGGGAAGGTGGGCTGCAGCTGAGAACATACAGAATAGCTAACGTGTAAAACAAACATAGTTCCCACGAATAGCACTGAAAAGGGTTCTCTCGTGTTCTTGGTCGTTTGCAGATCAAAAGTTGCTTTGAGCCCGAGCGCAAGTTCCAGAACACAGTCATCCGGGTACGGGGACCAACAATGTTATTGATCAGGAAAAAACTGTTCCGTTCGTGCAAATTTGTTAAATCGTGTAAGGTGACTAGCAACTGAGCAATTTTTCAGGCTTGCAATGCGAGGACTCATCGTCGCTACAGAAACGAATGCAAGAGACTCGCCTCTTATTTACGTTTGCTTGACGGCGACTCGGGACGTGGAACAAAGGCACAACCGATCGCTTTCGCGAAGCTTCACTTTATGTCGACGTCTTTCCTGGTGGAAACTTGTTTGCGCGCGCCATAAAGCTCAATGCCTTGCCATGACGTGGTTCATTGTATCATTCAAAACATATAGCAACTGCAAGATCTTGCTCTCGTGTTTTACTTGGCCAATACTACTCACGATACCACTGTGCCTCTAGTACGATAGCTTTCAAGTTAAATACAAGGGCAAAGATCTATATTGCCTATGATGCGTTTCAATACCACTTGTATATTATTGTCGATGTAGCATATACTAAAGCATTTAACGCATATCCACCAGCTTATTTTTGCCACCTGGAATGTCAAACCTAGCTGAAGGAAATCAAACTAAGAAAATCTCTAGTCAGCAATCACATCTCTACTACTGGTACTGTACTACTAGCGAGAAAATAAGCACTTCTTTATGTAAACTACACACAAGAATCTGGGAAGAGGAAAAAAGGTAATCGAGACATGACAAGGTCAATTGTCTGAGGCGTTCTGTTTGGCACAACCAACAGCGCTACAAAACCCACAACACGAAGCAAGATATCAAAAGACGGGCTTCATTTTGTTTACATAGATAGGTTTAGGCGTAGTTATTGTTATACGGGTTGCATCAAGCAAGGTCAACCCCACTTCCACAAGACGGAAGGTTTGACGGATACAATACTCCGTTTATCTTGTCGCTGACACTATATCTCAAAATGTGCTGCAGAAGATTCAAACAAAAAAAATGCTTAAAAGTATTTCACTCAACAGTGAAGATACGTCTGTCGTAAACAGGAAGAGAAACATGAAATTCGGTAAACTGACAGCAAACGCTGTGACCTGTACCCAGATTCATACGACCTGATCGTCCCGCATACCCTGCATCGCTCGGCCCAGCTTAAGTTTCACAGCCTGATGAACATGTCCACTGGAGCTTGCATTAAGCGCTTCATATCGACGTCAAATGCCAGAAAAGCTTTTAACGATTTCTCCGAACCGTGGTCGGTAGATCAACTTCAAGCTTTTCCTGGCCTTCCACGTTTGTAGCGTTAACTTCACGTTATCTTTTCGCAAAACGGCGTAAACGCATCACCGGTTGATCTGGACAAAATCTCTCCTACGATCTAAACCCCGTCATGGTACTTGGTGTTTTTCGCGTAAAGGTCACGTGAGCTCCGCAATTGCGTACCTTGCGCTCTTACTTCGAGATCTTTGTTGAGCATTGCCGATGCATCAGGCGCACTAATCTGAAAAATGGCCTGTGCAATACCTTTTTTGCTGAAAAAAAAAACTGTCTTTTGCATGAAACGAATGCTTCAAGACCATCAAATCACATGCGGGTTGGAACAGGCCAATATTATTTGTGGAACCTTTCCTAACCACGAACACTCCAAGGTGCAGAGCCCTTTGACGTGACTCACTAAAACGCATGTGTGACGCAACAATTATGTAATAAGCATTTGGACACGGAGACGACGACGCAACTGACCAACACCGACTACAGCAAACTTTGTACCTTGCAAACACCGGATACCCTACAGAACACAACTTTACCGCAGCTGGATGCGGAGAACTCGCCAACTGCTGCCACCAGCAGTAGTCATAGATGCTTACGTGTGCCTCGTGCGATGAGTTGCCAGCTAGCAGTGATCAATCATACAGAAACCTCGTCTGGAATACGTGGCCCGCTCAGCTCAACCTATAGGCGGAAGGAAGCGACGTGCGAGCGAGGTGACACGCAGGCACGCTCACACCACAATTCACCGCTCTTACTGCAAACTGGTGCAGAGACTACTGCACGGTCTTCATACCACGCAATACGCCGCGTGTAGTCTCTAGCTAGAGAAGCTTCGTTGGCGACTACCAGGTTCTTTTGCCATTTCTAATAGCGACTACTTCCAAGGAGCTATAAACCCTCATCTCACTCTCCAGTCAGCGTTTTAAATATGCAACGCTCCAAGACACTGCCACCATACGGTTCACCATTGTGAAGTCGCTGTAGTACCTGCTCAATACGAAATAACATGCATTATTGGGTCATACTGCTACAAATTGAGCAGTATCAGCCATGTTACATCAATAGTAGCCATCTTACGTAAAACCGGCTATAAAATCTTGGACTGAACAAGGGTCAAAACCTTCACAATGTTGTTTCTTTCTGAAACCAATATTGCTACCAATGACAAAATAATTAAACATGCAAATTAATCAATTTCACCAGTCAGTGAAGTTCACTGATTTGTATCAACAAGTTGTTTGGTCACGGCAAAATTTGTAATGGCAGATAAGATTCGTTTCCTGAGCTTGTATCCTTTGGGAACTTTAAAGCAAATAACATTCCAACCTTATTAGTTATCATTACCTCACTCTATTCAGTAAGTTCCAAAGGTTCCAGGCCAACTATAGGCAGAACATCAAAGAGCACGCGTAAGGAGTAAAATCCTCTGAGGATATGCACAATCAGCAAGCACTTGAAAAAAAGATGTATGAATGTTGTTGTTGCCAACAAAAACCACACAGTGCCGGTGTCAACTTGCTGCAAGGGCCTGAGCTGCAAGGCTTGGATCGAATCCCCCGTTAGTTGCAACTATTACCGAAGACAAACGAGCTAAAGCTGTGGGAACTACTTCTAATCAAGCCGGACACAGACAAGTCACAGCACTCGAAGTCAAGCTGTCTAAAATCGAGAGCGTGGTCGCATGTCTATTCCTGACCTCTGCCTGCGGCTATATTCAAAGAAAAACGTGCATACGAAAATGCAAAATTGTGCATAAGCAATATCGTGCTTTCGTGCTTCCTCACGAAGATTAAACACAACCAACCCCTAAATTTAGACAGATCTTTATATAATTTCACCACACAGCAGCACACTGGTCGTTGACGTTCGGGCAATGGAGTCAGCGATTCGGCAGTGGCAGGAAAAGCTTTCACCACAAGATACGACCTCCCTGCTGACGAACTAACTGCTGGCAGCAAAGGGAGGAAAATCCGTTGCAAAGTTACGAGCACGACAGGCTTCGGAATGTTTTTGAACTCTGGACGACCCAACGGCCAATACCATTTGCAAAAAACGACATTTATTTTTGTCGGATCTGTCACACGCTCTTAACTAACGACCGCACTAGCAAGCACAAAATAAGACCGCCTCAACTTGCCCATGCTTCTCAGGATCGCTACACGAGCAAAACTGAACGCAAGGCTAGCCACGCTTTCTACCTTGACAAACGCGGCCGGTGTATATGCGCCCTCAAAAGCACATTAAATTGCTAAGTTGTTCAGATACCGCATAACAGCAGACCGACGGCAACATGCCATTACGTCGCTGCGGCGCTGAGCAGTTTTCCATCACTGTTTGCCAATCGCGATATTGAGCGGATAACAGGCTGAGCAGGTCTTTTGTTGTGCGGCGAAGTCGTCGGCACTTTCCGCCAGACCTCGAAAGCTCTTATGATGAGGAATATCGCTGCGAGGCGCCACCACATGGAACTAAACAGCCTCCGACAGTTGCAGATACTGTGCGTGTTTTGAAATCGTCGCTAAGAGGACAGTGTGCGATGTTGTTCCGGTGTTACGTAAAGCAACAGGAGACATACATCTCTGTCTCAACATCAATTGCTGCTAGGCTGCAGGCAAGCTCTCTGTGCATCTGCGCGTTTCAAGCACAAGTTTTGTTTATTGTCTGTGGGTGCAAGTTGTCTGAAGTCGCGCGTGCGTTTGTTTTGTGACTGTGCATAACTGATTCTTAATCGGATCCTTTTTTTATGAATTAGCCTTTCCCATCAGTCGAAAGAAAGACCGTTGCAAAAAAACAGAATGTGTTGTTACTCGATATACCCAGAATCACCCGGAGCGAGATCACTGCAGTTCATTTGCAATGAACTGACGATGGTAGCAGGAGTCTGTTTTTTTTTCGCTGAAACATTTCGGTCATTTTTAGCCGAGACATTTTGGTCACTGAAACATTTCGGTAATTTGTCTCACAGTTGTGTTAAAACTCGCCATAAAAGTGTTTTTACCTTTAGTTTCAAACATTCCGACCGAAATGGCTTTACTTTTTTCGGTCATTTCAAAAACGTTTCAGTCTATGAAGAAACATGACCGAAAAAACAAGCAGGAGTTACCGGAACGTCTGCAGAAATGTCGTTTACATCGTTTTTCTTTGGACGATATTTTCATTACAACACTGGGAACGTTTTTTTGAAACAAACGATCGGTCAAAAAAACGATACGCAGCAAAACCGTTTGCTGGGTCGTCATGCCTCATCCCACACGACCACACTCATTCAGAAGTTTCGGGGGGGGGGGATTTTAAAGAAACAAATAATGCAAACCCCAACCTTTGTGAGTTAGGCAGTTAACCAGCACAGGCTGTTGGTGCGCCATCCTGTTCGTCTTTTTCAACGAAGAGGAAAAAATCGATCCTGGCATCGCGCGACACGTCAAGATTGCGGACAAAATGTGTTCGCTAATTCGCTCAAGGCCTGTTGCCAGTTTTAATCCAACCACGACTGACGCATCGTACTATCTTCCTGGCCCGGCTGGGTCAGTCCGATCCTGGGTTTTACTTTTCGCTGCGACACTTCGGTCATTTGCCCGAAATAGTTAAAAGCGCCTGTCATTTTTGCGTTCGCGGACATTTTTTCTATGACCGTGAAAGCATTATGACCTTGTTCATTAAATTTTTTCGGTCATTTAAAAATCAAGTTCGTCAACGAGCGAAAAAATAACAGGCCCGTACACGAGCAACCAGACCGCTCTTGGCAGGGTGCAATTCAGGATTTACACCTTGCGATGGCATGTGTCACGTCACCACCGACGCGTCGTCATCACTTACATTGTGAACGCACAAACACTGTGGACAAAACGCAAACATGAGGATCTCAAAATCGAAGAAGTCATTCCGGTGATCTTTCGCGGAGGCGGAGTGTTTTTCATGAGTAAGAATAAAAGACAGCAGCACAGGCACCATCAAAAGTGTTCGCACAACGCTGGTAACGACTTAAGCAAAGCGTGCGACCGGATTTGAAACCGAAATCGTTAACTTCAAAAATAAACAGCAAGACACAACTGGGCGCAATCAGTGACGCAATCTTCGTAAACACGTTGAAAGGGCCGGAATACAGCCGTCAAGAAAAATGATATCAATATTGCCGTTTTTCCGGTAATCTTTGAATCGTAATTTGACGCATAAACAGATGTCACAAATATTTTTCAACGAGATTAGACGATACTTTGCAACGCTGTCTCTCAACAACAAGTAAGTCTATTGCTTATCAGGACTCCACATGTCCAGTGTTGGAGCATCTTCTCTCAGGATGGCCGCATTCAACCGGAGGATACTCGAGGTAAGAAGCGCCATGTCCATTACCAAGTGACAAAATTCATGTTCTCAGTTCTAGTGCAAATGCACCCGGATACAGCAGGAACAAGCGCGTGCTAAGGGTTGATTCTCGGAGAGCCGTAGGTTTATTCAAGCACATCAGGTAGAACGGCGCACGCGCGTACAAGCACGCAGGGAAGCAATCTTAACCGGAATCGATTGGTGCCTGATCTTTATCGAGTCACTGCCAATTACCGTCGCTTGCAGTCGAGCGAAAGAGTTCCAGATGTCGCAGATAACGCGCATGCGCACAAGAAATCAACGTCTGTCACGTGACTAGAAGAACGAATAGGGAAGGGTTGCCTCTGGAGGACATCACACATACAGCTGCACAGTCAGTCTGAATCATGCCACGCTTTCGTGCAATAGATGCCAGTAGAGATAACGACAGAGCAAGGTGGCAAATCCACGTTTCGTTGTTGCCGCCGCAATAAATTTGCGTCTCTTTCATTTTTTCGACACTGCTATTGTCAATCGTTGTTTGCTGCGTGGAGCGTGAAACCATTAAACAACGGTCGGGGCCCAAAGAACAAAGTTTATCTTCATTTTTGCTTGATAAGCGTTGTCTTAATGCGGACATCTTCCACGATCGCACAATTTGACCACAAGTTAAACCCTAAACACTAGACGGCCGTGGAATAAGGTCGTGAAACATGAAGTACTTTGCCAGAAACATTCTCCTTACACACTCTTGGACCCACATGTGCATACCACAGCGTCCCACCAAGCCACACCTATCACAGGGATTACCAACCTTTATCTGACCATGTACGCTTTCAGAATTTCAACAGATGAGAGTGCACCTCTAACAATTTTTATGACAAAAGGGCTGAGTAAAAAAACAAAAATCCACTGAAATTTTCGATTTGTAGAACTATGAAGGTAGACTGTATTTATGCCTCAAAGTTATTTGTTGCAGCTGTACAAATGCATGTGACCCTTGAGATAGGCAAACGCATACCTAGGGGTACATGTACCTCAGGTTGGGAACTCTGTTCTACCATGGTTCAAAAAACACTTGTTTCAGGTCATAGGCATGTTTGAGTTGCTGCAAAGCGAAGGCTTGAAAAAACGTCACGACTGTTATTTTGTTTGTTTATTAGTAAAACTGAAAACGTTAGAGGTGACGACTTGAAATTATCATTGGCTTATTTGGAATGAATATATGCTACAATGTTACAGCATTTCCGAAGAGGAGCAAAAGGGGAGAAGAACAGAAGGAATTAAATAAAAATTGACGCTCAAAAGCAACGAGATATCGAGCGATAATAACATGCACACAAAAAGTAAAAAGTAACGGAAAACTGGAGCTGGTATTATCATCAGAAAATTTCCACATTTTACAAAATCAAACACGTGTGCTTGGACAGGGACTGAACAGAGAGCACAGTTTCGGGGTAAATCTGAATGCTATCTTATTTTTCACTTTAATCTGGTGTAAACTGAACTACTTTGAACATGAGACAGCACCTCCTATTACATAGAACCTTTGTAACCTTGATGAAAAGGAGCTGGCCTGACATGTACGTTAGAAGGGCATTAAAATAATATATCATGCTCTGTCTTAACATCAGCGCTTTGACACATTGGAAAGTAGCGTCTATTGTTATCGAGTTCACGGTGAACCGAACGAAACACGCACAAGATAAGTGAGGATGACAACTGGGAAAATGCCGAAGGCTGCTCTGCTGGTCAAGGAGCCTGTCAGAGTGGAATTGGCGAGAAAGCAATAACAACAGCAGTTGGCAGTGAATTCCAGAGTTTGAACCTTTGTCAAAAGGCGAATTGTGAGAGACTGACTTTTGCATGAAGGCGGCTGTGCATTGTGACGAAAACAAAGACGAACAGTTGGAAAAATATTTGAAAAAAGTTGTAGCGAGGATTCAAAGAAATGAAAGGTCCGACAAGCGCATGTTACAAAAGCAATAAGAACATGAAACTACGAAAATGTTGTTGCGTGAGAAGCAGTTTACTCAATATGTTCTTGTGCGGTGTGGTCCTGACAAGAGGCTGACAAGAACAAGCTTTGCAGCAGCAGTTGGTAAAACTGTTCGATTTACAACAGAGCAGGTGCGCGGATCGCTTTCAGTCGCCTGCACGCACGCACACATTGTCGAGAGGCCAACGACCAAATGCACAGCGCCATCTAGCGGGACTGCTCTGCAAACAGCTTGCGAAGGACGGTATTGTCCGATAGCGTGCGTTCACAAGAAATGCGGTGTTGGTCTACATACTTCAACACAAGTACAAAGCATTTATTATTTGCGTTGCTTCTTTGCACAAGTGCAAAGTACAATCACATTTATCCTGGTCTGCAGCCGAAATAACCTAGGAAGGTCTGCAGCCAAAACAGCCCCTGGTCTTTCGCAGCCTCCCACTATTATCCATGCTTTTTGTAAATTGGTCTTCTTGGAAGTCACCAACACTGTATCATAGCAACCGTGATGGTGCCATGCATGCGTGCAACCTTTGCTGGTACCACATATCTATTCTTGTGTTTCATGGAAGTAATTGCGTTAGCGCCATTAAGCGTATACTTTTCTACCCACGCCACAAGTATATCCTCGTGTTCTTCACGCATTTGTGTGCTCCTTGTTACTGCCAGTAGGCTTACATCTACTACGTTGCGTGTGGGAGTGAAGACGTTATACAATACAATTAAATGATTATCTCTGTCAAAAACCACATCTCAGTTGGCCAGCTGCTTAGGAAGCAAGTTCACAAGGTGACGGATCAATGCGATAAATACGGAAAGCAACTTATCACTTGCTATAATGGCCAATTCCATGAAATACTTATCATAATCAGCGCACCTCAACAAGCAAGTTTTAATGCAATTCTCGTAAGAAAAATTCCAACATCTGGAATTTTGTCTGATACTGGGAAAAACTACGCGTTTCGTCAGATAAGAAAACTCGAGCGGTGGCGGGATTTTCCCGCGCGTCATAACTTGACACTTGAAAGCGCGATATCCTAATTTGACGTCCTCCAAAATAAATTTGTCAAGTCCGTCATCCAGGATTTCTCTGTCAAACGCTATTTCGTCGCGGCTGCACAGACAAAGAAACCTGTCGCATACAATCTGTCCACATCGCAAAAGGCCATCGCAGTCGTTTCGGCCATTATTTCCAGCGCAAAGTAGGTGGTTTTAGAGTGTTATGGTAGCGAGATACCGCGCCACACACGGTTATAAGGTATTTTCAAAACCAACGCGTAGGTCAACCCGACAGACCGGTAAAGTTACAGAGCTTCTATCTATGAACATAGATTCCTTTGCTAAAATAAGAAGTATGAAACGAGGGTTGGCGCTTTAACTAATGACAGATTTCAGGCCGTTGTTTCAACTTTGGCGACCTATTTTTAATTTCCTTCATTAACATCTGCCCTTTTCACTGCGATGAGTGTAAATGCAATATTTTCCAAAAAGAACAGGAAATTTTCATTCCACGGCATACATGCAACTCATTCAAAACAACAGATGGAACGTTTCAAATTGAAGTAGAGCTTTCGAGGAGTCTGCCCGCCATGCTGTGCTTTCACAAGTCAGCGGGAATTCTGACTACACGTGTCCACATTAAAGGGACAAAGTACCACAAGGGTAAAACGTTATATCTGCTCGCAAAGTGTTTTTACTAGGAAATCGGTTTCGCGCCAATTACGCATTTTCAATCCTGCAAATTGCAAGCAAAAGCTTACAGGTGACATGATGAAACACCAAAGCTTACAGGTGACATGATGAAACACCAAAGCTTACAGGTGACATGATGAAACACCAAAGCTTACAGGTGATATGATGAAACACCAAAGCTTACAGGTGATATGATGAAACACCAAAGCTTACAGGTGACATGATGAAACACCAAAGCCAGGTTTATTTCAGAACGCCTAGAACGGACAACAGCTTCGCAAGCGTCTTGCTGCTTGGAACTGTAGCGGTCGCACCACGAGGAGATGAATTGTCGCGTTTCGTGACTGAACAGACTGTTCCCTGCGATCCTTTCTTCACGGCAAAGACATGCCAGGTGCGCACTTCACCTTACTTTACGAGCAACACCACAGTGAACTGTTGCTGCTTCTGACGCATTCGTTCTTACAAGCATTACTAACTGCTTGTACTTTAAACAGTGACAACCTTGGCTGTAAGCACTTTCTTCAACATGAACAGTTATGCCTGTGCTTGCTGCTGCCGACCTCTGAATAACCCTCAGAAACAATAAGCAGGCTGAGGAGACAAGTGGCCGTTGATTTAAGTCGCGACCAGTTGAACGGACCGTTGGACTCTGAGCTGTCGAAGCTACTTACTTCGTTCAGAACACACGAATACTTTGCCACAATCAGTTGAGCCCCGATATTGCTTGTGCAGATGAACCCGCAACAGTTCGAATTCTTGGGACTGTGATTTGTGTAAACTGTCTAACCACATTAACCAGAAAATTTAACTACATTATATTAAGAAATTAATTAACGAATTATATTGATTGGAAAGTTACCTGCACCATACTGAGAAATACATTAACTAATCACATTAATCAATGCAATAAAAATTCATCAATTAATCGTATCAACTAATACATTTAGTCAAGGATTCTCAACCTTTCTTCTCTATTTTACCCCTTGCCAGCTTGCTAACATAAAATTTACCCTCTGTCTTTGTTGACTCACTGTCGCTGTAGAAAAAAAACAAAGTATTGTAACTTCAGCATCATTAAATTTACTACCGTTTGAGAACCCTGTATTAAAGTAATCATTTTAACTAAACTAACAGAGAATAAGCTGACGCAAGCGCTATTATGATGCTACGTTTGATGAGATGGTAAGTTCAATTTTTTTATTTCTTTGAGCGCGAAAAACATTCGTTATTATCTGCTTTTTTATTTATTCATTATTTTTTTTAATTTTTGTTCTATTCATCCACACTTTCGTTTTATATTTCTTCATATTTGTTTCTTCATTTCCTCGTTTTTTGCAGAACGAAAAACGAGCTGTTCAAGATAATTCCACCAAACCATTGGCTCATTAGGCTGGAAAACAGACTCAAATATTGAGCAGAGGTGAAGGCAGCAGTTTACCGATTTCTAGCGAGGTACAAAGGCTTCGCGCATCGCGTGCAACACGCGTCGCTTCCACCACGTGACATCATCAGCTTTGCACGACCTGCGAAAGCTCAGGTCCGCTGCGAGACAACCCATAGATGTCGCTGAAGATCAATCAGCTTTGCTTTGCGGAGACCATGCGCGGTTGGCAGATGACCGTGAACACAAAACAGCGGCTGCATTCGCCGATCAAACACGAGTCGCTTTTAACTTTTCATCGCCCTCACCCTTTGACTTTTTTCAAAAAAATCGCTGCCGAACTTTGAATTTCATCAAAAAATGGCTCTCTTTTTATCATCTTTTTAAAAACATCGAATTGTTTTTATTTGACACTTAAAAGCACTAGTGTTTCTGTATGCTTTCGAGGAATCAGTCGACTGCCATCTGCTTTCGTCTTTTTGTGATGATTCAAACTTGCACATATCTCCATTCAAGTATGTACTTTCCACGATGAGTGTAAGCAAGGAATCGATGAAATCAAACTTGACATTTATAACACTCAACTTGCAAAACCAACAACAAATGGCCTCGCAGGACAAAAATGTGCCCGACGAACAAGCAGGCCCTCCTTATTTAGCCGAGCAATAAGAACAAACGCAGAAGCAAGTGCATCCGGACAGAACAGGATTTCAAAGAAACAGGATGTTCAGAAATTGACGCAGAACCATATGTTACCTCCGGAGTTACCGCCATCGACAACAACGCATTTTTGTCGAGCGTCCGGCTGCTCTGACAGACAGTTAGTGGTCTGTTAACGTTTCGCACGCAGTTGCAATGCAGATGAGTGGGTGAACATGACACAGCCACCACTGCAGGAAGTTAAAGTGATTTAGTGCTGCCTTTCTATTGTTGTAAGCACGCCTTCATACTTCGCTCGTAGCAATTATATTGCTTTTGCGTGCCTCGGGACAAAGGCTAGTAGTTTAGTGGTGAAGTTTTTATTTAGGTCAAGAAAATTTCCATTAACGTCTCAGTAACGTTGACGACAAGTGCTTAAAACATTTAAGAGCAAATTGTTATCATTAGTAAAAACATTGTTTTTCTGACGTAATCAGTAAAAACGTATTGTCTTCTGTTATCAGACAAGTGGAACACAAAAATTGTAAAACAATCAATTGTTCGCTTCGCAGTAGTTGATGCGGAGTTGTTGATGCGCAGCGAGCTGCGACCCATTTATATTTTGCTGCGAAGGCTAGTTGCCCCTTACAAAACCAAAACGCTTGTAATCGGAAATGGAAAGCACTGTCGGCGGCTTTTTATAGACTGTAGTGCGTAATAGACCGGTTGAAACGGCGCCCTGCCTCGCCCCGACCGCATGCGAGGTTTGACTGCATGCGAGGTTTGGATAACTGCTCAGGTCGGCTTTCGCGCAGCGACAAAATTCTTTTTTCTGAAACATGTTGCAACTTGGCGGTGGTCGCCAAGTTTTAAGTGTTGAGTTTTACGAGCAGGACGGGAACAGAAGAGCAATAAAACGATCAAACTGCTTAACAACCAGAACAATAGTCACAAAAAATTTGCGTCGTCACAAGATTGTGACTTCAAAAAGAATACGTGAAATAGTAATCTGAAGTCCGGTTGAATTCCAGAAAGCACAAACGGCAATCCGTATTTGAACAGTTTTTGCTGCTAAACATGTGACATGACACAACAACGAACCACAGGCTCAGGGCCAGCCACCCAACAAAGTGGCCTTGTGCCAGGGAAGGGAAGATTTATCTCAGTCTGGAGAACCAGAAACTTAATTAGGGTGAACAAAAACTAGCCACGTCGCAAAACGTCCCGTTAACTTCTGCAAAGCAAGGACATTATGCAAATAAATACCTCCTTTCAGGCACGGCCGGGAAATGAAATTGTTTGTCCGAAATCAGGTGTAAGCCGCTCAGCGTTCCTTGCGGTCCTTAAAAGCCTGGAGTGCGCAGCGCACGCGATTGGAGTCAATACAAACGCGATTAAAGCGCCCGACGTTGGCAGCAATCGGCGATTGCGACAAACTCCGTCCCGACCGCAAGTCTTTAAACGGCGGCAAAGTGCGCTCAACCAATCAGCGTCGCGCATAGGGCCACGGTCGGTGCAGATCGCCGCGAACAACGTTCCGCAAATAGGCGTGTTTTGCACTGTCAGCTTTTAAACGACGCAATTGTGCGACATGCCGTACCTTTGAATAGAGGACCATTAAACGGGCGTTTACACTCATCAGTTCACTTCTATGCAAACAAATGGCGATCTTTGGCGGGTTTGCTTGAACCAGCTGCTGACCAGCACCGATGATTGTACGTCGCTGCAGTTTTAACAACATTCCAAGTCTTTGTTTGCAAGATTGCCAATGCCCGGACACTTACTTATGACTGCTGTGCAAAACGGCAGTGCGGCGAACACGGTTCATGACGTGTTGCCGGGTGAAAATATCTGAAGATAACACAGTCTACGTTGTATCTGTCGGTGCTAGGGACGTGCATTATGGAACATTTAGAGGTTCTGGAGAATTCCTGAATCTTCATTTCGAATCCAGATAATCGAATCCTATTCCGGAATAACTTGTTAGGAGTAAAATGAGCTGATCGCGCAGAGTTTGAAAACGCCCATAAACGACTACATAACCTGTTAATTAGCTCGTTACGTCACTACGCAGTGCCGTGTTGAGTGTTTCTTTCTCTTGCCCAGGGGTGCAAAGAGTGCCACTGCAAAATTTATTGAAATTATTTGTTTTGCCAACTTAATTTTTCACGTTTATTTAATCCAAATTTATTCGGAATCCAAATATTCGAAAACACACTAATTTTTTGATTCGATTACTGAAGGATTCGAAACATTTGGTTGGATTCGATGTTCCATTGTATGCATCCCCAGTCGGTGCTGTACGGAATCCGACCGCGGAATATTCGGAAATTTTCAAATGCGTATCGCAGTTTAAGGCTGAATAACATTTCATCGCCTGAACAATCTGCCAATAAAGGCCATCAGGCCTCCAGCCAATAACACTCAACGTTGTGAACCGCATCAACGTATAATCAAACAATTTGTCCTTCTTATATCACTCGATTTACCCAAGGGTTGTTGAGATGTTCCTTCTGAAAAAACGCAACAATTTTCGAATGGACGTTGCATCGCCGTTGACGAACGGCAAAGGGTGTGAACACAGTAATCACAGTCGTAGCCGATGCAGCTTTCCTACACGATCAGTATGGGGGAGGGCATCCGGTGATCCGTTTAATATGTGGGGGTGCCAAACCAGCAAAGAGCAACGTCCACCAACGAAATCAATGTGGATCATCAGTACGGGGTAAGGGTTCAAACCAGTGGGCGTCCAATCGGCATCCAGGGAGGGGAGGTGTCAGCCATTCAAATGAGTATAGCCTGGTCGTCTGATTATCACGAGGGACGTCCGTTGGTTAAATCAGAGTTGGAGGAAAAAATTACCAAGTACTTTAGTATAAAGCTTTTTTTCGATAAGAACGTTGAACCAAAAAAATATGTTTCCACTTCACCGCGAAAGAGAAATTTCTGATGACAGGGTAGAAGAAAACACGGCAGCTTATTTGTGAACCGCAATTTTTTGAGCAACAAGAAATATTAAAGATGTGATGGCAAGCAAATCAAAGCCATAGACCGTTTAACCGACAACAGTGGTTTTCAACTTTTTTTAAATCGCGACCCATTATAGCAACCCACTATAACCCGACGACCTCCACTCAACACTTGAACAAAGCAAATGTAATAACGGCTGGTACATAAAATGTCAATGTCTACTCGCGACCCCTCCAAAATGGTTCACGAACCTTTGGAGTGGCGACCTCCAGTTTGAAAACTACTGAGCTACAGTTGTGCACGCAACGCGAAGGTCATTTCTGGGAACACAAAGCAACAAGGGATGAGGCATAACATTTTAAGATCCTTGACACAATGCAACCGGATGCGAGTAACTCACCACTGCACAGCACTGCGTACGCATGTCACGTCGTACATGTCACGAAGCCACTTGCGTACGCATGTCACGTTTTACGTGTCACGAGGCCGCTTGCGTACGCATGTCACGTCGCACTTGCCACGAGGCCAGTTGCGTACGCATGTCACGAGGCCATATGCGTACGCATGTCACGTCGCACTTGCCACGAAACCACTTGCGTACGCATGTCACGTCGCACTTGCCACAAAGCCACCTGCGTACGCATGTCACGTCGCACTAGCCATGAAGCCACTTGCGTACGCATGCCACGTCGCATTTGCCACGAAGTCACTTGCGTACGCATGTCACGAGGCCACTAACCTGCGCCATATCAGCCGTACTCATGGGCACGCCGTGCACGGTGTTTACGTGTCATTAGCCGAATATTGCTTGAAACGCTACAAGCGCAACCGTGCAAACCTTTATGATGCTTCGCCTGCGTCCAGCAGCTTTGGAATCGCCCGGTGGCATCGCTGTGTCGGGAGTGGTTGGAGCTTCAGCGGAAGGTAACGCTGCTGGCATCTGAAATACAAGCGCAACTGTTTAGCGAGCGTTTTGCTTTATCCCCTGCAACACTTAATCGATTTTGCCATCGAACAGTTGATTGGAAATGTAACTCGGCGCGTAAACGTCAGCGAACAGTCAGTGAAGTGGGGGTCGGTACTTCGAAAGAAATTTCAAATCTTGAATCGTTTTTTTAATAGCAACAGAATTGAGTCTTCCACATCTCAGTTAAAATTCTGCAAAACTCGTTCTGTGAAGCTTCATCTCGCTTCACGAGGCAATATGGGAACGTACACACACCCGCAGAGACACGAAACTCAAACTGTATTTCAAAACTTAACGCATGTCATTTTAAATGGGCAGCAGAAGATTGTGACACTGCTCAGCGTCACAGTCTAAACAAACAAAGAAGACAATCGCGTGATACACTCTGCCCAGCCTCGCGGTGTAAACGCCACTTCAGCACTTCGTGAAAATTTTCTCCTACAGATTTTGCCGCCGAAACACAGTAATGCACTCTGCCTCAGGCAACAATTCGAGTGTCTTTGCTTGCAGTAATGACTAGTGTGTGTTCTTGATTTAATTTAATCCCTTTCCTAGAGGCTTTTTCTTGCAAGGGCGTTCCCGCGCTTATTCTGATTCGTTAACGATGTGGTTTCACGTTTGTTGACTCACAATGCTCAAATCGAAAAAAAGGCTATTCAATGCCAGAACATGACATCAGCAGCTTTTTCCTCGGTTAAATGGGAACACAGACGCAGGCGTATCTACAAGGTCAAACAGTGAAAGCAAAACCAACATCGCCTGAAAACAAGAGTGGTCTCAACATCAACACTTGAGCATGGACACAGCAAGCAGACGGACTCTTGGCCAGTTGTTCACCAGCAACTAGAGAAAAAAGCTTGACAATATTCAACGCCCCGCCTCAGCGCAGCTAAGAAATAAAATCATGCCGAAAGCAAAAGCACCCGACATGCAAACTTTGCACAGCCAACACGGAGAACAACTACCGTTAATCATGGGCGTCGGATTTTTTCCTGGGGGGGGGGGGAAATAG
>JGI24158J21664_10002536_pt1 | contig 22266 bp, 13 predicted proteins | sample Ectturendosymbi3_FD_21664 | JGI IMG/M metagenome (IMG submission 21664)
TTTACACTGATCAGCTATTGTGCCATTGTATTCTCATTTGCTCTAATGTTCGCTAATGGTTGGTTTACTGCATGCGATGGATTTTATGGTGCTTCTGTTTATTGGCTGAGTCATATGAAACAATAAACCATTACCATTACCTCGCAAGCAACGTCTACGCTGGGCAACACCCCAAACCTCAACATTGGGTTCCTACGCAAAAGGAAAACGTACATTGGTTCATCAGATTGGGACTACTATATTGGTTCCCAGACTGGGACCCCTATACTGACAAACTCAGCGTGCTTATTCAGCAGGGGTGCGCAAGGGACTACACTACGTTACTAAGATTAAATCATGTGACCATAGAGAGACTTCGAGTCATGGCACAGACGGCTGACAAAATGCTTCCGATGGTGCTAAATGAATGATTGTGCAACATTTTACAGGGTTTGGGGTTTAGGTGAGTGTGTCGGATTAGTGTTTTGGTTAGAAAAAAAGGACGTCTAAGACTAAGTCCAATAGTTTTCAGTGGATATATTTATTCCTGTACTGCAACTTGTTGTGGGTATCTGACATCTTGCAAAAAAGTTTTAATTTACGCCACAAACTTAAGAAAGAAAGTAATCACCAAACTTTTTTCCTTTACTCCGAGAAGCAAAATAACTGAAAAGCAGTAATAGGTCAAAATTTTCGCAGAGGTCAGAAATTTCGCTTGACACCGCCCCTTTTTTGAAAAAATCAACTCCGCTCCACTCCTATTTTCGAAATTCGTTTAGACTCCGGCCGTAGTACACTCCGACACTCAGGCTCCTGTACACCTCTGTCGTTCATCTCTGTCTTTAACACATATTAACAGCTGGAAATAAGGAAAATACGGATCAGTGTTTAAGTTGCAATGTAAACATCAGTAACTTTCTTCTGTGTGTAAAAAAGCAAGAAGTCAAAAGTTAAAAAAGCTAATTGATAGGCTTGCGCTGTTGTGAAAATATGAAGTGCAAGCAATTTCATGTTGCATTTTGTATCCTAACCTTCCAGGCAAGTCATCACTGTGTTAGATAATGGATTTTTGAAATTATAAAATATATATTCAATATGCAATTGCAATACAATAGTCAACAAACAATGTGACCAACCAAGAGTCTAGAGAGAAGAAAGCAAACTCCGAAGCAGTCATAATTTTCATACAGAATGCAGTTAAGTTATCTCATATTTTATCACCTCACGTCGCTCCTAAATTATAGCACAAACGGAAACTACAGTACATTCTTTGCTTCACCAGACTGGAACTGATATTTTAAGGCAGCTGCAGTACTAGTAGGCTAGGTTATTGTTACCTGATAAATCAATGTCATGCACCAAATTTTTGTCAATGTAGGTGAATACAATGGTTTTCATAATCATGGGTATGACTGTGACACAAAATAGAAGAGATACACAAATTGAGAAAGTCTTAAAGATATTCAGTAGTAAACAAATCCAATTGGTCCAATGAATAGGCTAAGTAGAAAGAAAAATAGAAAAATGGATAGCTTAACCATAATAGTTATTGTGCTGTCAATAGCAAATGCTCTGCTGGATATAAATGCTGTTTGAACGGTGCCCTATGAGTATGAAAGACGGATATTCGTAAACAGCAGATCTTGTTTGTAGATATGAAATGGCATAACTGGAGTTGTGAAAACTGATGTTTTACGGTGAGTAAATGACACCACAATGGTAGTGAAAATAATATTTGTTGCTAGCCTAGGCTTAATTACAACTACCATCCCTCTCACACAAAGAAGGTCATTCCATTTTTAATAACAAGATCTAGTGGGACTGAAATTTTTGTTTCAACAGTTGTGATATCACAACTTTTTAGGATTATGTATTAGAGGGAATAATGATATTAAATTCCAATAACAAATATTTTTTGTGCTGCATTTTTTGTATGTGCAATGAGGTCTTTTTCTACTCTGGTTACATCATCACACATGCGTTAACGATATCCGTGCTAACAGACATCCGTTCTTTATATTGTGCTNGTTTGAACNCATGTAGAACCGCATCCACTTTTCTTCAAATATAATGCTTTTTTCGTGACAGCAACGGCATGGTGCACGTAGTCGAGAAGATACATGTATTGTTGTTTTGCAAGTGGTTATCGTTTTGGCGCTTACCAGTGCTGCTTTTGGTTTCCTACATGGGAACGCTTTTTATGTACTGTAGTTATTTTAAAAGCAGTGTCTGAGTGGCCAGTAACAGCTTCCCTAAGTCAAGTCTAGTGCTAAGTAGCCAGCAACAGCTAGGCAGGGTGAGCTGCTAAGTAGCCAACAGCATTAAAACCAAACCTCTAGCATGGTGCACAGAAGGGATCACCTGCCAGCAATGATTTATAGTCATGTAACTAAAGGGAATAGTTATAGGTTGATTGCGGTTTAGACTCAGGATTTCATATAGAAATGTAAACTGTTTGTTCAAAAAGCAATAAATTCAACTGAAATATAACAGAATGCATGGGAGCTAGTATTTTTCAACTTAATTCAATAAACCAAAGAATACTGAATAGGCTAACCTATGTTACTCTGAACCTGTATTACCCCATTATGCAAAACCTTTTCACTAAACCTTAAACCTACAACTGTAAACCTAAAACCCTAACCTGCAAACCTTAACTTAAAATTGTAAACCTGAAACCCTAAACTGGCAAGTAAAGCAAAAACCCTAAGTAAAGCTAAAGCTTGAAAGCTAAAAGTAAAAATAAATGCCCATTTAATACTGAAAATGAGCAAGAAGTTGCTAGGCGTAATCCTTTGTTTCTTTTGTTGTGTCGAGTTATTGTGCGTACATCTTGTTACATCAAATCTTGGAAGCAATCAAACACAAGAAAAGATTGCACCTAGCAACTTTGGCTCATCATTATCAGTGTAGCTGTTAAAATACTAAGCTTGACATTGCAATCCGACCACCATAAGAAAAGTGTATCAGAAACTTGAGCGTAGTGGTGACGAGACCTTTAGCACCATTACTTTACCAGTATCTATGGTTCACCCTAGTACAATGATATAAAGAAAGTCTGAACTCGTTTTCTGTTTGTCATTACTGAACCAACCATGCGCTAAATCATGTGGGTACCGACTACCTAGCAGTTGACCTTGCGTAGCCGTCACCAGCTACCTAGACATTTCCTTTTCAAAAACTTTATAACTTTTTTGGTTTATGGTTTACACTATAGCTTTTAGGTTTTGAGGTTAGGTTTAGGGTGTAGGTTAAGGTTGTTTTTTTTCGCTGAAACATTCCAGTCATTTGTCTCACAGTTGGTTTAAACTTGCCATAGCAGTGTTTTTAGCCTATATTTTCAAACATTCTGACCAAAATGACTTAATCTTTTTCAGTCATTTCAAAAACTTTTTGGTCTATGATCGAAAAGTAACCAAAAAACAAGGTTAAGGTTGGTGCCGTGTAAAAGACAGATATCCATCGGTAACGAATCTTGGTGGTGGATATAAAATGACGCTTCTGGAGTCATGCAAACCAATATTTTCAAGAGGGCAATGACATCACAGCGGTAGTAAAAATAATATTTGTTGTTAGCCTAAGCTTAATTTCAGCCACAATTACTGTCACGCCAAGATTTTTCTATTCTTGATAACCTGCTGCAGTGGGACCCAAATTTTGGTTTGAACTGTTGTGAAAATATAAAAAATCTAAACATCACAACTTTTTAGCATTACGTAAGGGGGTTATATAAAATTGAAATGATAAAACGTTTTTTTATTATATCTTTACCTTTAGTTAATTATGAAGCGAGATTTTTTTCCACTCTGGTTGCACCATCACTCATCTGTTAACGATATCTGTGCTGATGAACATCTGTTCTTTACATTGTACCTTTAATGTTCAGGGTGTAGCTTTAGGGTTTTACACCATCTGTCAAGGACAATGTGCTCATCCAAGCATATCATCCTTGTCATGTGACCATTTCAGATGGCAAAATAAACCCCCCCGTAATAGAATAGCATAGAAGCGCCAATGTTAAATCAAATATAACAAACACTATAGCACAGATGATGGTGGGCAAGCAGTAGGTGAAGAGTTAAAGTATATACAGATGAGCAGGTGAAGCATGCACAATAGCTGAGGGAAATAAGCAACAATTAAGGTTATGAGGCAGAGGCCAATGCAATAAACAATTACATTTCATAACAAAAGCATGTAGCAAGGGCAGCAAAAAATTTAGTGATAGAATTACCCATGGACCATGATCGAGTGCCATCGTTGCATATATGTTCAACCAGGCATATAGCATCACCAAATGAGGTTAAAGAAACAAAGGTATAAACAGATTATATAAATTTTAACAGTAAACAGTAATCTAATAAATGTAGGAAAAACATGAAGTTTAGTCAATTACCAGAGTATTTACTTCTAGAAAGGATAATATTTCATGCATTCATAATAATGTCCTAACTTATGAGTAAGGCAACCAATTTTTTTTAACTGAAAACTAAAATTTTAACTTCATAGTTATTTGATCTATCAATTTTCTGCGTTTTCAATTGAATTGCAAAATGCAAAGCATATTCACATACAGTATTAGAAAACAAACCGCTAGGTTTGTGCTGTTGAAATAAAACAAACAGTAGTTTATCTACAAAATCTGGTAGAGCATATTTAAAAAATGCCTGACTACTTTCAGTTTCATGAAAGGAACCTTACTTATGCTTTGCACTGCAGTGATTTGCTCCCACCATAAACCCTTTGTTTCACTAAGCAGTTACAAAATTTGCAAAATAATTCACCCGTAGGAGTTGAGGTAAACTCAGAAGCATATTCATGCAATGTTGTAACTTCTCCATTGATGTTGCATTGAATGTGCGATTCACAATGAACGGGATGTGCACGAAGAACAACACCCATATATATAGCGTAAACAAGTAATAAGAGTGATCATGGTGCATGATCTCTGTTGATGCTTTCTGCCACAGCGTGAAGGTTTGCGCACTTACCGCCTGAGCTTTCTAATCGCAACAGCAATATACTTTGAACTTTTAAAGAATTTGGTTGTTTAACCTTAGGCATGATATGTTGATAAATATATAAATAACTGCAGTAGAGTCAAATCTGTGAATATCCCAAAGTTAAAACATTATATATGCATAATGGATTGAGCATTTGCCAAACCAAGTACTGTAACACCAAGTTTCTTGCCATGCCTAGTCTACTTAATATTCAATCGTCCAGTAGTGGGCTGTACATTGTTACGTCAGAAGTGACAAAAAGCTCATTAGTATTTCAGAATTTCAACAAAACTTACAAAAACATGTCAATATATGTTGTTGCAACTATGATAAAATATCGATAACGACAAAAAAACTATGCTGCAAGAAAATTGACCTAACAAGAAAATTGACTTTTTTTGACCTAATAACTTTGGACATTCCTCATGGTATCAGCATGAAACTTGGTTAAAGGCAGAAAAAATTTGACTTTATTGGCTTTTATCACAAAAACATGATTGACGTCATGTCATTGACACTATAATTCAGCTTTACAGAATTGTGGGACTAGGATTTTAACTGAAGTCACTGAGATCCTGGAGGTGAACATTACTCCGTTTTCCTCAAAAGCCTCGAATTGCAGCAAGGGCGCTCTTTGAAAGGCTAAATCTGAGCTTTGTTTATCTAATAAGTCATGACAGACGCATATGGCTCTTTATTAGGGTGCATCAAAAGCCCTCAACTTTTTCAAACAACTTCTACCTAGTTAAAGTGTTGCATTTTAGTAAAAAATTAGACCTCTAAATTTTTTTCACGATTGGTTGATGTTTAGGGGTGCATCGGGGCTGCCAAAGTTTGACCTGAGGGGCAGAACTTGCAAATAATGAAATTTGGCCATGACTTAGTAACTACTTGGAGGAGGAACATGATTTTGGTGTCTAACCCTAGTAAAATACATACCAGCAATTAATTGAAGCTTTCAGAAAGACTTATGAAGTTAAGCAATTTCCATTTACACTGATTTTTTGCTAAAATAAATTGAAATTTTGTGTTTTTTACAAAAATGTTCACACTTGTTGTCTGAACTCTACTTGGTCTAGTTTCAAGTCCTGGTGGTATTGCTAATACTACTTTTGGTGAAATAAACATATATGCCTGAAATTACGTAAAAATAGCTGAGTGTGCAAAATTTTCATAAAAAAGAAGCAGTGGAGTACCCATAGGCATAGCTAGGAGAGAGCCCAGGGGGCATGTTCCTGACATTTTTAGCATATCTAGTCATTTTGTGCTTTGAGAAGCAGCTTCCCAAACAAAAATGCTGTTGTTCACCTGAAGTCAAACATTTGTCCACGAAAGTTTTGGGTTGGCTACGCCTTTGGCAGGACCTCTAATGACCATGCTGAAAATTAAAAAATTGATAATCATCATCATGATACAATTGTCACCATTGTATTCCTGTGTCACAAGACTTGGACAGATAAAAGATGTCAATTTTCTGTGAACTTATTTCTTGGATGACGCAAGCTTAGATGATTTTTTTGTCCTGTTCTGCCACTTGTACGAAATTTTGATGTAGCAAAGAAATCTGATCAGAGTTTTAATACCACGTTCAGCACAGTCATTTATCACATTATTGGCATCAATTTTGACAAGAGCATTATGATAGATATGGGTCTGGCCAGTTCAGAACATCTTCAACCAGAAAGGAATGATTGTTGTTTGTGGAAGTAATGATAAGCATGTCTGCCAAAGCAGGGTGGAACTGTCAATGATTTTTTGGGAAGCCTGGCCTGCCATATCCAGTATTATTTTGGCATTGAAGAAAAGGGATTGTTTTGGCTTGAGAGCTAACAGGCTATCTGCCAATGCACTCTTCTCCACCTCATTTAACTTGCAGCTGAGCAACGTGAATGGAACCATTTCTGAAGTAAGATAACAAAGATGGCAACTAAATGCTCTGGCAGCACTATTTGAAGCTGAGCTGTCAACAGCCTGATGCTGATACAAGATAAAATCTTTGTAAAGTCATAAACCATTGTAAGGTCATCAGCAGTACAACTGCTGGTAAACCATCATACACAGTAAATTTAAGTGACAAACAAAACTATCTAATCTTTAGCAGCTGCACTCTTGCTGTGATAAAACCTTGGGGTAATTACAGGATCTTAGTTACAAGCAAAAAAATATTATACTTGCATAAAGCATCTTGCCTGCCTATCTTTCTTTCTGGACTGCTCCTAGTCTCTTGAAAGGAATGATTTACTATTCAAGATAAGCAATAAAAAACTCAAAAAGTTCAAGATAATCACCTGCTGTGAAAATTCTGTTACAAGGTTCTTACAACAGCACTTCGTACCAGTGGGGAAATGCAACCAAAGAAAACATTCAAGATTGCAACAAGAACAGAAAATTTAGAAATTTTTGCTGTGTCAAGTCTCCTTGACACAGAAGAAATACAATAATGACGAATGTATCGTGTTGGTGATTATATATATATATATATCAATTTTTTGTGTTGCCTTAGCATGGGCGCTGGAGGTCATGCACTGCTTGTTTTTTAGNAACAATCTTGCACACTAATCTATTTATCACGTAATTTCACACATATGATATTTCCCAGTGATAGCAGGACTAGAGTCAATATTCTGTTTTGACTATGCTTCCTGGGGGTGTTATGCTAGATTTTCTGGATTGTGTGTTCCACTTATCACTGAGTTAGAGCTGAGTCTCAGGTTTTCACTGAAGGGTCAACAACGCACAATACATCTTGGTTTAATGAAGTATTTACATATCACAAGTATGGCAGTCAGCCTCATACATTTACTTTAAATCTTTTGTTGGGACATGTGACATAGGAGGTAAGCTATCAGCAAGGTTAGGCTAGAGTTGTGGAATTCACTGAGAGTGAAGGAGAGAACTATAGTGAAGCTAAAAAGCTGCTTTCGCCAAATACTTAGATCTAAGTAACCTGGTAACAAAAGTGTTGAAACAACATGGGACACTATTTTTTGCTTGTTGGGTGGTTGAAACATCATTGGGCACTACCAGCTCAAAGGGCTTGTGGCTCGACAAATATAATTCCAACACATCAGTGGCAGCACCACTAGGGCCAAAGACTTGTCCAAGAAAAAGAATACAAACAAAGTTTTGAACATTCTTGCAAAAAACACATAATTTTGATTTATTCTAATAAAGAATTTGCAAATTGGAAATTGCTTAACTTTTTAAGTCTTTCTGATAGCTTTAATGAATAACTGGTATGTATTTTAATAGTGTTAGACATCAAAATCATGTTCCTACAACAAGTAGTTGCTAAGATATGGCGAAATTTTATTATTTGCAAGTTTCGCCCCTCGGGTCAAACTTTGGGAGTCCCAATGCACCCCTAGACATTAACCAATTGCGAAAACAATTTATAGGTCTCATTTTTTACCAAAATGCAACACTTTAACACTATGTAGAAGTTGTTTGAAAAAAGTCGAGGGCTGCTGATGGACCCTACTCCCTACACTTTTCAGCTATTTCTTCAGCCAGTCTGTTGTTGATTCTGGTGCTATCGCACCACATGTTATGAAGACAAGGGGTTGGAAACTGAGTTATAAATCAGTGGTTTTCAACCTTTTTCATGCAGCAACCTAATTTGACCTAATAACCCCTTTCCAAAAATTTCTAGTCAGGCATATTTAATGCAGTTGTGTATTTGTAATAGAAAGACACAATGACTAATGTTGAACAAAAACTCATTTATTAATGCACATGGCAGCATCAGTGGTAGAGACCAGTGCAGCATACAAATTATTCCACAGCCCAACTCATTGAAAACTGAAATCACTCCCAAGTAGGCTACCACATTCAGATATCTAATTTACAAACACAACACATTCCTACCTCANAAAGTTATCCATGCATGGCCAAATGCAACAGTATTCTCTACTGTAATGGTAATAATCACACTCAAAACTTTGTAATGGTNATAATCATACTTACATAAAGCAATTTTGAATGAAAAAGTAGGCTATAATTTGCGTAAGGTGATCCTATTATTTTGGTTATGACAAAAAATGATTCCATTTATGAAATATAAAATAGAGAAGTAATTATGAATATTTTTATCAGAAATTTCATAACCCCTAGAAATAGGCAAACAACTCCCATAGGTGTCGCTCCCCCCAGGTTGAAAACCACTGTTATAAATTAAATGGTGTTATCTGATACTTACAGTAGACTTCATATTAAATGGTGGTGTCATCTGACAAAGATGACACCAGATAAATAGTTTCATCTGATATCTACTGTAGATTTCAAATATATTCAGAGCCTGTGTGCAAGTTTAATCTGATATTATCTCTTATCTTTTTAGTTGCTTTTAGTGTATTGACCAGTATTGCTGCCTGCCACTTGCCCTGTAGCAATGTATAGGTAATGCCTTTTGAACCCTCATTCTTTTTTCAAGTTTCATTGTCACCTCTGTTGTGCAGTGTTACTTTGCATATTGGTTAAAAATCCTGTCAGTCACACAGCCTATATTTATAATAATTTATGAGCAAGTTTTGCATTACATTTGTTCAACCATTTATCTTCACAGTTATCTTGATTCATAATTTATACTCGCTCAACAAATGTAACTCAAAATAATGTAAAACATTAGGTTTGGCGCTAATCTTTTATTAAAACACAATGTCACCGTTCAGAGCCTACTGTAAACCAACTCCAACCAGTTCAAAGTTGATTAGCAAACAAACATGAGACATGATAATAGACCTGCATATTGATAAAGACAATGTACAAAACAGAAATAAACAACAAACTCAAAATTCCCCATCACAAATGCAACACAACCAGTAAGAGAAGTGATTTTATATTTCTGGGTATGTAATGCATAATTCGGTAAGCATTGTTGTAGGCAACTTGCATGTGTTTCATACTAGTCTGTATTTGCTTCACAGTTAGCAAGCATACATTGGCATATGCAATAGGCACAGAGTAAAGTTTTTTTACAGCAGTTGAGCACTTAGCAAAGGTGCTTCTTAGAAGTTTATCTGCTGCACAGTAAGATTTCACTTGCCTTTACACGTCATTGTCATCCTTCAATGAGGCACTTAATAATACACCAAGATAGTTGATTTGGTCAGAAAGTTGTACATGTATATACAGCATTTAGAAAAACATTCGATGGAGCAGGTTGTTTATACCTTCTGAGGAAAAAAGATGCGAAAATGTTTTGCAGCAATGAAAAGTGAATTCGTGTCCACAACAATCATCGCAAATATTCAGAAAACTTTGAAGTCCACTGATAGGTCCAAATACACATATCATCAGCAAACATTACATGATTCACAGTCATATTTCCCACAGTGCAACCCACTTTTGCTTGGCCTGGCTGGGTTGAGAGTTCATCAAGATAAAAACTAAACAACTAATAAATATGGATTCAGAACTGTCCATTGCATTACCCGGTTGGTCACAGTAAAGGGGTATGAAAAGTCAGTGCCCACTTGCTTACATGGTTTGTTGTCTACCAACTCATCAGCAGTCTTACTATGCCCATGGGTACTTTGCACTTAATGAGTTTAGCAAACAGCATGTTGTGGTTAGTTCTGTGAAATGCCTTTGATGCATCCAAGGAAGCTGTAAATGCTGGTGTGTCCTTGTTTACATAATATGACATGGTCTGTTTGAGTATAAATATGTACATATCAGTGCCTAGTCGTGGTTTAAAATAAACTGGTTGTCTGTAGTGGCCACAAATGATGAAATGCTGTGTCCTAACAATTTGGTGATCATAGTCACAAGAGAAACAGGTCTGCAGTTCCCAGCATCACTTATGTCCCATTCTTGCTTTTATAGGTACAACGAGAGTTTGCATGCAAAGAATTTTTCCATGCATTAAACACACTTTATTAAGCTACTGAGGTAATCACACACACTTGAATCAGCATCAAAAAATGTGTTCAGCAAAAATTACGTCTTTGCCAGTTGCACAATTAAAAGGTAGATTTTGAAGTACTGATTTGATCTTATAATTATTGCACATCATGTCATCAATCCCTTCAAAACTTTTATGTGAGTTTGCATTTCTTTTGAGGAATCAGCTGATTGCACTCTGCTTTCATTATTTTGTGATGGTTCAAACTTGCACATGTCTATATTCAAGTATCTACTCTCCACCGTGAGGGCAAGCAAGGAATCGATCAATAAATTTTTAAGGCAGTGGCTATAGGTCAGCCAGCAAAGCATCATTTTTTAAAACTTATTCGTCCACCACTTAAAATGTGACACACATGTCAGTGACACATGATGAGTGTGCAATAGACTTCACTATGCTTGGTAGAAACATACTATTGTGAACCTACCATAACCCTAAACCGTAAATCTGAACACAAAAGAAAAGTGCACAACCACTACTACCAAAACAGAAGGCACCATCGTGAAAGCCGGGCGCCAACGCCAAGAGCCAATTTTTTGACTCGAAATTTTGTTGGAAACCAGGTTGTAGTATGAGTCTTCAGAGGGTTTGATTAGCCTTCTAGCATTTCTGGTTCAAAAGTTATGGCCAAAAAAGGCAAAAAAATTAGGGAAATCCCCAGAAATCTCTTTGGGGATAATTTATAAAATAAGCAATGAAGATATTTTGAGATTACAATCTCCTCAATGAGAGCTTTCAGATGATGTATTGCACATGCCAATAGCATGTGTGCTCGTCAAGTTATCACCATTCAAAATTTATGTCATGCATGAGTGATTTTGATGACCACTCATTTTCTTTACCCCAAAATTGGGGTAAGCACANAAATTTTCAAAAAATTTTCTTGACAAGTGAAGTAAAGATATTTGANACAACCTTTTGTTTGTCAAGTTTTTGCAACAATTTGATGATTACAGTGTGAAAGGTAGNTGATGATTTTCTTGCTAGTCGTTATGGTTCATTGACCACAAAAAGTAGTCATTTTGTATGGTNCATAACTTTCCAAAACCTTAGCCAATTTCAAAAAANTTCAGTTTTTTGGGATCAGCATGAGAATTTCTATTTGCTTATGGAATTTGAGGAAAATCTGAGATCGTGGGTTAACTGGCTAGGACAGTTGACATAGAATGGACCATTTTTCAATATTATTTATGTATATAATATCAGTTATTGTGTTGTTACTAGGTATATTGAATAAACAAAAATTTTACTGGGGTATATTCTCACCATGAAACTTCGAGTGAGAAAATCTGAGTATCAATGTTCTTTTGCACTACCAAGGAAAGATTTTTGTGAAACAATCTATCAAGAACAACTGAAATATCGCATAGAAAGACGTCAGAAAGAGAATAATCACATGGTTTTCAGCTGGGAATCAGAGGAAAGTGATTGTAAATGTAGTGGAGAATCAATTTCTGCTGCAAAAAGTTATTCAGAGTAAGTTTATGCACTAGTATATATCGTGTTTATGTTTTTTTAAGTGTTGTTCAAAGTGCTGAACACATATCCTAATTTTGCTGCTACTGGCAAATCTGGTTAATTGCATGCGACCAGATAACTGCATAATCTATTTGTACCACAAGGATCGTGAATCCCAAAGATAGCCTTTAATTTGCTAAGAAAAACCTATCCAGCTTTGCTGCTGTGATTCCAACATCCTACACAAACTGCTTTTGAGCTTATGTTTGCATGGATGCGAAAGGGCTATGGTAACCTGGATGGATGTTCATTTGGACAGGGTTTATATATGCCGCATCTAGCCCAGTTACTCACGGAACTGATGCACCCAGCAAATGAAACCGGTTGTGACCTGGCATCTCCTGGGCAACTGTGTGGGTCATCCTGTAAACAACCTTTGACTGCATCGCTTGTTGTCCTTTTTTGCATGGCATTATCATTTGCTGCATGTGTTATATTGTTAGCTTTTCCAAAGACACCTGACAGGATAACCATTCTGTTTTTTTTTGGTGTCTTGGCAGACTGTTTATTTTGGAAACGTAAGTATATTATCCCCTTATTTCCAATAAACTACTATTACTAGTTTACTATTATAAGAAAATATTCCAGGGTAATTGCATAATCAGGTTCATTGAATAGAATTTGAAAAATTTATTCAAGAAACTGAAGTATTGATGTAAAAGTTTGAGTGACAGTCCAACATTTCTCTTCAAGACAGCAAAATGCATGAAACACAGTTTGAGTGATAAGCGGTAATACCATTACTTCAAAGATAGCCTCATTTTTATCTTCTTTTTGAGAAAACCCCATGGGTTGTGGCATGATCACACACGTTTAGTGACAACAATGGATGGTTTCACTCTGTTTTTTTTTAGCTGAGACATTTTGGTCGTTTTTGCTATGAGATTTTGGCCACAAACATTTCAGTCATTTGTCTTGCAGTTGTATTAAAACTCGCCGTAACAGTGTTTTTTAGCCTGTATTTTCAGACATCCTGACCGAAATGACTTAATTTTTTTTGGTCATTTCAAAATCATTTCGGTCTATGACTGAAACAAACTAGGCTTCACTATACTTGTTTGAAAACAATATGTGGGTTTGGTTGTGCTATCGCAATGCTGTGCTTTCCACACAGGCTTGACCAATTCACATTGCAATACAACATAAATTTATATTGGTTAACACCTTACATTAGGCTAAGATTAAAATCCAGCAGTTTGCACGTGTTTTTGCATGGGAATATCTCTGCTGATGATTGTGCTAGAGAGCTGTTCAAACCCTCAAAAGATTTGGCAAGTCTTCACATCTGCAATGAAAATAACATTTTTGGTCTTGGGTTTGGAGTTTTTTGTGAGTGACGTCATAAGTGGAGTTTTTTAAGCCTTTTTGGCCCACTTCATTTGTCCCAAGACCCAAACTGCTAGATGGTAGTATTTCACTCAAGCTTTTATTGGAAACTAGACTAAAATCCAAGTCTTTTGATACTTTGATCAACTTGCTGGGGTTTGTGGTTCAAAAGTTATGATCTAAAATGAACAAACAGAGTAATTAATCCACTATTTAGATAATTGCTTTGTTTGTTAATTTTAGATCACAACTTCTGAACCAGAAACTCCAGAAAGTTGATCGAGGTCTCAAAAGACATGGATTCTAGCCTAGTTTCCAAATGAAAACTTCAGCAAAATACTTCCTTCTAGCGGTTGGGCCCAGGTCAGGTACCGGATGCAAAAATGGCTAAAAACCTACCTTATGACATCATTCACAAAAAAAAACGAAACCCAAAAGCAACAATTTTTTTTCATTGCAGTCTCGAAGACTTGCCAACTCTTTTGAGGGTTCGAATTTTAACAGCTCTATAGCACAATCGGCTGAGGAGCTATGCGGTTGGTAAGTNAACCGAAATATCCCTGGTTTTTCTCCGATTTCCAAGTATAATATATTCGTAGACCGNCAGCCAATGTGTTAAGCATGTGCGAAGCACAGTTGTGTGCAGTCGTATTGTTACCTGCTTTCATTTTAGCATTGTTAGTTTGCAACGAACATGCAGAATTTTGTAATTAACTGTTATTACATCTAGGACCAAATGCTTGTAAGTAGAGAAAAAAAAAGCTACAATGACAACCTCATGCAAAGAAAGTGTTGTGGGCAACATGTCATAACTAGGGCAACCAATTTTTTGACCTAAAAACTTAAAATTTTGACTTCATAATTTACAAGTTTTTGGCTTTATTTTGACCTATGAATTTTCTGCATTTGCAACTGCAAAATGATTCAGCCTTAGGTGTTAAGGTTAACCCAGAAGTATATTTATGCACTCTGCTTCAAAGTTTTAAAAAATTTGATTGTTTAACTTTAGCGATGATACATTGTAAGTACATTAATAACTACAGCAGAGTCAAAGCTGAAACACTATATGCATAATGGATTGAGGGTTTACCAAAACAAGTATTGTAAGACCACATTTCTCGCCTATCCTACGTAATATTCAATCGTCCAGTAGTGGGCAAAACAACATTACGTCAGAAATCGCAACAAGCCCATTATTATTACAGAGCTGCAACTAAACTTGCAAAAGCATATCACTATCTGTTGTTGCAGTTATAATAAAATATCAATGAAGAGAAAAAAACTGTGCTACAAGAAAATTTTGACCTAATGATAAATTTTGACTTTTTTGACCTAATAACTTGGGATTCCCTCACGGTATGAGCATGAAATTTGGTTTGTGGACGTTTCATAAACTTTAGAAACAGCTGAAAATTTTTGACTTTATTGACTTTTGGTTGCCCTAGTCATAACACTGGGAAACCAGTATACAAAAGATGAAAGAGTATCTCCCACTGTCTCTGTTGCCATAGGTTAGCATCATTGCAATATTATTTCACCTGGGGAAGTGCAAGTAAGCACTTTTGTTAACAACATGTGCTGTTTATACTAATTCCAGATAATTGTGTATTCTGGTTAATCACATAAAAAGTTTGGCAAATTGAACATGTCATTAGCTGTATTCATCTGTATTTATCAACGGCAATATGCTACCGTGTAGCAGAGATGCAACTTCATTGTCGGGTGCATTTTTGGTTGCAGTTTAGCAAATATGTTTTATATATATTTGTAACAGAAACTATTGTGAAAATTAGTGGAAATTGATAGAAAACAGCATTACATTTTTGAAAAGGTTGTTGCGTTTGATTTGCAACAACTGGGTTTTCAGACTTGTTTTGAGGGTTGTGTGATTCATGCTTGCCTAAAAATGCCTGTTAGGATCAAATGGAACATGGTAGTGGCGTAATGACAAAAAATTTGAAAAATAATTATGGACCAAAGCACATGACAAGTAAACAAAGGCAGTAAAAAGCATCTATGTTATTACTGGCATTTGCATTATAAACTTCACAGACGAACTACAACTTTCACAGTATAAAAGTTATTTAAATGTTTGCATTGCAACTTGATCGCCTGAAAAGCAGAAATATCCTGACCCACCTTACAAAGATGGCTAGTAATGGTCTGCTATTGGCAAGAGAAGCACCACTACACTGATTTTTTTACAAATCATAGTTGGGCTAGAAGTTCCTCAACGTTAGCAAAAAATGTTCAGCAAATTTTATCAGTGTTTTATATGTATATTGCTGATTGCAGCATGCAAATAATATTATTTTCTCTAAAATTAAGATACGAACTGACATTGTGCTAATACTTTTAATTGTAATTTTTAAAACTTCCTATCATTGAAACAATCATAAGCTCCATTTTGAAATAATGGAAAGACTCTTAAATTGCTTATAATAAACCCCTATTCGTATGCCTCATAGGGCAACAGCTGCAACATGCTAATAAGAGGCCTGACTCAGAAAAAATTATGAGTTGCACAGGGTTATGAAGCTCACACAGAACTGCATTTGCTTTACCAATCCATTATCCATCTCCTTTCCTCACTTATGAATAACACCCCATATGCTATTTGAACTTCTCCACCAGCTGCAGTGTATGGCTACTTACTTCCAGCGTACACTTCCTTGGTTTCTGGAGAGACAAAATATCTTGGTCTGTTTAGTGCTGATTTTCATTCCGGTTTGGTTGCACGCAGCTGAAAACCAATCAAATTCATCTTGAAGACCCTGTTCAGATGATGCAAGCAGCACCAAATTGTCCACAAAAAGCAAGCGGTTGATCTTGCAGCTTCCAACAGTGACAGCCATGTCAACTTGTTTGTGACTGTTTATCCAATTCATATGGACTATGAAGAGCAGTGGTGACAGTATACAACTGTGTCTGAGTCCAACACCCGTAATTTAATGCTGCCAACATGGACACAAACTTTTGATCAAGAATACAATAACTTGACAGCCAGCAGTAAGCACCATACTCAGGCAAAACTTCGCAAAGCTTTTCACCAGGGACCTGGTCATATGCTATCTTGAGTTTGTCAAAACATGTGCAGACATCTTTGGCATACTCCAACGATTTCTCATATTTGCTGGAGAGTGAAAATTTGGTCTGTACTGCTATACGGCCGGGATGAACACCACACTATATATCCATCAGGTTTGGTTCAATTATTTTGTGGCATATTTTTTCAAGACAGTCAGTACACAATTTTCCAGGGAGGCTATGGAGAAAGATGCGCCGATAGATAGTGCATTCTCTCCTGTCTCCTTCTGGTCTATGGGGGTGATCACCCCAGTTTGCCAATCTTTTGGTGTCCTTCCAGAAAACCTGGCCACTTGAAACACACGAGTCGGCCATAAAACTCCTTTGTTCAAGGCTGTGAGTATTTCAGGTCAGATTTTATCGCAACCTGCAGCCTTCCCAGCCTTAAGTGTTTTGACAGCTAGGAAGAGTGTGCTGCAGTAATTGTATTCCCCCCGCCAAATAAACCTGTGCATCTGAATGTGTGTGAGTGGCTGGTTTGGAAGTTCCTTGCTATGCTCTCTTCAGCTGCCAAAGATGTCCTCATTGCTGAGTAGGACAACATTTTGATTTTTGATGGATCTAGCAGTATGAGACACCTTGCCATGGAGACGTAAGATGGTTTGCCATAACACTTTGTTGACTTACCAGTAATCTAGTATATGCTCAAAATTCTCCCAAGATCCCATTTTGGACTTTTCCACTGTGAGGGCTGTGGATTTTCACTCAGCATACTGCACATGCAAAGAAGAGACAGCTTTGTTCTGAAGCCATGCCTTGCAAGCAACTTTTTGTGCTTGGATAGCATTTTTCATCACCTTGTTCTGCAAAGCAGTTACTTTGCCATTATTTGCCACACCGAGTGGTTTCCCTGCACATGACTGAGCAGGAGATGAAGCTATGGTTGCTTTGAACAACTGCCAATCCACCTTCGTGTGTGCTGTGCATTCCAGTTGCTTTCAGAACAAGGACGATGTGTTGTCTACAACCATGGGAAGGCATTGCTGCGGGCACATTTGTGGAGAAGAGACGTTGCATTGAGTCTACTGCAATTGCAGTTACGCGGTAATCACTTCAGTGTAAGGGGGAGGCTATGTATTGTGCTGTAATGTTTCTCAACGAAACAGAGTGGAAGATGTTTTTGGTCCCTTTTCTGCCACAAACCACCCTTGGCATTCTTTCTACATTTAACGTGTTGGTTAACTGCTACACTGGCAGATGGAGCGCTTATTTGGATTGGGTTGATAGTGATGTTGTTAAGACCGTAACCTCCAATACCGGGTTAAAGCTTTGAGACTGGGACTTCATCAAAAAAAATAAAACCAAGACTTGAAAGTTTGACACTGAACCTCAAGACTTGAAAAATTGTCAGTTTTGCTGAAATTTTTCTGAAATTCTTCAAAAAATGTGATCACCGCTTCCAATCTGAAAAATTTTCAAATATCTGGCATTTTTCCTATTTGATGTTTTGTTTTTTAGGTTATNTTACAGAAGCTTTTCTATTGCCATATCATTAGAGTGTTTAAAGTCTCTGATAATAAGCTTGAGACCGATAACTGTAGCCTTTGAGACTGAGAGTTTGCAAAAATGAGTCTCGAAACCAAGATCAAGTCTCGAGACTCCATCACTGATTTAAAGCAGAACAAGTATGACATAGTCCAGTGTGTGAAATGTGGCCGTTCATTTTCAACAAAAAATGCAAGTTGGGCACGATGCATGGTAAAGTTCTAATGATAATGCCTAGTTTTCCTGAGCACCTGCTTGGTAGTGAAAAATTCAAGACAAGCATTAAGAACACTTACTGCAGTGTTGCAAATGCATTTTACTTCATTTAGTGTGAAAGGTCCCCATTCAACAATTCTGTAACGATGACATGATGTACACTGCGTGATTTTCAGCTATTAGCAATGTCCACTTAAATAGTTCAAATAACAGAGCACATTATACAAAGTGATGTTAATACTTCTATTTCAATTCAAGGTTCACACGCATATTCCAGTTTTAAAGTTGCTGCTCCAATTTGCAGCTGTGGCTATTAATAGGTTGAAGGTGATGCATTTGTAAGTTGGTAATGGTAGCATGGTGTATCAAGACAGTTTAAGTTTGGCAACATTTTCTTGTTCATAGTGCCATTAGCTATCCAATTTTTTGAAGACGCTAGGTATGCCAAAGTGTCGTGAGTGGTCAGACACAAGGCAATGTTATTCATTGAAACAGTTCGACCTTCCAAAGAGGCTTTTCACTTCATAAATTTTTGTTAGAAATGTTACTTCAGCTAGCCCAGTTTGAACGTGCGCAGCAAAGTGGTGGCATTTATTTTATTAATTAAAGAATTCTTCACAATCTATTCGTTTGTTTCAGGGATTTAAACGAGGACGAATCACAGAGGACTGCTATTAGCGGCCTCTCTGCAGACAATACTGGTGAAGCTAACAAGTCTTGCCTAAGCATACCTCAACTTGTAGATTCTTCAACCCAAACCCCAAGACGTGAGTATTGTTGCTCTAATTGCAAAGCCACTTGGCAATGAACATTTTATGCCGTAATTATGAAGATATGTATCAATGATATCTGGTCTTTGGCTCAACACACTTTCTTATTATCTCAGCTGACCCAGATTTGTAGTAAATGGAAGTTACACTTCTCTATGTTGTTGTTTTCATGCTGCCTGACATTCACTCCTAGAACATTCTGATGAAAGTTAAAAATTTCGTGCTTTGTTTTTGTCATTGAGTCTCTTCTTGTTGCTCTGCTGAATAGGAAAAACGCTTATCTCCAAATTCACAGTATCAAGGAAGTCAAGGAAATCTCCAAGTTCTCCCACTACGCGTGATGCAAGCACCTCAACGGACAGATGCCTAAGTGGAGAAAGACCTCCTTTCCTTAGCTATGGATGGGCTGACAAACAAGTTGAAACGGGGAGAAAACGAACGCACAATGTTCAGGCTCCAAGTCAATCTGTGAGTGTTCTTTCTATCATGATTAAACTATAACTGACGTTAACCATCAGGCAATGTCATACAATGAATCAAAGTGTAATTACGCTCACTACATACTTGAAAAAGAGTCTAAACCAGACATGAGTCAACAATTGCCTGCTAATGTCCTTAATCCAACCCCGCTGAGCAAATGAGCCTGTCCAAATTATATTAACCAAGCCAAACCAGTTCTTCACATCTCCTATTTTTTTACTAAATAATCTTAACAACCTGACCTCTGTCAAATTGTAACATCAAGGGGCACGGGAATCAAAGAGTTTGCCCATCCACGCGTTAAAACAGAGTTGGTAACACTTTTTCAGCATGCAAGCTACTTATAAAAATGAACAAGTGAAGATGATCGACCTACCACAAAAATGCAAAATATTTATTTGTTAATAGATATTAAATGTATTAAGAATTCTTTTTAAAATGTATGTTGATGTACCTTGCACACCCACAAGAACCCTTATTGCACAACATAACACAAATGTAAATCGTCACGTGTACATTTTCTGTCATTACCTGACTTTAATCGGACATGTCCGTCCACCGCCGCCGACAGGGACGCCGGAGCAGCGGTAGGGCAGGGGTAGTAAAGAAGTTGAGGGCAATGGAAGCTTATAAAAACAAAAAAATCGTTACCAATTATGCTTGTTTCTGTTCAGCAACAATGTTGACCTCAAAAATAATAACGAATTATATAAACCCATTCTGAATTTTATGGGTGCACGAATAGCTGCAATAAATTTGTTTCAATTCGATCTTGATAAACCATAAAATTACATATGATAATGTTATGAAAAAGGCAAGTCCGCCTCCGTTGCCCCCGATCTCCGGCGTCCCTGGGCGCGTCGAAGGTGTTAATGTCATTCGATTTACCCACCATACATTTGAGATCGACTGGTAGATCGCGATCGACATATTCAGCACCCTGCTCCAGAGTCTACTGTAGACCTTTCTGTCATTTTTTGAAAAAATTGAGAAACTTCTGTTTTGATTTATTTGCGAGGTCTTTTGAGTCCAGAAAATTTTCAAATCTTGAAGCAAATTCCAGCATGTGGATATAGTCTATTTTGCAGTGTACCTCTTGGCTTGTTAAGAATTAAAGGATCAACCGAAGTGTATTCCAATCCTTTGTTGTTCACACACCAAACCAAACAGTACCACGTACAACTGCTTTATCATTCCAGCTGTTTGCGGCTCCCATTCCTGGGAAACCAGAATTGTTTAAATTGTACCCGCAAAGCGATCGATACACGCAATACTATCTTTTTCACGGTTGGTTTCATAAAATGCCCACGGATTGGGATAAAGTAAACAACCATTATTCTCAACGAAAAGTGCAACTGATTTCGCTTCAGCGCGCCCTGCTCAGCCAAGGTCTTGAGTTGTGCACTTACATCAAGCTGGTCAGCCGAACACTTACACAAACCCGCGTGGCACTCACCAAGCAGCTGGCCAGTGTCGGATGGGGAGTTTCTTTCAAAGCTCTAAGAACATCCTGCCTGGCACTTGCATTCGCTCCTGCAAAGTACTGTGCCCCAGTGTGGTGCCGCAGCGTTCACACAAAACACATCGATGTACCTTTAAACGAGCCGATGCGCGTTATCACTGGCTGCCTGCGAACCATACCCCCACCTCCTTCTTGCCCAGTATATCTGGCATTACCTCACCTGAGACAAGGCGCAGTGGCTCGTGCTTGAAACTTCACACCAAAGCCTTTAAACCCGAAACATCTACTACACGAAACCGTGTACCTAAACATATTTTTCACCTCACATTTATGAGGTGGACAATCCTACCGCTTCTTTAAAAGATCTTGTAAAATCAAAGTTCTGACCAGCGTGTGCTCATGTGCTGCGAATACGAAAGAAGAAGCTGGACTCGGTGACCTGCTCGAATTTCGTGAATGTTGAAATTTTTGCTGAATGATTCACTTGTATCACCTTTGTGGAAACTAGTTACTTGAATAAGTGCAAGTTTGAATCATTGCAAAGTGAAGAGAGTAGATCCCAGTCGCCTGATTTCTTGAAAGGCTACAGAAAACCTAGAGTTTTTAATTGTTGATATAAGTGTGGTAACTCGTACGACGCTGTGAAGCCGAAGAGGCCGAAGTGCGCCGCAGTCACCACGAATGGAAGTCGGGAAAGGAACAAAACTACATAAATGGAATAGCACTAGTAGCTGTCAGACGTCTGGAACTGCAGCGCTGCGTCAACATCGGCGGTTACCATTTTCCAACAATCCCACTCCCAAACATGAGCAACGCCCAATAGTAATGGAACCCCCTCAGATTTTTGGCTGTCACCACGTAACAGAATCATCATGTTACACTACAAATTATTATCCGTTCGAATTGTAACCAAACGATTGCGATAGATGTCAGCACATCTTTCGTCTCTCTTTTCTCGATTCAGTTGATTGCAGTAGATCCTGAAGTTGGTTCCCAGCATAGCGTTGAGCAGAAACATTTGAGCGGTGTTGTTGC
>JGI24158J21664_10002537_pt1 | contig 22266 bp, 7 predicted proteins | sample Ectturendosymbi3_FD_21664 | JGI IMG/M metagenome (IMG submission 21664)
CTGATTTATAATGTTTCATATTTAAATTTGGAAGGGCTGAGCTCACCAATGCCCACCGTGGCGACTGGACTGGTTTAAATTTCGCTTATGCTGTCATTATTGCAATGCGTATAAAGAAATAAAAAGCTACAATCATCGAATCAAGTAAGGACGAACATAACACAGTAAAGAGTTAAAAAGTTTTTTTTCCTGCCTTCTTCATAACAAAATCATCTAAGAATTCATTACAATTTGTTTGCCTAAGTTTGACACTTTTAATGTACCGAATGTTTAATGTGGACAACCTCTCCTGGAACATTGCGACCCTTTAATTCATTTTTAATTCTTTTGAATCTTGAAAAGGACCTTCCGCCTGAGCAGTTAGTGACCATCAAGCTAGAGAAATAAGGCTTCGGGTGGTTGCAGTGCCGTAGCCAGCCCAAAAATTTGAGGGGGGCAAAAATGTTTGATTTTAGGCGAATAACACCATTTTGCTTAGCAAAACGCCTCTCAAAGCACAAAATGACCATATTTTCTAAAAATTTGGGGGAGGCCGTGGCTCCATTTGCCCCCCCCTGGCTACACCTATGGGTGGTTGGATAAACTATAAGAACCATTAATCTAAGGCATCAGACCCAAACGCGCTTTTGTCATTTTTTTTGCTGTTTCCCTCTCTCGTTGGGGAAGAGTTCTGCGGTTGCCAGTTGGCGAAGTGGCTTTTAATTGCTTGCTATTTCAGCTCATCAAAACCTTCTGTGATTTGCTTAGCATGGGAGCAGTACAAACTTGCGCAAGTACTCAATAGCAATCCGATTTCTGGATGACTTTACTGAAGAAAATTCAAATGGAAAAAAATCACATCTAAAAATACTAATCGAGCTTTACACGATACAAACGCTGACAAAACTACTGTATTGCTCAGTCACCTAAGAAACAGCTATGCTTTTATTGTAGGAAATTGCTGTTAGCCCTGCACATAGCTCACATCTGCAGTACAACCTTGTTTTGATCAGGTGCAGTGACGTAACGAGGTTTGAGCCAGGGGGAAACTTAGCTGAAGGGAGCCCACTGGCTAACACTCAGAAAATAGTTGAGAAAGAATAGCAAATCCGGCATTGAACGGCGATACAAAAAAACGAAATCACCAGAAAACACTCCGAAAAAAACAGCAATCTACTGAAACCAAAAGAATAATAAATACCAAAATACAAACTAGGTAGGAGACCGGTTTTTACATTTATCTTGGCAGGGAGGGCGGTTCGCACCCCTGCCACCCGTCAGTTATGCCACTGATCAGGTGCATTTCAAACATGAACAGCCACTAGTTCGTTTGATAGAGTCACACGTAACAATCGGTACGATTCAGCAAACGCAGGACGCAGCCAGCGTGCTTAGAGTATATCGACACAACATTTGGCATGCGGCTTGACCAACCGTCATATTGAGATTCATGGAAATTCGTTGAAAGACTCCGGCTTTATCACCACGAAAGTTGAATAAAACTAAATTTCGTGAATTACGACATAAATTTTTGAAGAAGTTGATCTAAATCAGTGGTCTTCAACCTTTTTTGTTCAATCGCCCCCCTACAGGAACTTCGCTATGAAATCGACCCCACTCATGATTTTAGTGTTGTCCAAAATATTATTGTATTTTGAAAATAACAGGCAATCTAGTCAATACAAAAAAACGAACAAACAAAACGAATGCAGTTGCGTTTGCAGAAAAAATATTGTTCATTTCCAAAAAACAGTTGATTCCAACNACTGCAAACCTTGGCCCTGGCTTTTTATCTGTAAGTTTTTTTGATATAGGTTGCAAGTTGGGCAGCCTAAGCCGTATGGCATTTCCCTCGGTCTTCATATCAAGATGATTTTGGGATTTATTACGCATGCGCAATACTTGGCTGAAACCTTGCTCAGGAAAATACGTCGTGGGAAACTCCAATAATAATAATAACTTAACTTTTCCCAAAACTTCCGGAAAACGCTAGCTGCACTTGATCCAAAAGTCTGACCATCCGTGTTAATAAAACATGGCACAGGATTCATCAGGCCCGTAGCCAGGTTTTAAGGTTTGGAGGGGAAAACTTATTTTTAGGGGGCAAGATCTTTGTTTTATTATATGTTTAAAATAAATCTTTCCGGGAACAACAAAATTTGGTGGGCACAAAAAATTTGGGCGCACTGCCCTGAAATTCCCCCGTGGCTACAGGCCTGGGCTTCACCATTGCTTTGGAAATCGATTAAAAATTCCTGAATGTGGAACCACATCACTTTTGTTAGTTAAAACTGGCAAAAAGGCACTTCACCCAGTCACTTTCCAAGCAATCCATCTTTTGGTGTGATCTCCACAACAGGTCTTACCAAGCCTCAAACTGCAGGTAGCGAAAACGATTTTTTTGCAATTCTTAGTATAGTCAAGATTGGGTTAGTGGGACTTACTCGCTAGTGTAATTTTGTCTTTCCTAGCCAACTGTACAGATATACTCCGTCATTAGTCACATGCACACAGTACAGTTATATCGACAAGCACAATAAAACACTACTCGAACTGACTGAAAAACACGGTAAGCACGTTTTGCAATTTATGGCTAACTGTAATTAATTTCACTAGCCCTTAATTGCTATGTAAGCCGTCTTGCAGCAGTTATTTTCTACGCATGGTTTCAATAGAATACACTTAGTTCCATTGTTTTGCTAGGCTACTCAAGTTACCAACCAAAGTATAAACCAAAGTTATAAAACACTTAATAACTGTCTATGACGTGTTTGCCTATGAAACAATGGTTTGGCAATGCTCTGTCGAAGATCATATGAAGTCTTCTTTCAAGGCAATTTTTCAAATGATAACTACAGTTGTAGGGATTTGTGACAGTTCATGGAGAAAAATAATTAGGTTAAACTTAATGGAAACTTTTGATTAATATTCCCGATCGCTGCGATAGTCGTTGCGATGATTTAGTGATAGCAAATTTATGACTCTTGGAACATTTTTAGCATCTTTGAAGAAACTGAAGTTTTCCTCTTTTCAAAAATGGAGCAGACTAGGTATTTTCGGATAGGTATATCAGTATTGATCGCTTTCAACCGATACAAGTAAAATAAAACGTACTAATGCATACTGCTGCATACGAGAAACATCCAAAATCCTGTGCGTGCTGATATGTAAAGATGCTTGCAAATGTTATTGCTTGATGTCCCTTAGTTGACGCTGCTCACGCAATGGCTGGGTCAACAAACTAGCAACTACTTATTGCAAAAGGTTCTCCACTATTGTGTTCGTTTTAATACCTAGAAATTCGTCATAACGGCGGTGCTTGGCTGCCAACCAGTAACACTCTCTGTGGCTTCGGATAATGTGCAGCAAGGTGTTACACAGGACAATGTTAGTTCGATTTTTACATCACCAGTCCTGTATATTGTGTTTTATAATGTTTGTTAGGAACCATGGAGTCGCAAGTGCATCAAATGATTTGTTTCCAAAGTGGGAAATGTAGTTTTTATTGGAATCAATTTGGAATTTCAGTATACACCAATCTGCAGAAATCGCCCCCCATATCTTGTAAATCACAAAATCGCCTCCTTGACACATTAAATCGCCCCCAGGGAGGCGATTTCATCCCCGTTGAAGACCACTGATCTAAATGATCATGGATCAGCCATTGACTCTATGCGTACCACAGTTTGTTGGAGGCCCCCTTGGATCTTGAGGCACTAGGCTTAAGCCTATATAGCCTATAGGTAAATCCAGCACTGCTTGTATGTATGCAATAAGTGCATGTCAGTGCAGCCATTGGCAATAGTTTAATATAAACATATAGCAGTGCTACCAGATTTTCATATAAGTTTAAACCATGATAAATTTAGCAGATTTCCCCGGTTAAAAACAGTTAAGTCAATGTGAATGTAGCAGATTTTGATATAAGTGTATACCAGAACAGCCAGTTCCGGTAAATTTTCTTTTTGTAGTAGATATTTAAATTATGACATGTCTAAGGCTTGGTTTCAAGAATCAAGTGATTGGAAACTATGACATGATGGTGCATGTGTATTTTCTTAAACTGTGATTTATTGTTTCCGGTATTCGAAGGTAGCTATTATCTATCACGTATTTTCAAGCAAAAGTTAATGGTAACATATTTTGTTCTAGCTAACATATTTTGTTCTGGCTTCAGAGGCAAAACCTTGTATTATAAAAGGGTGAAAAATGAGTAAAGCGCTTCGAGTTCAATTCTGTTTGTTTTTCTAAAGAACAATAGTTGTTGTTGTTTTTTATGCTATAATTAGTGCCTTGTTCACGAGCACCACTGCGTTTTTGCCAAATTACTATTATGGTAATATCAAAACCACAGCATTTGGCCTGTTTCAGCTAGTTTGGCATTTTTTGAAGCGATTTGGCATTTTTTATGAGTGGTTTGGCATTTTTTGTTCACTTGAACCTGGCAACCCTAAACAGGAGGGATGTGTTAAGCTTTTGCGCAAGGTAAAAGTTACCACTCCACCGTATTCATGTAGGGGGTGTTTTGTGATTTATGAGACTGCAGTAATTTGTAGACGTATTGGTTGGTTCCCTGTTTTTTGTGCTAGAGCTAGCCGAACAAATGGAGGTGGTTATGCTAAAGTGCTGAATTTTTTGCCTTTTTAAATTAAGCAGCAGTGGGCTGGTTATATTTGCTGTATATGCCGTTGTGTTATTTGTGTAGTGGAATGTGGTACATATGTACATGAGCTCATAGACTGTACATAGGCCTACAATCTGACAAGTTTAAAAACGTGCACATCGCAGATGGTGAAGCCCATCACCCTGACTCTCTGGAAACAATTTGCCCCTTTGCCCACTAGATGGTTGACAAGACTCTCGGTAGCGATTTGGAACAAACTGCCTGCAGATGCTAGATTTATGCTTGTCTTGCAGGTAGTAAATCTTTCCTGGGCCCACATGCCGAGATATTGCTATTGCTTCACCTATCCTTCAGCTTACATTGGTAAAAGATCATTGCAAGGCTCATTAGTACATGATATGGTACCACGGGCATAGTCAGGGGTCATTTAGGTNAAGACCTCCTAAGTATATACTGTACAATATTTTGCCAATTTTGCAAAAGGTCNTACCACGGTTGAGTGAATGACAGGGGCCCCCAAAATATTTTGCACAGTGGCCCCCAAGTAGCTAAGACCACCACTGGATAATATGAATGGGCCTAGTAAACAGAAGACTGACCGACGTTATCATTGCTCTGTGATGTACGTTACTCAGCAATGGAGAAGTTATCATGATAACTTCTCATATATCATTACGTAACTAACGTCTCAAAGCATATGCCAGCCAGAATGAAAGCAGATGGAAATTTCAATGACACAAGCGACAAACGATTTTATTCAGTCAGCATGAAGGCTGATTTATCGTATGATGAGCCCGAGTGGCGCTGTTGACCTGGGTCGCCCCTGTAATGGCCTTTTTGAATTTCAGGTGGTTCACCGATACGTTTTCATAGTGGTTTACATATGGTGTATAGATAATGACGTCATATTCCAATGCTTTTGACGTCATAGTTGCCAATTCAAACCACGAAAATTTCTATAGTTTTTGACGTGCACTTGTGAAGGTTCCACCACCCATGATTTGCGGCCAATGCGATTCACCATTTTGTTTACTCCCACTGACAGCTCTGATAAAACCCAATTAACATATTCTACTATATTGCTGTGTTTGTTTGTATCCAACAGTGGTGTACGCAGAAAATTTTCATGAAGGGGGTTCATTCAGTGGCATATGGTGGTCATTTGTATTTGGTGTGCGCTGTTTGTGACGTCACAATTTTTAGTCACATGCATGTTTCCAAACCAACGTTTTGTCCAAGTTTATTGACATAATATGCATATTCTTCTTCACGCACTCCCCTTATTTTATGTGTCATTGCACTGTATATAAACTATTAGCGCTCCAAGTTAGGATATCGGAGGAAAATAAACTCAACGCTACGACACAGCAGTTCACAACTGCAAAAATATCGGGCTGCGCGTTAAAACAGGGGAGTAAAACACACTCAGCACTGCATCAGAGCAATTTCAACTGCAAAACAAGGTTGCCAATTTGGATTTTTTGAAGCCAGATTTTGAAATTGTTTTTTCCAACACCTTTGGCTTTTGAAAATAAAAAAAAGCCAGACAAAAACTTTTTTTCAGTCGGAAAGGCTTGGCTCTGAAAAAACATTGTCTGAGCTGCATATTCATTACAAATCTCTTCTGAAAAGAGTCTGTAACCATGCAGGGTGCACATAATATTGAAAAAAAATTTGCTGTTTCCCTAAAAATGATTAATGTTATTGATAAGAATCAAATGTATGACAGCGTAATTACGGGGAAAGAGTGTGCTTCCAAAGAGTGAAATTACATTATATCGATGTTTCTGACGAGTTTTAATGTCTATTGTGTGTTTGGTTACGCATGTTTTGTGTTTATATGCCTTAAAATTGCTATCTGGCTTTTTTGGGACAAGGTCTGGCTTTTTTGGTGAAAACTGGATGGCAACCCTGCTGCAAAATGAGGCTGCGCTAATGTCTTGTCGAATACAAGCAGTCGAGCATACAAAGTGTTCGGATGGACTGACTAACGCACAACCCGGTTTGAAAGATCGAATCTTGCTAAACTACACAAGAATTGAAAATGCGCATAAAGTACGCAAGAAAACTTTCAAATTTTTGTTCTGTATAAAAGTCCAGCAAACTTTTTGTTTTATTTTTTCCCTGCTGAGACATTATCAGATGGATGCTTCTATGTTAAAAACTGCTGTTTTTGAGCTCATGTAACAGGTCTATCATGGTACAAAAATTGGTAACGTAGCCAATGCGGTCAATGCTTGCGCTGATCAACCTTAGCAGACAAAATAAAGACAATTGTTTCGGATAAAGCCGTTTTGGAAAATGTTAGGTGCCCGGTATGGACCTGTATGGACCGATTTTATCTGATTCTAGGGACCCAATGATAATTTTATCTGGTTCTCAGGACCGATTTTCAATTCTAGGGACCCAAATCGAGTCCCTAAAACACCTTAAAAACCCTGGATAAAGTGAACTATCGCGGAACACAATCTTAAACATGTGGATTGGACGAAAGGTCTGCAAAGGTGGCGAGATGGTTTCTGGCCGCAGACGATAACCCAGATTCCCACTAAAACATAATTATTACCCATTTACAATGTTACTTGAAATTTGTATGCTAATTTATTCGGTGGCGTTTGCATTAAGTCGACAAAATAACAAGCAAAAAGTGTGCGAAAACAATTGATATCCTTTGCGCAGGTAATAAAGTTTTTGTAAAATATCAAGCTCAAGGGTTTTTTTTTAACCCCAACCCCCCCTTGCGTACGACTTGGTATACAAAGGCAAGCAGGCTGAACTACAGTCCCGTAACCAGCAACCAATTTAAGTATATTAATTTGTAAATCATCCGCAAGGACAAAGCAAAGCGTTGCTTTCAAATCACCTCAAGAAACAAGATTGGGAATCTATATTTATAAACCTTCACTTCTGCATGGACCCGATGACTATATTGGTTTCACAGCAGGCTGTCCCCCACATTTTACAACAAAATTGCTCCCATGCACTCACGTAGGGCCACCATTCAGGGTGCAGCTACCATAAATACAGTATATAATATGATTTTGTGTTTTGGCAAGCACTGCTTTTCAGGGAGCATTTTTTCTGCTCTGTCCTGGTCCCACGCCGCTTTGCCTAGTAGTGGATGAGCGAGTAAGGGAAAACATTGCTAATCTGTATATCGGTCTAAGCATAGGCGTAGCCAGGCTGGTGGCCAAGGAAGTCATGGTCCCCCAAAATTTCTAGCATATCTTGTCGTTTTGTGCTTTGAGAGGCGGTGTCCCAAACAAAATATTGTTTCTCGCTAGTCAAAATATTTAGCCCCTCCCTAAATTTTGGTCTGGCTTCGCTACTGGGCCTAGTAGCAGAGGCGATTTGTAGTTCAACAAACAAGTAAACCGACACTTCGGAGTCAAACGCGAGAAAAGGTGGTTTCAATCATGCACGTAGCCAGGGGGAGAAATGGGCGCAATTGTCCCCCAATTGCAAAAGTAGCACCAAAATTTTTCAGGTTAATCAAGCTTTTGATATGTAAGCCAAGAAATGCATCAGTGCAAATCATCGAAACTGTTTAAGGAACTTATCCTACTTCAGCTTTTAGGCGAATCTGATCAAAGCAGTATGGTTTACAATTAATCAAACGTGTATAGTGTAAATGTTGGAGAATTCATGCCATGGCTGATCTTTACCTAAGGTACATAGCTCCGTGTGGAAGTTGGTGATAATAAAATGCAAACTTGTATCTCCGCGCTTGTAAACACTAACCGCAAATAAAACAAGCAATAACGCTTTTCGAAGCTGTGTTTGGCGCACCAGCCTGCTATATCCCACCTAATGGTGATGTAAAATTCATTTCGAGACCATCGCAAAAATTCCTCTCTGGTAACTCTGGCGGGGCCGCATTATGACGCTGACGCAACAATGGCAGTACCTGAGCCTTACTGCATCTAGGAACAGTTTTTACATATTATTTTCTGCGAAAGGTGAGTTCTAGGGAAATCATTTCTAGCCGTCTCTACATTCGTTGAAAGGAACTTGTTTACTCGGTAGCCGAGTACTGACGCCGGTGAATAAACTGAATAGCACAAACATTAATTATTTGAAAATTCCCGAAAAGCATCGCGAACCGCACAAAATGCCCTCTTGAGCCACATGCAGCCCGCGTGTTTGAGACCGTGGTGTAGACTGAGTGGGTCAAGCATACGCAGGTTTGTTTAGGAGACATGCATAACTTCCTGCAATTTATAAAATTGCTTGGTCATATTTGTGAATTATGGTCATATTTGCCTTGGTCATATTTGTGAATTATAGTGTTAACTTTAAATTTCTAGCTAAATACCTAATACTTTTGGGAAGCAAGCTTAGTGTAAGTAGCGTACAAAAATGCTACCGCAGTCGCATTTGATAGCCTTTAATGACATTAAATTCAAACATTTTTCAAACTCGTTGAAGGCTCTAGCTTTTACGCCATCAACTGCATACGTCACCCAGTCGGTCAAGAATTGGACAAATTCCACGTCTAACATGAGCGCAAGTTTATAGATCTACTTCGGGAGTCGGTGTCTCGTCAGAGCAAAGTCGCCACTCGGCTTCGACTGAACCTGTGTTGGTGTACAGGGACAGATTTAGGAAGCGCGGGGTCCTAGGCCATCTTAGTTTTTGGGGCCCCACGCAAGTGTGACCTATTTGGCCGTTTGTCTGAAAAGCGAGGAAGCATGCACCTCTTATGTGTAGTGCCCCCTCAAAAATATATCTTTTGTTGTGCCGTCTTTGGTTCTACAATTGCCTCAGATCTGCAACAGAAATTAAAGCCTTTTCTACATTCTTTTAAAGAACAAATAGCATTGTGATCTTTTCTTGGAATTTATAGCTCTTTCGTGTAGTTCAGAAGTTCCCTTCGGAAATATTTTCGTGATTTCTAGCGTTTTTTGTAGGTTTGTTTTTCGGATATATACATTTTCATGCGGTACCGTGTTGCCGCCCTCGAATATATCGTCTAGCTGTCGAACTGATTACCTGTACGTAAACTCCATTTTTATAGTAATAGTAACCACATATTTTATGAACCAAACAAGCCCAATGCAGCAAGTGGACACAGGGCTTATTTAGGAATTGGCACCCTACTGTGCAGCAGTTTTGCAACAAGTGTTACGTGTTAGCTAACTTTAGTGTTAAGAATGTGTCTGTAATCCTATGGTTCTGTCTTCAATACAGCTGCAAAAAGTGTATGTAACCCTGTGATTCCGCCGGCTTCAATGCTTTGTACTACGTGCTCTTTTGTCTGTTTTTATCGAACTGCGTTCTGCAGAGTGTGTGTGTTCATACTATGGACTTCGTGTCTGCTCACAAACAAATAAGTTAAATAAATTATACCCTTTTGCAGTTGTCGTTTTCCAAGTAATACAAAATATAGTGTTTTAATCCCCTGTGCCATAGGTCAATGGTAAAGAGCTTTTTGTCAGTGAAAAATTGAACATCAATTAAGTACCGCTTTTTTCTTTTTATTCTTTTTTTGTAACCGCTTTCATACAGACGGCCTGAATGTCTCTCACGCCCAGATGCACAACATTGTGTTGTTACTATACGGACAAGAGTAGACATTAGCATTCCGCTCGTTTCAAGGTAAATTGTGAAGTTATGCCTCTAGGCAGTTTCGCAAATTTTTAGTTAATATTGAGTCGTCATAAGAAGAGTTGCGCGGGGCCCTAGGCAATGGCCTATTGGGCCTATGCGTAAATCCGTCACTGTTGGTGTACATCAGAAGTGTGCAAATGTTGAAACTCGGTTATTGCTTGCCCCCCTTATCAAAATTTCTGGCTACGCGCCTAGTTTCAATATGGTAAAAAACATTCGAAGTAGATCCGAAGAAAAACATTTGCGTGTAAACGCGGGCATTTTTATAAAAAAGAAACCTTATAACTGCACTTACAATGAGAAGCCGAAGCCGAAAAAATGTACGTATAGTCAGCCATGTACATCTTGAAACTTTCCATTCCAACCAAGCAATCTTGGAAACGAGACTGTTGATAGGGATGCCTGCAGTTAGCAGCATTGTTAGTCTGGCTTGGTGTTATAAAAAACCCAAATCTTAAAACAAAGTAATCTGAATGTAACCGACTTGCAAAATGCTTTCAGAGGTGGGTTTTTCCATATGACAGAAATGCCGCCGCTGCATGGTGTCTTCCATTTTGTTCACACTTCTGCAATTCTTTCTCACCCATCGTATATTTTTGGTTTTCTTTAACACGTATGAGGCGCAGAAATATTTGTTTCAATTGGAATTTATTTTCCTTGACATTGTTCACTCATTCATGAGTAGTAAGAGCATACGCAAATTCTTTAGTTTTCGTTTTGTAATTTTTTTCGATTAAGCCAGAGGTGTTAACTCGAAGGGCAACACGTGCCAAATTTTTCATAAAATTTAGCCGGCAGCCATGGCATCATAAATGAACTTCCTTGTCGACAAAATGTCATTAAACCAGACAGCAACAATGAAGTAGGCTACTTAGTAACTTTGTTGTTCGTTTCTGACAGCAGTTGTGCCATTTACGAACATGTAGCGTGCCACATTTGGCACACGTGCGCTGCGTTGTACACCCCTGGATTAAGTGGTTCCCAAAGCCCAAAAGGAGGTGTCGTCTGAATCACTTTTTCTCTTTTTTGAATTCTTCTTCGCTCCAGATCAGTTTGGAGAAGTGAGCATTCGCAGCACTTATTCACTTGGAGATTGTAAATTTTATGATGGAGTTAAAATTTCACAAATATCAAAGCAGTTCAACGCTTGGTTTTTGCATAAACATAGTCATTATGCTTGGGAAGTATAGTAACTAGTCTCCACAGAGGTAAAGAGTTTGAATCAAGCAGCCAATTTTTAATAAAAAATCGATTTCATCTAACGATACGCATCATAAGTCGTGCAACCTTATTCGAATGGATCTGAACAAGGTTCCAGGACTGACGATGCGTAGTGTTAGGTGAAATCGATTTCTTATTAAAAATTTGCTGATAGATTCAAACTCTTCACCTATGTGAACACTACTTACTTGAGTACAGATAGATGTGCAAGTTTGAATCATCGCCAAAAGATGAAAGCAGAGCCCATTCAGCTGATTCCTCGAAAGCTTACAGCAAACTAACAGCTTTTAATAGTGGGAAGTATTGTGAAACACTCATGAAACTTCAGTTTTTCAGCGATGAGCAAACACGCCTAACTTTGGATTTATTTATTATTTATATCTTAACTTTCTTAACGACAACTCGGTAATGACAATCTTAAATTGATTGCTGAAAAACAACTTTGAGAAGAGTGTTTTTACTTTGAGTTCTTTTTTTAGTGTGTGCACATATGGAAAACACGCGATATGCATAAAGCGCATTCACGTTTGTAGCTGTTGTAGCTGCAACTATAAAAACAGTTGCAGTAAATTGTGGTAAGAAAATTTTGAGTGTTCTTATTTGAAGCTTTTTTGCAAAAATATCCGTGCACATAATATTATTTTTTCAGTCTTTCACACATACCTTAAAACTTGAACCTTGTTTTCAAAGCGCTATAGCGATTTAGAAAAAGCTTGCATTTTTAACACTTGTAGCGCAGAAAAAATTCTCCAGCGCAGAAAAATTCAAGAAAACGGTATTATTAACAAGCTGAGGAAAAATATACGTAAACATAGCAATACACATGCATTAAACAAGTCCTAAGGCAGTCGCAAAAACTATTGCTGCTTCACCAATACCCAAACCATCTGTATGGGCGTGATAAGGTGCATAAGCCAAGATCTTTGTTTCGTAATTATTGTTATGCAAATTAATTGCAACATCGATCTCACCAATAATACTGCCTCAACTGTTAAGTGAGCAAATTAATCTGCCATCTATCCGGCCAAAATTTTTTTAAATAATGCTGGTGAACTGGAGATTGCACAAAAAACGTGCTGTTCAGTGAACAACTTTTGATTAACAGCATCCACAATCATGCTGGCTCGGGTGCACATAAAACAGTGGCAAGCCCGATTCTTCGTACCCGGAAGTTTTGACAATGCATCGGTGACGTCTCTGCCATACGAGCAGCACACCATCTGCAAATTTCCTGTCACAGCTTCATAAAACTGCAGTCCTTTGCATTGCATCAAAGCTAGCATTTGGCCAGTAGCGCAATATTTTCTATCACGACAACTTCAGCGCAATAAATTTAACTCGAGTCTCGTGCAGTGGTTGATCACGTTTCAGTGCAGCAAAGTAAACACGCCAGGCGTCATAACTTCCTGTCAATTTTTACGCAGCTGCTCACAAAGTACAGGCTCCGTGGCTTAGCTGTTTGAAGCATGAAAAGATAGAAGTCCTTTGGCATCCATTGCCAGCGACTGCGCTAGAACTGGAGCGGCAACCCTGTGGAGCCTCGAACAAATTACCTCTATCACTACCAGCTCTTCCTGTTAACGAACGCTTTGGTATTTACTCAACATTGTAACAACAATCACACAAACAAAACCTCCACCTACATCAAGCAAATCCGTTCCACCACACGTAAATGGTGCTTAAAGTAACTTTTATTAAAATCGATAAGCGCTTTACAAATCATTTGCTTTTCATAGTTAATTATAAAATTTTTGAGGATGGTTTCGTCATAGTACACGACGGTTAGCGTCGTTCATGTTATTAGACATTACAGAGTATGAATACCAAAAGGATGAACAAGACGTCGACGTCAGTGTCGACCAGCGTTTTTCAACAGCCGTCTAGGAAATATAGTACATGCTTGAGGAATTTAACCTACAAAATGACAAACATCATCAGTAATCAACATGCACTTGTGAATCCGTAAAGGAAACACCTTCTTGTCCAAACAGACCCTGCGTTTTAAGAATTCCAAAATGCGCGACCGAAAAATCCTAATGCATTTAAAAAAACATATGTACGAAACACCATCAGATGGAACGACCACTATTACCTGTAAGCGAACTATTTGGAATGCGTCTTTGACCAACAAAATATAAAACCAAACTTGGCTTGTCATCTGGCAGATACGATACAGAATTTCACTTGTTAATTGAAGATATAATTTTTTAAAAACTACCTACTGTGGTGCCAATGCAAATGTCCTTCCCCGTTATTCTTAAAAGAAAGCAAATACCATTTTGCAATGGACGGTGGATCTCATGAAAGGGTAAAAAAATTGCTAACATCAAAATCTTCAGCCAGCAAGGTGTCTGAGCCAATACTAAGGAAATAGTCGTTGTCAAGTAAAACACTTATGGGCGCCTCCCATTGATTTCCTCAGGACTGATCTGGCCTCACTTTTCAAAATGTTAGTGGTGTTGATGCAAAAGTACATTCGTTTTTGTAGAAAGAGCCAGTAATTTGACATCCAAAAGAAATATATCTATCTGCGTTTTTAATCCCACATTGACCAGAGACATTTGCACCTTAAAAGAGTTGTAGCGTCCTCCGCAAAAACATGTTAGACTGTATAAAATTTGGGTCCAAATATAATGTTTGGGAAACTTTAACACGAACTCAGCACGTAACACAAACCCTTGCGATAACTGTTTTGAGGGTTGACAGGTTAAAAAATAAGTGATTTATGCAGCAACGCAAGCAGTTAGAGCTGTTGTTACAAAAATGCACGAACTAGTTCTACAGTGACAAACCTTAATGCTTCCATTAAAAGAATAACAGCAGTTTTCTTTTACAGACCCATCACGGATGTAATAAGTGTATGTTGACCATCCGAAGGCCCTAACGATTTTCTTGAAACCTCAAAGGAATGAATATAATCTGAAAATGATTTTATAGCCTGTAAACCTAGCGTAAAAGTATATGAAATTTCAATTATTAACTCTTCATGCAAAATGGGTTTAGTAAAAAATGTGGCCGAGACACATCTCTAGCAATTGTCAGACTGGCTTCAACGTTACTTTTGGTTGCGGTGCATTTGGATGAAGGCTAGTGGCAGCATATCAATCGGAGTAATCTGGCCTGTCTGCTTAGGTTATGCACCACTTCTGGGAGTTCTCAAACTGGCGACCAACGACCCTGAAAGGGTCCACAGGAACTGTTTATAGGTGTCCAAACTTATATTGACCTATCTGCAGCATATTTTGGAGTACTTCGATTTTAGCAAGGTTTGCAGGCTATATGAACCGCAAGCAGTGGAGGTCCACTGTAAAAGTTTGAGAGACACCCCTTACTTGGACCAATTATAATTTAGATGTTTTTCAGGTCAATTGAAAAGTTTTGTTGTCTTTTCAAATAAGGACTCATTCCATGTGTAAGCAAAATATCCGCTGACAGAGTAAACACTAACTTGGTACACAGACCATTGCACAAACAATTCTGTGAAACTAAGCATTCACCGTTTTCAGATAGCGGCTTGCCCAATGCAAATCTGCAGCTAAGGGTTTGAGTTGTAAATGAATTGTGACCCATTTCAGAGTTAAGAGGTTTTCCGACGTTTTCGATTGCGCGAATTTTGCGACACGATACAGCTAATTAACAAACAATTGCTTTTTTGAGAAAGCAACCTCTACTTGTTGCAAGAACTAGAGGCGATTAAAAATGAATGCAATAGGCTTGGTGAAGGAATATGTTATCGCTTTGCAGCCCCTTAAAATATTCCAGCCGCTTTGAGTATGTTGCGCGTAGTGACGCCAGTGCGTTATTTCTGTGCATATAGCTCTGGGCGGAAAATTATGGGGTACCGCAAAATGACGCTTTACGCTGCGCAATATCATACAACGTGCAGTCTCATGGGTCGTGTGCAGCAACGTGACGCTTGTGAACGCCGTCAAGCTACATCTTCACACCGGAAAGGCCTTCTTTGCGTCCAAGTTCTAGCATGCTCAACAACTGACTGAATCTCAGCGAAAAACAAAGACAGGCAACATGCTCTGCACTGATCGTCACTTGTTCATTGCAAGACGTAAAATCAAGAAAAGCAAAAAAATGAAAAAAAATAAACGAAATGTGTACGTTTGACCGGTACGGAGCGGTGTCACAGATACCACTATCACATAAGCAATAAATAGTGCCGAACGTTCAGGGTGCGAATGCGTTTGGAACTGCGGTACAGCCATTCTGACAGAAATAAATAATCTAAGCAGGCCGTTGGGCATTCAGTGCTTCTTGCTAGCAAGGACAGTTTCGGTTGGTGAAAGGCACTGAACAGAAAATACAAAAAAGAAATAGCAAAAATAGTTTCAACGTGCAAATAATTTACTGTAGTCTTTTAACAAAAGAAGAAGCCAAATCGAAAGATCTGATACCTTCACAAGAAATCCAATCATGCAAATTTAAAATAAATAACAGTAACAAAGCATTAATCGCTTTGAATATTTTTCTTTTTGAACTTTGCAGCCATTCGTGGTTAGGATGCTAACAAATGCTGAGAATGAATTCGACCGAAATAGCAAGAAAAACGCTTTAAATTACGAGACCACTTTTCGTCAGATTCTGATCTACCGCAATAATTTTCCATCTGGCCATGCACGACTTGTAACAGTGTTTAGAAATCCGCTCTTAGCGCGACTTCTGCTAATCTCAAAATGTTACCTGCTGCTGCGAAAGCATGAGCTGGCACCCTGAATTAACGTGTGCCATCACTTTTGATTTCAGTTCAGCAACCTGTTGACGAAGAAGGTTCGCGTTCGTGGAAAGTTCGAGGTTCTGCGTTTTCAGCCCGTTCACTTTTTCTTCTAGGCGTGAAATTCTCTCGAGTTTGCGCTTTCGGCATTTGCTGGCAGCTAACCGATTGCGCATCCTTTTACGTTCAGTTTTGATCTTCTCCTGCTCTTCGAGATCGATGGGCGACATTGGCGGCGATTTGGCTATTACCGGTACAGTCTGCGGTGGTTCTTCCTTCAAGTGGGTGATCACCGAACCGTGGGACGGGATCCTTACGTTGCCGTGGCCCATGGCAGAAATGCCCATGTGATGAATTGTCTGACCGCTCGAGATCCCAGTGCTACTAGCACTGTCGTGATCGCGGTAGTACGGGTCAGGGGAGCCATATGGCTGATGCAGATGCTGAAGCTGGTGCTGCTGAACGCTCATCCCAGAAGTAATCACTGAGCAGTGCGATGCTTCCACATTCGCCCCACCTGGGGAATGGGTTGCACTAGACGCAATGTTAGAGTTGCTTCCGCTGTGCGACTTTAATCGCTCTAGCTCACGAACAAAACCTTGGGCGTACATTTCTTGCTCTTGAGTGACGTTTCTTGCATAGAACTGGGAATTGTGGTTTTCGCCTTGGCTGCTATGGTTCACCTCTCTTTCAAAGTCAGGTGAACCAGATTTTAGCATGTTAACCACGTCAGGCGTAGATATAGTGTTCGTCAGAGACGCACTGCCGTCAGGAATGCTCACGTTCAAATTGTTCACCGATACTGGCGCAGGTAAATGCCCGTTGAGCGCGGCGTATGAGTTCGTAATCACACCTGTGTGTTGGTAACCACTAGCAACAGTGCTGGGATTTGTAGTAATAACTGAACCGTTTCGCAAAACTTCGCTGTTTGTACTGAAATGTTGTTGCTGTCTTCCGTAGTCTAGCGCTTCGCTGTTAAGAGACAAGCTCATTCCTTTCAAAACAGAAGCTTTGTTGAAGCCTTGATCGAAATGACGATAGGCCGCAGGAACTGACAATATTGCAGACACCGGACCAGTGTCCGTACTGTTTATGCTCTCCACTGATCCTGGTGATGACTGCGGGTCGTACGCACCAGATATTCTATTGCTTGGGTCGTCGTGGTAAAACGCCACTTCCATAACGCTGCCACAACGTGCACTGAAAGGTAGGCGATGGTAGAGACCGCTGGCGGTCTAAACAATGGCGGTAACTCGCTCACTCCGAGCAGGCGAATAGAAAGAAACAAGCAATAGTCCGACGCGAACGCTACGGAGCAGGCTATGACTAGTCTTCTTCCTCTTTAGTTTCTGTTCGCTCTTTAGGCCGGGAAAGATGAGTCAGTGCTTGTCGATGACGATTCAGCTGCACGCTGGTAGGCGTATAAGATTTTGCGACTGCACCAAGGACTCTCTAAATGAGAGCACCTCTTCTTGTCGAGGCACTAACTGAAGGAACTTGGTTGTGACGTACGTCTTGGCTGGACACAACAGAATGGCAAGAGTGTTGCTTGCAAGCAAATAGTGATCAAATTTTTGCTATATCACTTAGTTATTGCTATATCACTTAGTAAGAGCTGCGAGTAAAAAAGAGTTAATCAAAAAACGACCAATGCTCGTTTAAACACACAACACAATGCTAGTGACAAAACTCTGGCAATGCGGAAGTCTGTCCTGAACACGCATGCGTGTTTGCAGTTTGATGAGGAAAATAGACTGGTACGTGGTTTGACCGTAAATAAAAACATTTGTTTCAGGGATGTTTACAGTGACAGGACTGTTTATGCAGATCTTCAGGTTTTCGTTTCTGGTTAACAGTCTCGAACAAATTTTCATCCTTAATTAAAGTAGTTTTCACCACCAGCGGATTGATTGTGTGCAATAAATAATCCCTGAACCGATGCTTTTTTGCAACCAACAAGCTCGCCATAAAATATCTCACCTACATGACTTCAATCTAACAAGCAAAGTCGTAGCCACTTTATCAACCCATTATCCACGCATGCGCAGAGACACAGAATGGTCCATTTAAACTATTTTGCAAATTTGCGTACTATACACTGACAGTACACTGCACTAAACTAGGCCTTCTCACAGGACAGTTACCAAATTAATTACCTACAGCCTCAGCTGCAAACAGCTGTTACATTCCAGCTATAGCGTTATACCAACTGTAAGTTGAACTACTGTAATTTTGAAGGATGGTGAAACATTTTCTGACAGCACGTGCTTTTCATCGTCTCTAAGCAACGTACTGCGACTACAGTCGAATCACTTGTTTTCACTGTCTGACCGACCTCAACGAAGCGCCGAGCTGTTTAGTACCCGAGCCTTTTTCGGACTTGAATCTAGCGCGAGCGGGAGAAAGACACGAAAAGAGTGTATTATTTTTACCGACTGACGTCTCCGAACCGTACAGCCATTGGCTGTATATGACGTCAACTAGTCATATGACCAACCTGTGGTGACAAGAAAGAAAGGCAAGTGGAGGTGCGCACGCGGTACACTTCGTGCTCTGCCGTACAGTCGCTCGTAAACTGCCACATGAATGGGATTTTCGTTTTTCCTACGTCAGAAAGAAAGCGTTGGGAGAAATGTATTCACAGCTCCTGAAGGTGTGCATTCTCAGGTGTTGTGAGCCATTTCTTGGAAACAAACATGTCTATTTTTGTGACTCAACATTTTCGACTTTAACCAACAGATTCAGCATGTACGTAAATACGATTTAAAAATTCTAAGCTTTCAGGCATTTTAGTTTCTGTGTGGACAATATTCGTGTTGACTTCTTACGTTAACGGCGGCTGAACTGCGCGAAAAGTCACGTTGTTTGGCCAGTTTACGTAACTGACAATTCTCTATCGCTGTTGAATCTAAAAATACAAAAACTTTAGAACAAAGTTTGTATATTTTGTAACTTCCACAATCTTTAATACGAAAACAACCGAAGTTTTTTGAGATCACAAACTGCATTGTGAATGTGGTAAACAAATTTGACACATTTTACATGACCAAGAATGCTTCCAACTACTGTATGTACAAACTTTCGACAATCTTTTTCTGTTGAATGCAATTTCTCAATTTATTACGATACCTGATGCAATTTAACGACTGTAGATTCTTAATTCAAGCCCATGTTGAAACCCTTGTTTACCCATAGGCTGAACGATACTTTGACACATTAGTTCCAGTTGTTATTGTAGAAAGGTCAATATACAGAAAAAGTATTTGTTTGACAAGTACCTGGGACTGCAAAAACTAAAAGTGTACAGCCTTTCACTTGTAACCTATTAGCTTTAGAGGACTCCACGAAAAATACCCCGCTAAGCCAATAGTTCGGACTAAGCCGATCTCCATTCACTCAGTCGATAAAGCGACCGCTTGCTTTGAAACAAGCCGTCGAACGTATCGGAAACCGGCGCCGGGCAGTATGTTTGTCGGGCACGCGTACTTGAACACCAGCCAGCCTACCAGTCAGTAACACCAGCCGCTGAAGCTGCAACAGATATTGATCTAACTCTGTTTAATTAGCAATACTCTTCTCAACCTCAACAAACTGGAAGTCAAGTAGTAACAGCGTCTGTCACAAGCAAAATGTATTTTGCTCAAAAACCATAATCAAAGCTTTACATTCATAGAAAAGTGTCTGATGAGCTTTTACGGTCACCTGATCGTATTTTCTACGAAATTCTAAAGATTTTCTCTCAGCATTATAAACACTGATAAAATGGCCATTAGCATTTCTGTCAGTCTTTGCCTTGAAATTTTATAAACTCTGTTTATAAGTTTAAATTTCTTTTTGAACGACTGCCTTTGCCAATACCTTACGACGACTGACCTGGTTAAGAACTTGTATTCAGAAGTTGATACAGAGCATTTTATGCAAAGAGCGAAAACTTTGAAGAGAAAACTGGAATAATTTCACAAAAAGTTTCACTGTGAAGTCTTTCTTTTACTACTGCATCACAATCTGAGATATTTCTGTGAACTGAGAGCAACACCATCCAATGTCGCGATGTCTGGCATGGCGTTATATACGTGGTTCGCCGCCTACACCGCGTTGACTCGTAGAAGAAAGGCAAACAAAACGCTACGCTACGATGGTTTTCGGCGACGAAATTTTAGCGAGCTGTTGCCGCCGTGTCAAACAGGTACAATAGCCACGCACTAGTGACTGAGTAAGGGGGTAAACGAGTCGTTGATTGATCACTCCAACTGCTTGTCTTCGGTACGGAATCAAAGCTACGGTAAAAGATCTCGATTTCGTTGTATCAGGTGCCAAAATACGATCCAACAACTGAGCTACTTCAGTTTTTTCTCATCCTTCAGACAATTCTGCATTTCCGTTATGCGCATTATCTTGAAGGATGGGACGAATTTGTTTTTTCTTAAACAAGGGGGCGAATTTTGAAATAAGTGTCAAGTACTCATTCACTTCAAATTTGAATTTTTGAAAAGGTAAAGTCACGTCGTAACTGTCGCATCCCTTCAAAATGTAGCGGCTATAGTTTGGTTAACATCCGAGACATAAAACGTAAATAAAAATCGATTTTTGTTGTTTTGCAAAAGTGCACACGATGTGTTTTCAAGCTTGCTCTTCTGAAACATCACCAGGTTCGTTGTTCGCACAAAAGCTTCTGGGCTTCTTCGATTAAACTCAGAACAAGTGTGATTTGCTGTTAAACTTACTGGTTTGATCGACAAATGTATATGAAAGTACTTCCATTAATATGCTTTCGGAAAAGATATGAGTTGCGCGTTAATATTCTGAGTATGTTTAACTTTTTCGATTCTTTCAGTTACTTTTTTATGATGCCGTCAAAGCCTTCAGATGCAATCACCGATGTTCAATGCATAACAAATCTCGTAACACCTGCACCCACGATTTATTCAAACACTTTCGCAGGCACTGGATGCAACAAAACTATAAGCAACTCCAGCAGAGATGTTGCAGCTCAACTTGACAAATTGTTTGAGAAAAGATCAGCCCGTATGAATGTAGGCTACTCAACAAACGTAGGAATTCTGTTAACATTTCTCGAAATTGTAGGACAAAGTTTTGGTCCTCTAACAGCTGCTCATTGAAAATCGAAAGTTGTTTCTTGGAAAAGGACATACCGACGAATACATTCAAACTGTTACGAATTCAAACTGTTAAGAAAAACGAAAAGGTCCCGCATTCCTTTTGCACAACAATCCCAGCAGCTAAAATTTGAAACAGTTTCTACATCATCAAGGTTTTAACGAAACCCCAGCACCTGAATATTAAAGCTGTAAACTTCTTTCACCAGGGGAAGTTGCAACCTCAAAAATTAAAAACTGCAGTAAAAAATATATTATTTCATCTGATTAAAGTATTTAACAACACCGGACAATTTTTATAAACCTTGCTGCAAGCAAAACGGCAAAATAAATGAATTGCAGAACTTAATTCATTCAAGTTGTACATAATATTGCGAAAACGAAGTTTTGAGTACGTGTTTATTATAGAGAAATTAATTTGAAAAGTCCATGAAGGAGACTGCGAAATAATGCGAATCGACTTAATCGCGACTGTGACGGATTAGTGAAGGTCAAATCAAAGACTGACAAACCGGTTCGAAAAACGTTTATGATCGTTTTTCAAGAGGAAGCGTATGATTGTCCAGAGCTTATTATATTTCCAGAAAAAGTTGATTTTGACAACACCTGCTTCTGTGATTCTTCACTCGGTGAATGAAACCACGTTTTTGTGTTTTGAACAAACTGTGCTCATAGACATGACAGACATGAAAGATTACGGATGAAAGCAGTACGTTGCCTATGAAAGTAACGCAAGATAAACTACAGGGTGACACAAAAAAACGGTCATCATCTAAACTTGAATAACTTTTAAATAATAAATCAATTCTTTTTATTTTGCAGATTTACGAAGTAGAATTAATGCTCCAAGAGTCTACCAAATTTGACCTTCGAGATGCCACGGACTACTGTGCAAAAGATATTTATAGTTGAGGCATATTTTCGGCAGAAGTCTATCCACGCAGATGTGCCAGACTTTCTTGACATGTCTGGTTTTCGGACGAGGCACATTT
>JGI24158J21664_10002540_pt1 | contig 22259 bp, 15 predicted proteins | sample Ectturendosymbi3_FD_21664 | JGI IMG/M metagenome (IMG submission 21664)
ATCCGGCTTACTTAAAACAATTTTAAGTAAGCCGGAAGCCGGTCGAAACCGAGAAAATTCACCCGGATACGGCCAAACGAGCTTGTGTGAAGACTGCTGTTGGCCATAAGCCGTATCGTAAGCCGTAACCGGATTCTGTGTGAAGCCGCCTTCAGCCAGTCCAGCCGCACACCTTCTGTGCTCCACTGCTTGTATTCGACAAGACATTAGTGCAACTTGATTTTGCAGTTGTAAATTGCTCTGATGTAGTGATGAGTGTCAGTGTGTGTTTACCCCCGCTGTTTTCACACGCAGCCTGGTATTTTTGCAATTTTGAACTGCTGTGCCGTAGCATTGAGTACCTATATTTTCTTCCAATATTGTTACGTGGAGTGCTGAGAGTTTAAATAATAAATTAAGTGCAATGACACATAAATTAAGGGGAGTGCAGTGCGTGTAGAAGAATAGGCCTATGCATATATTCATTTCAATATTGTAGTGTCAACAAATTTCACGGAAATGTTGGTTTGAAAACATGAATAAATTATGATGTCAAATTGTGACATCACAAACAGTGCACACCAAATGCCAAAATGACCACCATATGCCACTGATGAATGAAAACCCCCACATGAAATATTTTCAATTTTCTACGTACGCCACTGGTTCCTGTTGGAATTGCTCATTTTTGTGTGCTTGCATGGTTTTCAAAGAAAGTTTTTTCATTCAGCAAGTCTGCTTGTGTTCACAAGACGATTTTTCTGCTGCAACAATTTTGCATTTGCTTTGGGAGCTATGACAAGTCAGAAGTCTTGTTTTCCAAATCGAACTGCGCTTCCATTGTAGCATACAGCCGAATTAATTTGGCAGTGTCTGTGGTCAATTGAATGCAACCTGGGGAGATAATCATCAGTCAAAATTAAGCGAGAGACTTATTACACACACACAGCTCATGCGAAAGGTTTGCCAAGATGTTCAGGTAGAATCCATACTTCTTCAAATCTCAGAAGACACAAATGAGACAACAAGTTCAAGAAAAAAGTCAAAAGTGGCCAAAAAATCAAGGTTGGATATTTCTGGTAGAAGGATTTGGAAAAGCTGTGAGAAAATAATTTTTTACATAAGCCTAAGCATTACCAAGATGATGTGGGTAGATCTGTATCATTCATAAAAGTATCACTGAATTTTATGTTGAAATTTTTATTTTCAGCATCTTTCTAGGCCTATTAATAAAATGTATACGCTGTGAATGGGTAGAGTTGTATAAGTATCCTAATCAAGCTTTATGGATTTGAAACTTGAAGAGCTGGAGGAGGTTAGTATTGAAAATTTATTTTTTTGCTTGGTGGTGTAATAATATTAATACCATTACCTTGCTACTGTAGTATTTGGTAATAACTTGTAGTTGCTTTTAGTGTAGGCTGTCACTACAGAACCGCCTGCTGTGGTTCTTCATATTTGAAACCCTGTTCAATCCCCACCTGTGACTGTAACACATGACAAGACCGGAATGGGACAATTTGGTGCTGTCATTTCGGCACCACCGTTTAGGCGATGGACGTTTCAGCGATGAAATGTGAAATGTGTTTTCCTTTGGAATGTCACCATAGTGCAAAAGTTCGCCTTGCCATCATCTGGGAAGCGTGGAAGCGCAAGAGTCAGTCTAGCACTTGTCCCAGATCTTTCTAATTATGCTGTATTTATTGCGATTCATGATGCATACCATGGATTTGGAAGTCCCGTTACTGCATATTCGTACACTGATAAGCAACTGATAGCAAGAAAGTGTGATATATTCTTAGATTAGCTGTGAAATGCAATCAAAATGATACCTACATGAAAGATCAAGCAACAGATGCTGTCCAGGCTGAACTTTTATGTAAACCCACAAATGCCTCATGCCAGCAAAAATACGCGTTACAAGCCATATTTCTTAACACACGTGGTCACGGTCACACTGAGTTCTTCCAAAATCCTGACAGATGAGAAACTACACTGGCCATCAGGATGACAACAAAAACACTTAATGAAACAAACATCTAACCTTCAAAGTATTTGAAAAATACACATTTTTTTCGTATAAAACATTTGCAACCACCATCGCCAAAACGTCCTGTCGCTGAAACGGCTTGTCGCTAAAATGGCAGCACTGAAACAGCAGCGCTGAACTGTCCAGGACCGTGACAAAAGTGCAGTTGGGCTTGGTAGAAATGTACTAAATGTAAAAGGAAAACCCTAAACCTAACCGTAACCCTAATGCTAACACTATTAACACTAACCCCTAAACATAACCCCAAAACCTAAACCTTGGAAACTTTTGAAAAAAGTAAATAAAAGTGGTCCCATGAATTGAAATATGCAACCACTACTACCAAAACAAAAGTTGCCAAGGTGAGAGCCAAACCAAAAACTATTGGCACTGCAGACATAAACACCAACGCCATGCTACCACGTTGGTGCTGCTTGACTGACAAACTCAGCATTTTATTTGAACTGCGTTGTGAGAGGCAGTTCCATAGCCACTTCCTTTAGTATAATCTTTTCTTGGTTGCTGTGATCATGCAGCACTTTTCTGGCTTCAATAAGATTGTTTGTGAAAGATGTTAGGGCAAGCTTTCAAAATCTGCTCATTTCTAAAGAAAATTAAGAAGAAAAAAACAAACTTGGCACGTTCTTGATTTAAACCTGCTAGTGGTGTGATATAGAGTAAACATGAGGTTGATATGCTTTGTTTTGAAATAACAGGTTTTGTTTCTAGTTTCATGCTATTTGTTTTATAGTGTTGTGCAAGATGAAAATGAAATAGTCAAATCGCTTTTTTAATTGTTATTTCATACAGAAAATGTTTTAATTTGCAACTTATGTATATAAAAAGAGAAAGATTTATAATTAGGCATGTTGGTTGTCCCCTACATTTGTTCATAATAAATATGTAAATGGTCTTTGAATTCAGATCATTTTTTTTGTTCTTCACACTGGCTCCATCTGCTCATTGTTATGGTTTTATACAACTAAACTGTGCTTTTGTTAGGCAGTGACTACAGAACCACACATGATTCTTTAAATTTGAAACCTTATTCGACCACCTCCTGTAACATGACAGTAACGCATGACGAGAATGCAGTAGGTTTGGTAGAAACATAGTAAATGCAAAAGGGAAACCTAAAACCTAACGCTAATGTAATGCTAAGCTAACCCCTAAAGTGAACGTTTTGAAAAAGTATATGAAGAAAAACTTGTCCCATGATGAACTGAAACGTGCAACCAGTCACTACTACGAAACATAAGTCGCCAAGGTTAGAGGCAAACCGAAAGCCATCAGCAGTAGCAGACTTGAAACGTATCCGTTACACTACCAGGATAATGATGCTTGAGTGATAAACTAACTGCTTTGTTCGAACTGCGTCATGTAAGGCTGTGCGGTCCAATAAGTTTTGAAATAAGAAGATCCATGGGTAGTTCTGTAGCCACTTCCCTTTTATTCAGTGTTTGCTTAACTGATCATAATAAATTCTGCAAGCAATAAAGTATTCAATAATGCTGGGCAGTTGTTTGGTGCATCTATATAATGACATATTTTTTGTTCTTAGCCTGTTTTGTTGTGTTTCTAAAATGTGTTTTGCTAAGGATAGCAATACTCAATACATTTGTTCAATTATTTTCTGCAGCTGGATGCTCAAGAATTTAATATTCCGGAGGTTACTTTGCCCACACTTGAGAGCATTTTGCATGAGGTATTATTACTGATACTTAGGTGAAGTGTTTGGTGTGAAGATATTTCTAAGAGTGAATTGAAAGTGGAAATGTTTTGATGTGGAAATATCCAATGCAATTATTTGACACTTTTGGTGCCGTTTTTTAAGAAATTGCATTGAGTACCAGCAGGGGCGCATCAAGCCTGGCAAAATGGGGTCTGTCACGGAAGAACCACTTTTGATAGTATTTTTTAAAATAAAATCAAGTTTTCTACAGGTATGACATCTGAAGACCGAATCAAACTTGGCTAGCACAAACAAGCTATGTACCGGTCGCGTCGTCCAAATGCACTAGGACCGATGAGCATAAAGTCATGTAGAAAAACTGCAGCTTTCGTTTTAGACTCGTTGGTCACAGCGTATTTGTTGCATCACAATCGTTTTCTTATCATGCGGCAAAGTTGGGCAACGCATACGCGGTACTGTGAAAGCACGTGCCTTGTGGAACAGTAAGCAATATAACAGTGAAGAACCTGCATGGAAATGTCGCCCCCAACAAAGAGCAGAAAAATTACAGATTTTTTCTCTGGCGTGGAACCGGCTTCAAGGGATACAAATGTCAGTGAACATGCAGAAAAGGAAAGCAGTGCAGGGGAGCAGTTAGAAGCCATATTTCCTGGAGATAATTTTAATGAAAGTGAAGCACTTATGATTTCACACAGGTCAGCGATTACTTCATCTTCAATTAATGAAAAAACTGCATCTTCGTCTGCAATGATGCGTAACTTAGATATAGGAAAGTACGTAGAGAATCGTTTGGTTTTGCCAGATGATATAAAACACGACCTTCTTGTGAAGCCATGGCAACCATCATCAAGTTACCAGTTTCCAAAATATGCCCGATTCTGTGCTGGAAAGCAACGTTTTTGTACCTTCCAGTTTGCATGGTTTGCCAAGCTCTCTTGGCTAGTTTATAGCGAGGTAAAAGAAGGTTTCTGCAAATTTTGCGTGTTGTTTGCACCAGAAGAAGCGCGTGGTTCGAAACTCGGACTACAGGTATCACAAGCTGTAACAGGTGCTCAGCAGTACTGCAGTGGTGCCAAAATGTTCAAAAACCACACCAGCAAGGAGTACCATCAGTTTGCAGCAGCAAAGGCGTCATCTTTCTTGGATTCATGCAAAAGTGGCACTGTTGTGGATAGGATAGGCAAGCAGCACCAGAAGGACCTGCAAAAAAAGATTTCCTTGTAGGGTTTGTAAATGTAATCCATGTCATTGGCAAGCAAGGCATTGCCTTCCGGGGGCATCGAGATGGAGGTCGATTGGAGTTGCCAGACGATGGTCGAAATGAGTGTAACTTAGGGCTTTGTTGCGACTGCTCGTCGAAAGAGGCGATAGAAGAATACAGGCGTACATAGAAAATGCACTGCAAAACGCATTATACACGTGCTGGTCTATTCAAAACGAATTTATTCACTTGCTTGGCAGAAAAATTCGTGAGAAAGTTGTAGCTGAGGTGAAGCAAGCTGGCATGATGTTTTCTGTTCTAGCAGATGAAACAAAGGACGTCGGCAGCATTGAATAGTTGTCCATTCTTGTCCGTTGCGTCCAGGTGCAGCTTGATGATTCTCGTTTAGTAAAGGAAGAGTTTTTAGGTTTTACTGAAGCAGTAGATATGTCTGCAGAAGCTTTGAGCAAAGAAATATTAAGCAATCTGACGCAATGGGGCCTCGACTTAACGAAAATGCGTGGTCAAGGTTACGATGGAGCCTCATTGATGGCGGGAAAATTTAAAGGTGTACAAGCACAGATCAGCGCCAATTACCCTGCACTGTATGTTCACTGTGCCTGCCACGTGCTTAATTTGGCTTTAACAACCGCCAGTAATCTACCATCTGTAAGACGGTCAATGCGTACAATTTAAGACATCATTACCGTTTACAAAGGAGGTCAGAAACGTGCTGCAGCATTGAAAAATGCAGTCTTGGTGCTTTTTCCCAGCTACAGTAAAACAACACTTGTAAGCTTGTGCACGGCACGTTGGGTTTAGAGGTACGATGCTGTTGTTCGATTTGTGGAAACTTTTCCCAGCAATTCTTCAAGCGCTTGACACACTCGAGCAAGTCAGTGATCCAGACACATCTGACAAAGCAGATNTTTTANGCCGAAGGGCAAAATAATTTGAGTTTGTAGTCAATATGTTGATCATAAAATTTGTTGCTGCAGCAATGCTTACCTTATCAACAAACCTTCAAAANCTCCCCAACAACTTGGTTACAGTTTGCGATCTCATTCAGGACGATGCAAGGCTCCTTGAAAGCATTCTTGCTGATAAAAAAAATACAGCGTTTGCAGAAATCTTTGCTGAGGCTTGTAGCACTGCTGCAGAAAATGGGATACCGTGCCAAACAAGAAGTCTGCGATCAACATCTTCAGAAGATACTGCTCATTTCTTTTTCACCAAGGTTTTTCGACCATACCTTGAAACAGCTGTCGAAGAGCTACATCGTCGGTTTGGTGCTCGTTTTGCTAGAGCTGCAAAACTGAGTTTGATTATTCCTATCAACATGGTTCAGTTGAGTATCTCAAGTGCAAGTGACGTTTCCAAGTTTTTCGGGCAAGCTCTTAAAGCATACCAAGATGACATGACGTATCCTTTAGACTGTGTTTTGGCATAGTCACACATGGTACAGTAAGTGGAAACAAGTTCCATTTTGTGATCGACCGGACAGTCTAGATGAAGCACTGACAAAAGCTCCTTTGGATGTTCATCCAAATGTACATACATACTCTTATAGAACTGATGCTAACGATCCCCTGCACAACTGCATCTGTTAAGCGCTCTCTGTCGGGATTGAGATTGTTAAAAACATGCTTGCGAAATCGCTGCGGTGAAGAAAGCTTGAGTGCAGTTGCTTTGATGTTTTTGCATCGTGACATACAAGTGGACTACGATGAAGTAGTAGACGATTTCTTGCGCAGAAAACAACGTCGTTAGCTGTTTATGCCATTAAAACTGTTTTTGAAACACAACGCATGACTGGTATTTTATTGAGTTAATGCGATAACAATTTCTGATGCTTGCACTTTCGATGAGAAATTCGAAAACCCGTCGTAAAATCTTTGCTTCAACGGAAGTGAACGTGCGTTACTGACATTGGAGCAGACTTAAACCTAGACTTAATAAGTATAAACAGCAAATAAGGCTTAGGCGCACTTTAAACAAAGTTATTGTGATTGGCGGCCAGCCCTTCACACCATGAAGCGGAATATTACAAAACAGCTTTGCACGTGTGCGGCAGTGTTTGAGGTTTATGACAATCAATACAGCTTTGCATGCGTCTGACAGTGGCAGATTCCAAATGACAGGCATTCGACCGTATCACTAGGCTGGTTTATCCAGACGCTACGCAAAGATGATTCGACGTTTATTCCCACGAAGACTCGCTCAGATCGACTGCGAATATTACACCATGTGTACTGTACTTGTCGCGGCACGCAAAGAAAGATCCAGTGAGGTTGGCATGTAGGCTAGCATGGCGGATGCCGCGAAGGTGTTGTAATATGTTTTCCCATTATTGCGTAACAATCACGATTTAGGCACAACAGACACTTGCCTTCTTTGCATCACTTACTAAGGCGCTGCTAAACTGCTGACTTTTTTTCAGTCATAGACCGAAATGATTTTAAAATGACCAAAAAAAATTAAGTCATTTCAGTCAGAATGTCTGAAAATATAGGCTAATGGACACTGTTACGGCGAGTTTTAATACAGCCGTGAGACAAATGACCGAAATGTTTCAGTGGCCAAATATTTCTCAGCAAAAAAATGACCGAAATGTCTCAGCGAATAAAAAACAGGTACACTGTATGTGCATGTGCGATACTCAACTTCGGCATTTTGTAGTTGTGACTTTATTACCGACAGATCACTCACGATTTACCAGTACATTTTCTAGTCGACCCCAGTAGAAGACAAGTTAGCCATCCCTGACATATGTCGTATATACGAAACCTTGCCCAATGTAGGAGGAGCAATGCACATTTTCTACCCCATGCCAGGATCGTGTAATAACACAATTCGTTAGCCACACTCAATAGCTGGCCACAAAGAATTGAGAAGTAGCTACCTGATACAAGTTCCAATGACGGATATCTGATGCCTCGACATGCGGAAAATTGGATGGTTTCTCCGTCACTGAAACAACTATTTATTCCCATTTGGCTTCACCTGCAGCCATCTGAAAGCAGACTAGCCATAATACGCTTGTCGTCAATTCAACTTCACCCGTAATTTGGAAATTCTGTTGATACCACACCGCAAATGCATCGGCAAAACATGCGAAACTCAAAATAACGTGTAGAGCGAACGAGTCGCTCCTCGAGCAACAACACCAGTGTTCAAGGAAGAGCGAGACCAACGCGAAGTCGGGGTGACCATGATAATAAAAGAAACCAGCTCTTGTGCAGCACATTTAATTTATTTGTTTGTGAGCAGGCACGAAGTCCATAGTGTGAACACACACACTCTGAAGAACGCATGTCGATAAAAACAGACAAAACAGCACGTAGTACAAGGCATTGAAGCCGGCGGAATCACATTAGCGAGTCGCGTTGGGTTTGAAACTGGCCTTCATTTGCTTGTTTCAGATTGCTACATCGGCGCCAATTCGACAACGCACTAAACGCAGTGTTGTGGTTGTTTCGCAGCAATAGCGTACTACGCAACGTCAGAAAAGAAATGGAGTTGCCTGTCTGTGCCAAACCACCGGCACGGCGCCACAGTCGGAAAATTAGAGACCTGCTGCGCCAGCGTTCAACACTTGATCAGCGATGATACTAAGTACTTACAACGTGACAAAGGGGTCTGTCATGACAGCCTAACAGACCCCCTGGATGCGCCCCTGGGTACCAGGCAGGGTTTCAGAGTTTGTTATGTTTATGCCAGCTTCTCAATGCACCTTACAATTAAAGTCCGAACAAGTGCTTTATTTATTAAATCTGCTATTGCTCTTCATAGTTTTCAATTGTAATTGTATGAACATGCAAAAGAAAGGGATTACAGTCAATATCCAATCAAAGTCAAATCCCCATGTATGTCAAGAGCAGTATATATGTGCTTCATCTTTTTCTGTTGTAAGTTCATAAATGTACAAACATAGATTGTAAAGTAGAAAAAGCAGATTATTTGAGAGGGGTTTGAGAGAGATTTGCTAATTTTCTATGGATTAAAGATTGCAAAAAGTCTTTCTGCTGAATGTTGTAGAAATGATTTTAAATGTTACGTGCAGGCAGGGCAGGAAAGGTTATTTTATTTTTTTGTGCTTGTTTGTGTTTCAATTGCAACGTGTTTCAAGCGAATAGTGAATATGTGGAAAAATTGCAAAACATCCTGGAACCCAGGCAATGGCTCACAGTGAAGCACGTGGTTTTGAAATTTTTAATACAACATTGATGTTATTATAGTTGTACAAAGCATTTGATGCACGAAGGTTTTGTTTTTTTAATTAAATTTTGTATGATAAAAAGTACAGGAGCACTTGTTGAAGCCATGCTGTTTACTGAAGGTCTACTAGATCACGTAAAGTTTAAACTGACATACCTTTTGAGCTCTGTGCACATGGGATTTTTTTGCTGTTTTGTAAACTAGAGAAACAACATGAAAAATGGTTTGAAGCTTTTTTGAATGAAATATCTTAATGAAATAAAAATTGTGTTGCGGAATCAAAGGTGTTTGAATCACATAGTCAACGTTATTTGGGTGAAATTTGCTGAAACCACCGTATTTAACATTCTGCTTCTGAAATCCTGTCTTTCACAAGCCATTTAGATTTTGTTTGTCAGTGTCCCTAGTACGTATTAAATTGGCTAACAAATAATGTACATCTTTCATATAACGTCTGCTAGTCTGATGGTGACGACGACGATGGTGATGAAGATCATGATTTGCTTTCACTTGGTGAAGCATCTCCAGAAAAGGGATTTTTATCAGGTAAGCAAGCATTCGAAAGAATGCAATGAATGTAAGTGACAACCTGTGACATCTTTGTTTAGCATGTGGCAATTATATTGGCGGCCAACCAGGCTGTAATTGGTGCTTCAAAACGTTCGTCTGCTCTTTGCTCAAAAATTGTTCCAACCAATTTTTAGAGAAATATCATTAAATTTTTTTGGGAGATTTTGCTCGTAATCAAATGAAACTTGTTGTTTAATATTGCCGCCACTAAAGGGACACAGTATACAATTGTCGGCTTGAACTTCCAGAAAGAAATGCTGCTTTCAATTCAGAATGTTCAACATGATTTTAAGTAATCGCCTTTTGCCATTATTGTAATTGTTTTTTTTCATTATAGTTTTTTTGGCACAGACACCACTTGAACCTGGTAAAAAACGTTTTGATCGATAGACGTAAACCAGTGAACATCAGATTTCAGACGAAAAATCATTGCATAGGTCTAAGACTCAAGTTATGTAAAGTCCTTATTCCAATAATAGAGGTAAAACCCCAAGTTACGGTTTGTCTTCTGATACTGATTTCAGTCTACTTAAACAAGAAAGACAGGAAATGTAATTCATTGATTGAAAACGAACATACAATTTTTGTAAATGCTAATAAAGTACAATTATGGATTTTTGATCTGCACTGCCGTTGTTTACTTAACGTTTGGAATTCTGCAAAAACAGGCTAAATTATCTTCAACTCAAACCTTCATTTCCTTTGTTCTACTGCCGAATGGAGATTTTTGAAAATCAGATTGGACGAACTGCGTAGTAAAATTTATAGCTTCTGCTGCGCCACTACCTAGATTTTTTCAGTGTTGTTCTGACGAATGCAGGTAAAACCTCACCAGATCAAACGAAACTCAACGAACTTGCTGTGCTGAAATCGTGGGAGACGACTTCAATAGCCAGCAACGACAGCAAGCAAGCAAGGTAATTTCGACTTTACACTGATTCTAACCTATTCATATGGTTATTTTACATTTAGCAACCAAACTTGTCAAAACAAACTTAGTTGCCACAGCACCGTGTCATTGGAGTCCAACTGACACCAGCAGCGGTGAAAAATATAAATAAAATTAGGAACGAAACTTTTTTCGTTCGAATCGAATGGAATTTTTGATTTTCAGTTTTGAATTGTTTTTTGGCCCTAATGATAGAAAGTGGCGATTGTTTTTATTGAACACAGCGGACAAAAATTAGATTTGTCCCTTTTTCTTTTTTACGGCCCTGACATGTGTTCATTTGTTATAATTGAGGTTTTGTATCTTTTCAAACTAAGTACTGTAGCAAAACGTCGTAGATTATGATCACTTTAAAGAAAAAAAACAAAACTACAGTGCTTCAGTGGAAACACTGCATGTAATTGACGTTCAGTGTGCTGTGTGGGGTTCACGTTTGCCATGGCTTTCGCTTAACGACAANTTAGGATGGAGCGACTGTATCAGGATATCGGTTAATGGCAGTGTACACGTTATNAAAAGCTGAGAGTTATTGCGGTTGCGAGTGGCGACGCTCGAGACTAGACGCGATGCCGCCTTTGATTCGACGGGGACAGGAGTTTTGAAAACGTGGGTTATACGATGCGAAAAGACTGCACTCCAGACTTTTCAGAAAGCTTATCTGTGCAGCAGATTGCGCACACCTGCGATGCGAGCTAGTGCTAAACGTTGTTGCTTTTCCATTATTCGTTTGGAAAAGTGTTCCGTCGTGACCTGCAGTGGCGCACAGCGCCTTTCCTCATTTGTGGATTTTGCAATTAATTATTTCACCTCGCGCAAGTTCTTGCCATCTTATGCTTTTTTTTCCGATTCGGGAAAAGCCTGTTTCGTTGTGCCAACAATGAGCATCGTGCTGTGCCAGCGAGGACAGCGGCGCGCAGCTATTTTCGCACGATAACACGACGTGTTCCCATGGTTTGCTGTCTATAAACTGCGGAAGGACTTCTTGCCAGATTTTTTATTGTAGGTCATTTCTGATTTCCGCAGAGACAAGGAAAACCAGGAAATACACGGAAAAGTTCTATCTCTCGCTCAGCTTCAGAGTTTGTCTCGTCAGTTAACGTCGGCTGTCGACCGAGTGAACGCCGGAAGACCAACAACTTTGGTGCGTTAAGTTTATGACATTTTATCTCAACTTTTGAATCGGCATCGATCAGGATCTCATTGCGTTTTTTTTTTCTGAAAATAGGAAAAAACGCATCGAAAAATGCCTACTTTTATCTGCTAACTGCAGCTTCCTACGCTGTGGAAACTTCCTGTTGCGCAATGAGTTTTTGTTTGCAACTGGTAGACGCTGGTTGATATGAAAATATTGAAGAACAAGCATGCAGTGTTTTGAGATTCGCGTTTCAGGTGGACGCGACTTTGCGTGTCTGTTGATGCAACCAACTGTCTTGAAGTAGTTTTTGGTAATTGTGGGGCAATATGGCAGTGCTTTTAAGTGCATTGTCAGTTAGGAAATATCTGAGAGAATTAACATTTATTTGGCTTCGTGAGGTCGATACACATTTTGCATGTAAAACGAAAAGCAAAGCCATCTGAATAGAACGAAAAAAGAAGAACAAAACGAAAATTTCCAGTTTTGATTGATAGCCAACAAAGCTGTTTAAAATTCGATATATTTCTGGATTTTTCACCGCTTGTAGTGAAATAATTACGCCGCAAAGCGAAGCAGCACCCTCAAAATGTTTTTCGCTGCAATAAAGCTACAAACGCATTCGAAGGTTATTTTTGTGTTTTTCGGTGCAAGGTCTCATGAAAGGAAGTTGTCTTGTGGAAGCCGGACTGAACTTAGGTCTTGTGAGAAATAGGAATTCACCGCTTTTACGTTAAGCAGGTAATTGCAAGACAAGTGCTGTCATATGACCAACTTTGCAGTCGTTGAAAAGACCTACATAAATTTCCATGTTGCAGCAAAAACCAAGTCGTTATTGTTTAATCGTTGAACGAAGACTGTCGCGCATAAGGTTGAGATGAAAAACATAAAAATCTGCACCGCTATTTGTCTGCACCGCTTCTGAGATTTCTGCTGGGTTTTGCCTGTACATGCGATATGAGAAAACATGACTGATTGCAGCACTGAGAATATGAGCCGGAATTCCGGTCATACTTTGCCGGTTACTTTTTGTGCAAATGGATATTTTGATTTGGTAACCTGCATTCACATTTGATTGCGCCGAGTGTTGTTTAACGCTGTGTTTTTTTCGCTGAGACATTTTACTCATTTGTTCGAAATAGCTTAAAACTTTCTATCATCTTTCTTTTTCGGAAATTTTTTGACTGAATTGACGTAATTTCTTAGTCATTTTAACAAAACATCAGTCAATGACCAAAAAACGACCGAAAAAAACAGGTTTGACGATGATTGAAATGAGCTGTGTGATGAGACCCCTTCAATTTTGCACATAATCTAAGCTTCTATCTTGTCTTGGAACCACAAGCTTTTCCTAAACCTCGTTCTTGCAGTATGCGTTATAGACAGGTGTGGACTGATGGTTTCTTGTTAAATTTTAAAGTTTCCTGTATTATCTGCCGAAACAATTCACGGCCTTCAAATCGAACATGAATCCGAAACTTACCCCCACCCACGTCTGTAGTTACCCACGGGTCGACAGGAATTACCAAGCGCAATATTATTTCTATGGCAGGTGATCAAAGTTGAACCCTTTTTACTCTGCCAAACTTGCTGATGTGTGGTTCTTCTTTTGTGATAGCGTTGAATTGGACACTGGGTTGATTAAAAACCTTTTTTAAAAACCCAGCCTGGGCAAGTTTTACATTATACTGTAAACGTTTCTAAGCGATTAAATCCGTGTTAAATTGGTAGAATTAGATTCCCTACACTAAGTTGGTATAGTGTAGCTTTGTTTTATAAAGCTATCTGGGCAGTCGTGTATCGAAAAGGCATCGGGTGTCAGTGTTGAAATATGCTTTTAATCTATCTAGAGTATCGGTCTAGATTCTAGACCGAAACCAAGTTTTTTATTTTAATTATAGATTCACATCTGTAAGCACATAAACGGTAGTTGTTTATGGAAGTGTGTAGGTGCATCTGCAATGGTGAGCTCTGTTTTTTTTGTTGTGAAATCAATGCAGCACGTGCTCATTGTGATGATTAGTGATCCAGGGGTACGTGCTTGTGCCACATCGTGGTTTGCTGTGCAACTTGAATTTTCTTTAACAAGTTCGTTTCGTAACTCGTAAACTCCGACAGTAACTTATGGAAGAACTAAAGTACTATCGGATCCCAATTTATTAACAGATATGTCTATGCAAAAGTTAGGCAAGTAAACTAACATCTAACGACGTACTTTATGCCTGCAAAGCACACAATCATCCGGTGTTATTATACGATATGTATGTACATTTATAATTTCATCAAGGAAAGTACAAACTGATCAATTCGCACTAAACAGACGAGTCGAAACGTCCTTTTTGTTTTTTGACNTCTGTTTTACGGACGTAATCTTGAACCATGTAGTTTCTTAAATACTATGAGCATTTGCTTGTTTTTCTGATATATGTTTGAGGTCACCTTGACAACGGTTAGGCTTCGATTTCAATAAAATTTATTAAAATACCGCAAATAAATATTTAAAAAAATTGCGGATTCTGTGAATGAAGTTAAATTACAGCGATTCACAGCTGGACAGTTACATAGCAAGAAAAGGTAGTAAACTGGGCTGTGCGTAACCCTTTACCGCAAAACAAGGATAAAGTAACAGAAGAAATGCAATAAATGATGCTTCTCGGTTGTCTGTTTCTAATATAATTTACTGGCATGGTGTATTTGCAATACATTCTGTTGTTTCCAATGCAAGGTATGGCATGTACAAATGTGCGTACATCACAGAGAGTAGTCACGCAAGATGAGTGCGCAATAAATATATATATATATTTGGTTTGAGCATTGTTTCATAACTGCGCACGGACCAAATTGGAACAAGTTAGCCATTGCGGAATCAGTTTACTTCGGTCAACAGTTTGTTATAGCATTTCCGAAATTTGTAAATTATATTGATAAAAAACTTAAAAGTAGGCAGCGTTCTTGTCATTCATACCATATAAGTAGATATACATTTTTAAGGAGTTGTTTTTTTGCATTGTTTAAAGCAAAAAAACAGCCCAGGTGGGAAATGGATCCACTACGCAAGAAGTTGCCTACCGCAACGCTAATTTCCCATCTGTATAATGTTACGTCACACGCAACATTAATGCGCAAATAACTGAATGGCTATGTTTAGAAACAATTCAAATTCAATGGTTTACACCGGGGTTGTGGACCCAGAGCCCAAGTGATTTCAGATGGTGGAGCTGGAGCCTGAAATTTGGGTTCCGGTTCTACAGGCACAGTTTGTGGGGAAAGTGAGTTTTGCCAATGTTACAATGGTTTTTGGTTTTCAATGGACCATTGTTCCGGGGCCGGAGCCCAGAACTTCTAGATGTCCGAGCCGGACCCAAAAAATTTAGATGCCTGGAGCCGGAGCTTGAAATTTGAATTCCGGCTCCCCAGTCCTGGTTTGCACAATGATGTCTATGAAAATTTTTGGGTGCTTCATTTGGCTGGACCGAAATTACCGAGGACCTAAGAATTGCAGTTTTGTTTCAGGCCGTCAGTTCCCTTATTGCCATCGGGACCGCTCATGGACTGGTCCTTCTTTTCAGTGAGTTTTCTCGTTTGTTACATTTGACTTCTTCGGCATCGAGTCATAATCTTATTAGTATATTTAAAGACAGCTGCCGAAGTACGGCTTTTCGTGACGTGCGTGTCACCGTTGCTTGTTGCTAAGTTGCTAAGCAGGCGAACACTTAAAACTGTTCCAGGCAAATTAAAAATCTTTTTTTGTACCTTTTTTCTTTCACGTCCCGTACCTCTTGTTCCGATGATTTCATTCGTGAAATTAACGTTGTTTATGCGCCTCTTGACGTTTTTTTCTTGTTCTGACTTACAGCTGCGGAACAAGCCATGAAGTTCTGTTTGGGAAATACAAAGATCGGAGCGAAGTACGGTTCGGTTTCGGCTTTGTGTTTCAATATGGATGCCACCAGATTGCTGTGCGGATATGCGAAGGGCGAGGTACACACCGCTTATTTTCTAATGAAAATATTTTTTTTATACTTGGAATTGAAAAAAAGCTTTTAGGACTGAGGATGCGTAATTTACGTAAAATCGATTTCCTATTAAAAATTGCTGATTTGATTCCTGGCTTACCCCCATTGTGGATAGCACGAACTTTAAATAATGCCGGAATGGCGAATTGTTTGTTTTTTCAAAATCGTTGTGGATATGTTGTACTTGTTTTAATCTGCTTCCAGATATCCTGAGGTCTCGATTACCAACCATGTTTGCGTATACTTGTAGATAGTTGCTCTGGTATTTTTAGTATAGAACTATTGATTGATTTCAAATCTAGTTATTACTACAAGTACAGCTGTGATCATTCCCTGCACAGCTTTATGCCATTACTGTGAACTCTTTCTCTTTCAAACTCACATGCATACAATAAAAACTGTGAAAATTTTGCGTCCACTTGACGCTTGCATCAAAGCTGATGAATTTGACGAAATTACTGAAACAAAAGTTGTTTTGGCGATGGCTTGTTGCCAACAAGACGCGTTAAGGTTTGCTTTGACCTATTTCATGAAGGGCTGAGCACGAGATTGTAAAAGAGCAGTGCCGGATCGCGGTGGAATTGGCCAAGGGGGCTACAAACTTCCATCTCTGGGTGAACATATGGTACATTTGCGCTGGGTATGACGGATCGTTACTGATGTTTCCAATTAATGTCATTTCTAATGATAACAAAAATAAAATCTCATTAAGAAATATATCAATTTGAAATGTTAGATAAAAATCATTTGAAAAATTCCATAGGAAACAATCAAAAGGCTTGCGTTTACAAGTTAGTGAGTAAATGCAAAATCAAGCCGAAACTGGCGTAATCATGTGCCTTGCACTTTTTAGGCAGGGCTGTAGCCATGCAGCCTATCTAGACGACCCGCCCCTGTAAAAGAGTATCGTTTTTGAAAACTTCGGTGTGATTTGACCGAGAATCGAACCGATGTCAACCGATTCGTGCTTCCCAACGTTTGAAGTGGAATAAGAATGCAAGCGACGAGACACAATCGCACGATAAGGGAACGGTACTCTTTTTTTCTGTCAGATTCTCATGTATGACGTAACAACGGGAAAATTGTTGCGGACAATCACTGACGCGCACCCTCCGGGTTCCGCTGTGTTGCATGTCAAGGTTCGTTTTTGAGCTTTTGGACTTGTACCCGTGTGTATTTTTGATTACAATGTGCGTCTGATGTTTTACGCGCAGGATGAGTTGCATGTTTTTTTGCCGATGAGTATATTTTACTGCATCGGTTCTCATTTCACGCGCAAGATCCATGCTTCACGTTTTTGCTCGTGGTGTTTGTCGATGGGTCTGCATACTATGTTGCAATCCTGCAAATTTCAACGTTAGTTATGCATTCTTTTTGCAAATTAATAAATTTCCCATGCTGTCTTGCAGTAAGGTCGGACACAACCATAACGTATTTTTGGGAAAGTTTAATCTTTCGCTGTTTTTTTTGTGGCATTTTTAAACTTTCTATCAACAATTGCAATGAACTTAGTTTACAGACGACCCAACGCTTGCCGTTTGCAACGACAGCGGAGGATCAGTGTTCGAGTTAAACTTCAGGTACATCGGATGTTTGGCATCTGTGTGTAGCAGTTGTGTAATTTTGTTTGAGGTAAATCGTGAACTTTCGGTTGTTTTCGGTGATTTTCGCGCGTAACGCTTCCTGTGCTGCCGCAGACGCGTGATGGGAGTGCGATCGTGCGAGTCCAGATGTTTGTTTTCTGGCAGGTGAGTTGTTATTGCAGACACTACATTCTATTTTGAAAATGATTCTATTTGAATAAGACTGCAGGGCTGACGATGCGTAGTGTTGACGTGAAATCGATTTCCTGATGAAAAATATTTGCCGACAGATTCAAGCACTTCACCTTTGAGGAGTTTACTTGATTATAGGTACGTGCAAGTTTGAATCATCGCGAAAAGAAGAAAGCAGAGCCCAGTCGGCTGATTTATTCCAAAGCTTGTAGCAAACCTAGAGCTTTTAAGCGCAAACGCTCTTAAGTTTCTTTTTATTGACAACCTGACTGTTAAAGTTTTGCATTCTACGCTTATCCGACTTAGGGTGTTACCAGACGAGTTTGCACTATGTGGAGGTGAAGCAGATGAAAAGCTGTCTTTGAAACGTTGTATTTTTATTTTGTCCGAACCAATGTGCCGGACAACGTTGTTTTGAGAATGTTGCCTCCCGCTGTAGTTGTGTCACCACTCTAGTTAAAAATCACGATTTCAATTTGAGTGGCGAGTTTCAAAATTTGCTGACACTCAGGAAGCTCAATAATGGATCTTCAGTGAAAAAAGCTCAATCTCTTCAATTTTCCCGCGCAAGTTATTTTTAAAACTACTCAAATTGTTCGCGGAAGCAGGCGTGGTATTCAGCTAACCTTTCGCGCCGGGAGCCGAATAATCGCATCGAGTCAGACGTCATTTTCGCGTTTTTGTACTCGTCTCGGAGTGTCACAAGCGTGGTCTGCGCGCGTGAACTGTTTCCTTGCACCTTCCCATCAACGCCGAGCATGAGGCCAGACAAGCTGCAAGTACAGATTTTTTTTTGTCTTCGGTATGACTCGATGGGGAATCGAACCCAGTATTGGTGGCGCGTGCTCAACCAACTGTGCCACTTGGCCGATTTGGTTTCATGTCTACAAGACCCCTAAAATGCTTTCTTTGTAGATCGTGGCCATTGGGAACTGATGTACAATGTCCGACTTCGGCAAATTATTAAAAACTTTGCTGCGTTTGCTGACCTAGGTATTGATCCGCTAACAATCTGTAAACGAGACTTCCTTTTCTTGACAAACACTTCCATACGTTTCTTTTGCGGCAGTCGCGGCGAGGTGTGCACACTGGAGGCGCTGCATCTCACCAAGAACATCGCCGACCACCCTTTACGGGACAGACACATCTTGGCCATGGGGACGCTGACCAAGGTACTGTGGTTCGACCAACAGGCGTAACCGTGGGAGGTCTGCGCAGTGGAACTTGTGTATTCGTAAATCATGATACGCCTGATGCTTGGCTTTCTTCAATCGTCAATCAACATTTCGTCGTTGACATAGTGTCGTCATTGCTGGTTTCGTCATGATATTGTTTCGTCAGTGCTCTACCACGTTTTCGTCATTGTTTGCCGTTGCACAACCTTGATATTAGTTAGGTTGTCGCGAACAGAAAATAAGAGAAAATATTGTTTCAAGTCCCTTCATATCGTTGTTGAAAGAGTTCGAAGGTCTTGTTGTTCTTGTTCTGCGCAAAACAAGTCAGCGATTTCAAGAATTACGTCATGCCTTTGCAGGTTTTGATCGTTGCGCTGCGACCGCAGATCAAGGTTCTATTCTCACACCGCTTGACGGTGAGTTTTCAAACGTTGGACTGTTTTGTTATCAGTAGCCGTTCGCTTCAATCCGTTGAGATTTAAGGTATTGTAGAATCGCTCGACAAGGTTTTGTGCATTCTCAGTTCCCGAGGGCATCACGATGTTGAAAAGGCGCAGACTGCTCGACATTGTGCGAGAGGGCGTTGTTTATTTCCGTTTCTGAGCGATGTAGTTTGCAAGCTGCTGTGCTAGCCTTTAATAATTTACAAGAAAATACCGGAAGGTAACTATGCTTTCGTTTTCTAGACGAACCAATCATGCGTACCTTTGCTGGCGTGGCAGTTGACGGTTTTCCATGGCGACACGTTCCGCTCTATTGATCCTGTGCTGACGTTCGCTCGTGGTGACGTGGTTTATTTCTTTCAAGTATGTAACGTCACATTAATGTTTTCGTATTCAATGAGGTTTTCATGCGTAAAAACTGCAAGTTACTGCTGAGACATTTCTGCTTTCCGAAAAATTGAAGATTTTATGGAATGCACCGTTAACTCCGAACAGGATTTGTTTGTATCAAGCAGGGTTGCGGAGTCGTAAGGAGTCGGAGGTTTTTAGGTGGAGTCGGAGTGGGATTCCTAGCAACACTGGGAGTCCGAGTCGAATTTTTTGTGCGACACCGACTCCGGATGTCCAATTCGATCATTTTTTACATCACACTCCTAAATTGGGAATTCCTGTTGAAATGGTACAATTTCTTATGAAACTTTTGTTGAAACAGACATTTCTTGCTGTGCACCACGATTTCCATTGACTTTAACAGCCAAATTTCATTCCCTTTGTGTTAAGGAGTCGGAGTCAGAAATTTTGGAAAGATCGGAGTCGGAGCCGGATATTTTACCTCCGACTCCGCAACCCTGGTAACAAGTTCTGATCACACGGAAACAGTCGTTTGGCACTTCTAGTTTCATTTAACCGTTAAAACCCATGGTCATTTCCTGACCAAGTTACTCAAAAAGGCCCTTATCCTGACCCTGGTGACTTGTCACGCGAGGTCCTGAAGCACTGGGCAGCACCACGGGGATCGAAGAATAAGCTGCATACCAGAAGAAGTTCCTGTTTGTTTTACTTTTCGCTTATTTCTTGCATTTCTACTTCGTTGCAGATGAAAAGCGAAGGATGGGACATTGTCGATTTTGTTCACCTCCGAACGATGAACCTCACCTATAAGTTAATCAACATGGCGGTATGTGGCGAGCGTTCTTTATCCGCACAAAGAGATGCACTGCAGAGTTCCGCGCGCGCTGAAAGTAGTTCTGTGCGCGCCAGCACTAAAACAACTATCTTTCTGGCTTATCACGCGTGTCTGCATATCAGAAATGCCCTTTGCACCTTCTTCTTGTTGCCAATAGGTATGCTGCGATCCACTAAAACCGAACTCTTGTACTGTGCAGTGCTGCGCTTTCTTACATGTTTTGAGTTTTCCAACAATTTCTGCCATTTTTTGCCAAATTCTGCTATTTTCGCCAAATTCTTCCATTTTCGCTAAATTATATTTTTTCCAAATTTAGTCATATCCGCCTAACTCTGCCATTTTTTGCCGAATTCTACCATGTTTCGGCAAATTCTGCCATTTTTCGCCAAATTCTACTATTTTCGCCAAATTCCGCCATTTTCCCGTCAAATTCTACCATTTCCGCCAAATTCTGCCATTCTTTCGCCAACTCCGCCGTTGCGAATAGTTACCGCAGACTTTGTAGATCGCAAGCGCTGCTACTATTATTATTACCAGCTTTGTGCTGAAGCATTTAGCATGCTGAAGCGCACGGTCAAACGCAAACGCAAAACTTAGTACACATGAAGTGCCCGTCTACGCAGTGGCTCAACTCCCGCACCCTCTTGATGCTGGACATGCTTGAGCGCGCCCATGTCGTCGACGTTGACTCGCAGATGGGCCTTGAGGAGAAAACCCTCGAAAACGTGCAGCTCATTTATAACAGCGCAACCTTCAAGTCTATTGCTACCGGTGGAAACGTTAGCGTAGCTCTGGTAAGAAGCAATGCTTTGTATATGTGAAGTTTATATCATGTCGTTAAACGCTCTTTGGTAACTTACTGCTGTTTGCACAGGAAAATAAAGGGAGAGGGTTGGGCCTTGTTATCATCACTGATTCAAAAAAGTGTATTATTACATTTGAAAATGTAGAAATGCGCTGCATGTAGCATGCTGCTGCAAACTAATGCAAAACCACCAAGCCTTCTTGATATTTCCCAAACGTTAGTATTTTTCATATTTAATGCCTTGGGTCGAATTTTGTTATTAACTTTCTTGTATTCGAAGTAGAGGCGCTCAGTAATTAAGTTTTTGGCGAAAAACAAACGTTTCCGAATCTTTTGTACTGAGTATGAGATTGTTTTGATTGTCGTGCATTTCCGTAATGCATTCTCTACCGCTAAATTGGCTGTCGCAACAAAAGTTTTGTTCCGTGATTATTTATAAATATTCCTACATGCTCAAATTTCCTTTTGCTTCCGTTATCATTTTCTTATCTCGACACAAGTCACTGCGTGTTGCTAAGGCGACGGTGGGGGAGCACGCCTGCTACCACTCGATGGTGCAGTCGGGCGGCGGCGTATACTTTCTCGGGGTCAACGGAGTCTGGGCGTCGAAAGCGCACACCTGGAAAGAGCGAATCAACCTGGCCCGAAACACCGGACACACATGCGCACTGAAACTGGCACTTTCCTTCTACGACGGCACTGCCAAGGCTGTTGTTGGTAAGTAGACCAGTCATCAATCGCTGTGATCAAGGTCAACGTTAACCAGGTTTCATCAAAGGCGCATTGGTGAGCGCAGATGTTCCACTATCGGGTTGCTTAAAGTTGTCGGTGTTTTTGACGCTGTTTTTTCAAAGGTGATGCCAACAGAGGCACCAACCAGTTCTATTCGGAACCGGAACAAAATGGTGCGAACCACTTGACATGCGGTTGATCCACGCCCGTAACCAGCTTGGGACACCAAGGGGGGCGAAGAGTGTTCTGACAGGGGCCCAAAATTTTTACACTATGTGCAATAGATTTGAACTGTGCCTAAAACATTTTTCCAGGGGGGAAAATTTTTTTCTAGGGGGAATTCACCCCTTGTGCCC
>JGI24158J21664_10002541_pt1 | contig 22252 bp, 17 predicted proteins | sample Ectturendosymbi3_FD_21664 | JGI IMG/M metagenome (IMG submission 21664)
GTGTTAGTGGATTTTCGCGTATATCTTAATACATTTCTCTTGAAGTCCTATATTCATTACAAGCTAAACATGTTGGGGTTAATTTTAACCACAACATTGACTTCAGATCGTGACAAGAACGAAGTTATACTGTCGGTGGTTTCTTTCTGCGTTAAACCGGAACTGCTGACTTCGAACTATTCGCATTAAATGCGGTTGCTTACTGAAAAAGGTTCTTAGTGTCCGTCATATAATTTGAAATTTTGCGCGGGATATTGTTTAAATTAAACCGTTCTTTCTGAGCTCTTTCAAGTTCGCCATGGACTCAAAAATTCGCCCCTTCTTACTTTTCAGTTTTATAACGGCACAACGCGGTACAACACGCGCGTGCAGAAGGTCTGCGGCTTCTTGAAAAACCGAGTGTATCGTAGCAACACGCCCAGTGTAACCCTCAGATTCCGATCCGACGGAAGTGATAACAGGAAAGGTTTCCTCATCAACTGGAGAGTGGTTGGAACTGGAGGTATTGCCACGGATTTGAACTCAGAACGTTTGACGACATTTTTCGATACCTGATTTGCTAGAGAGTCACTTCGGCCTGCGAGAATTAGACAAAAACTACAGTAATTACGTATCAGTGTGCACAAATTTCTGGGTGTACCCAATCTCGTATTTTCTCGACAAAGAAAACTAATTTTACGTTTAGCTTTTTTTCAACGCTACCGTTGCTTTGAACTACAGTGAGAATAATCGATTTCATGACGAACAATGCTGAAGCCTTGTTCGTTTCATCAAGTGGAAGTGCAGTGCTATTTATCTGATCATGTCCCAGTTTTGCGGCAACAAATGCTGCCGTTCAGTTTATATTCAAGTAAAAAACGCATAAATGTGCGTGGTGGAGTATCGCTGCTGTCGGTACCTGTTTTTATTTTGGGTGACTTCTGCATTGTTTAGTTGAAATCCCAAAAATCCACCTTATACGCATAAGCAACGAAAGACGTTCATTTAACTGGTAAATGTATTGAATTGGGACTTTTTTAAATTGAGCAAACTTTGAGTTTGCCTTAGGGATAATTCCCAGTGCTGTTTTTGGAGTTGTGGGGAGATATTAGTTGTGTTTTCTACGGAGAAATGAAGATATTACAGGGGGTTCGATGATCGCATATCAACAACTAAAGACTTAAAGTTTTAGAAAATTGCAAGAAATGACCAATCAGTTAATGGTATTGCCCAAAACAGTCCGAAACTTATGAAAATAATTTACTTTTGTGAAATTAAACGTACAAATTATTTTTGGAGGTCAAAGTGAACGGGTCGAAACTTATGAAAGACACACTTACCTGAGCGTTTTAAACACCCAAGATTTCTTGCAGGAACCCCATGTCCTTCCCCTGCTTCACCCTCGTACGGTTCCTTCTCACCATCCAAGTCAAGTTGGCAACCGGGTGATTACGTCACGTACAGATGTGCACCAGGCTACGCATTGAAAGGCGTATCGAGACAGCTGTGCACTCAGTCTGGTGCCTGGTCTCATTCCCCCCCCACTTGCGTTCGTTCAGGTACGTTTTCTGGAACTTTGAGCATAGAGCAAGTTTATTTTTGCCAAAAAAACGCTGATTTCGTAACTCTCGAACCTCACTGAGCGATTAGAGACAAACAAAGACTGCTTTTCATGATAAAGCTTAAAGCTATCTTCCCGAGAAAACAGTCACGATGTTCAGCGCCGTGATTAGCTTATATGTAAAGTGTGCGCTGTCGCTATGTCACTATTTACTCTCCTTATGCCCGGCTGCTCTGTGAAAATTACCGGAAGATCTGACGAAAAGGACGATGTAGGCCATTTTATTGGCAGTGAAGTGGTCTAGCTTTGTAATATCGAGCATATCTTAAGAACCTTTTCCGCGTGAAAGCTCTTTTTGTTGAAACCACAGAAGAACTCAAGTGCGAGATTTACAATCTATAACTTCTTAAAAAGACGTCCGTGATCTTAGTTTTGTGATGAATGGTCCGACACGGGGGTGTGTTGAAGTTGAAAACAAAAAAAGGGTTTGTAAATATTTATTCTTTCAACAACTCTTCAAGCGAAATTGACAAAAATGCGGAAGCGCGTCAACGAAAATGACACTTTGGGAGAAGATACAAGACAGCGTGGCTCACTGTCTCCTGCAGACACATGCAGTTCCTTGCGATGCTTCACCACTCCGAGCAAAACGCATGACTTGCCAAATTCCGAGTTTGCTTGGAGCAGTCATACATAACTGCCGGCGAAATATAGATTGTTCAATCGACAAGTGAGCCTTTCCCAAACGGGCTAATGAAAAAAATATTCTTTTCTGCGGACTACGTGAACGGCAAAAGTTATTCTTCGCTAATTCTGCTTGGATTTGATTCGATTTTAGTTCCTCCTTCGAGCAAGCGCTGTTACGCCGTTGGTGATCCTCATTATGGAACCTTTGACGGAAAAAGGTACGACTTCCAGGGCACATGCTCCTACGTCCTGGTCAAGACGTTGTCGCAGCGGAGGCGCACAAGAAGCTATGATTTTGTTGTCGAGGTAAACGGGCGTGGAAAGCTGGATCTTTCCCACCCACGTTGTTTTTTCACTATGCCATAATGCACAGCGTTTCCTTTCTAGTATATAACCAGCTTTTGATCGCCTTCAGTTTTACTTTGTTCAGGTGCACGTTTTCTGTTTTTCTACGTTAGAGCAGAAAAAGCATGTTTATATATTGAACAAAGCAGCCGGAAATAGGTTTTGCGATTGGGTTGGTAGTTAGCTAATCCGACAAAATTTTTTCAGGTGGACAATGAACATCGAGGAAGAAACAAAAGGGTCTCCTGGCTTAGAAAAGTTTACGTTCGTTTGAGTGGATTAGTCATCGAAATGCTCAAGGGTCGGGTCATTAAGGTAGGCAGAGGCGTGCAGTTGTGACTGGAACTAAAATAGATGCATTTCCCTCTTTATACATTTAACGTAGCTTCGACTGGACGTAAACATCTGTTTCTTGTTAAAGGTGGACTTGTTTATAAGCTACCTACGCAATTTATAAACACGTTTGGCTGCTAATTAAGGAGAAATTATTCTTAATATTTCCTTTATTGACACACAATGACCTATGTTGAAGTTTGAGTCTTTTTTTCAAAAATTTATGTTGTTCTCTATGATTTCCACAGTTCACTGCAAACAAGAAAGGGTGCAGAGTTCAATCTGGCAGAGTGACATTTCACCAAACGGTGTGTACAGTGCACGTATTACGTTGGCAGCTCAGGCTTGCTTGAGCTGCCAAAGGTAATACACACGCACACCACTGAGTTTAAAAATACGAGCGAGATTTAAAAAATTTTAATTTGAAATTTTTGAAAAAGAAGATTTAAAATTTTACAACATTAATGAGGTTTAAAAATTCCAATGAGATCAAAATTTTAATTTGCCTACTGACAATTTTCATCTGTTTCGTTAAACCGTTGAAATTTTTTTCACAAAAAACCGTGGCTGCTCATATGACAGTCTATGCTGCCTGAGCAACAAACAGAACGGGTTAAAAAGTGCACCTGTGTCGAGAGAAATCAGCCTAACTGAAAAATGAAAGTCCACGTCCCTCTTAAAAAACAGCAACGTAAAACTACCCTTGTTTAAACTCAAAGCTGTCACTGGGAAGGAAAGAAAAATCGATGCAGACAGTAACAATGCCATAAAGACATATCTATGTTGAAGTACTTTAGCTGCTTTTGTCGTGGCTGGTGTCAAATGAAATTTCTTACTTGCAAAATTTCTGACTTCACGCCATGTACTCATGGGCAGAGTAATATTCTACATATCAAATACGCTAAGAAAACTTTATTATTACAGCTTAGGGATTCGTGTTTAGGTACGTTTGANGGGTTAGGGTTAGGCTTAGGGTGAGAAAAAGAAAAATAATTGAGGTCAATTCCCCAAATTTTCAATGGTTAAGGTTATTTCCNTACTATAGCTTGTTGTGGGTGCCTGACATCTAACCAAAATGCTTGATTTTACACAACACACATCAAAAAAGTAATTGCCAAACTTTATTCTCTTACTCTGAGAAGCAAAATAACTAAGAAACAATAACAGGTCAGAAATTTCGCTTGACACCGGGAAGTAAACCATTCACTGTCCATTGTCCAGCAACTTGCATTAGCAGGGCTATCCTGACAGCGTGCAAGTTTGTCAATGGATTATCTGGTTAATAAAATTGTGACGAGTAACCGCTTCACAATTTGGCCATTAATCCCGCAACCCATACATCGGACCGCGACAGTACGTCTTGCGGTCGGCGCAAATATCACCATAGAAACCTTTATCAATCTCACCTGATTTATGGGCCACCTGACTAGATAACCTCTGTGTTTTTTTCGGTGCCCGTCGTTTTTGCTGTTTTACAGAATACATCTAGCGCAATTAATTCAGTACCGCCAAATAAATCTATCTATCTATAATATATCACCTGATCGTTACACGTGACTGATTGACAGGTAAGTCTCACGGCAACCGCTCTTACAACGTTTTTCAGGTTGATGGCGTGGAAGAAAATCTACCGTTCAACCACGCCCCCAGCGGCCTGAACATTCGCGCTAGCGGTCGATTTGTTGTCTTGAAAACAAGCTTCGGACTTAAAGTGGTTTACGATGGACGGTCTTACCTCACAGTTGAGCTGCCTGCCTCTTTCCGGTATCAGGTAGAAGGTAAGTGAAATACGTTTTCAACAAATGCTTGGAGTTATATAAAAATGCTGGTAAAACTGTTACCTGAACGGTAATCATTGTTCGTGTATTTGTTATAACCAGGGTTTTAATTTAAGGGCGCTGCAGACATTTACTGCGTATTGCTCATCAGGTACCAGTCTTATTCATATAGAATCTCTCTTGGTGTTTCGAAAACTCCTTTTTCGCATTCGGTGGATGGACCGTAAATGAAATTAAAAATTTCTTTTTCGGTTTGTCTTTTGAGGTCCAAAGCATATTTTGCAGAAATCTATGCTTGTGCTTCCTCAAACCATAGAGTGTGAAGGAAAACAGGTTCAGCCCGGGAAATATCCGATTTTCTTTTGTTACTCTAAAATCGAAGCTTCATTTGGGAGTTGCGTTACCGGCTGGTTGACTTTTTCACTCTGAAACATTAAATCAGCTGCATGTAACAGCAATTAACTGGTCGTTAAGATGAAGCCATTCGCAATAGGCCAAAAACATCCATTCAGTGAAAGATATTATTCGTGTTTGCCTAACATCAGTTCTGTTTCTCAAAGGACTGTGCGGTGACAACAACGGCAATCCCGATGACGATTTCAGGCAAAAAGGCACTCACAACATTTTCACTGACCCCAATGACTTCGCTGCACAGTTTCAAACCAGAACTAAGCGGTAAGTTTGCGTTTGCTTACTGGTCTGCTTCAATTAATTGTCACTGCAGTAAGTCCGATGGTAGTTATCGTTGTTTTTGTGAAGAATAAATCAAGCCAATAAAAAATAATATTTCTTTCGGAGTGCGACTTCTCAAGATATAAAGGTCTGGAATAACTCAATAAATTGTAGGTTAATTTTGTGTCATTCAACACCACTGATGTTTGAAAACGTTTCCAAATATCACACCATTTAACCCTCACCAGGTTTCGTTGACTGCTACAAGCATTTTCTGCTAAACAGAGGAAAAAATTTGTATTGGATATGCTTTTTAGCTCTGCGAAAAGATATGGTGTAGAAGCGACACCATATATAACCAAGTCAAGATGCCAAAAGATACTTTCTTGAAAATGTGCCGAAAATTTCATTTCGTCTTTTGTTAGCAATTGTTGCAAATTCAGACGTGATTTGTTGAAATATCCTGTGGCAGCATCTTGCGGTCAAATAAAATTGAAGATGTTCAGTCGGTTGCGTATCAACCTTGGATGCACGGGTTATAATGTAAGTCTCGACAGGCAAGCGTGAAACCGTATGATGAACAATTAATTTAACCGAAGAAGTAACAAAATGAAGGCGTAATTACCGCATGTTGCGTGATGCAGGTGTTGAACGAAAAGGTTCAAAAGGAGATTTTAAAGTTTGCTTTCCTTGTACATTCGTTTGTTGAGACAACGCAGTGTTTTGCTACTAACATCTACTGGCACCCAAGCACTATGTGACAGGCTTTTGCGGAAGGTTGATACCTTCCAATGCAAACTACGTTATTTAGAAATTTAGATTCATTCTCAGCTACTTGGGGAGCTTTCAAATTTCCGCTGTTTTAGTTCAAGTTCATTTTGTTCGGAAGTCTTACAATACGTAAATTTTGTAAGACGTAAATTTTGTACAGCTTTTCATCATGGTAAAAACGTCCCACGTCTGCCTTCATGTACACAATGTTGCATTTGTTTGTCTTTCTTAAATATGGCTGTTTCTGATATCACCGCATTTTAATTTTCGATCGACTCTGCGTACGTGCCTTGAGGAACTTTCTTCATGACGCGTCATTTTTTTACAAACATGTATCTTTCTTTACTGAAGCTGCACAGCTGAGCGACCGAAAGATGTAAGCTGCTCGGGTAACAAGAGATCTTCGTACACCAAACGCTGCTCGATCTTGTCAAAGAGCGACGGCTGCTTTGCAAATTGCCACTCCCTCGTTAATCCTCAGTCCTTCGTTCAGGTACGAACATCACGACGAGCCACTTGAGGCCGTGAACAGGCTGAATTTTTTTGCTATTTTCACTCGAGTCTGTGCTGAGACGATCAAACATAAGGCTTGAGATTTTGACCAAAGATGACGTCAAACATAAATGCCAGTGGATGATATCTTATCCTGGTCCTCTGATCATCAGATATTTTTTGGCCAAGCTCAAGAGTGTAATCCCCGGAGCTATTTTTATTTATGTAATAATTTATTTGTTAATTTTGAGTTAGTCTTTAAACGGTCGGTTAGGCAAAACGTTATCGAAATTTCAATGGTACAAAAATCCTTATTGTCTATTTTACAATTGATAGAACATCACTTTGCACTTTTTGCTCAATACAGTCTCTCAAATGATAACACTGCCTATGGACATACACGTCATTTCATAGCAATTCTTCCAACTTGTTATTCTGAAGCGGTTGTAATTTTTTTGTGAAAGTAGTTAGCAATTTTAATGCTACGCGTGCACGTACAGGAGTCATTGCAAGTGGTTTCAGAAATTGTTCAACGTTATTTTATTTTGTCTATAAATTAAAACTTGTGAAAATTTCAAAAAATTTCTCAAAAAATTTCTCTTGATAAACATTTCGGTGCGTAGCTCCATTATTTCATACTTGCTTACAACAGGAAATTTTCAACTTCAGGATATTATTTTTTAGCACAACACGCATACGATTTGTAAGTAATAGTTTTTTTACGACCACTGCACATTTTTCGTACGATTTCATGCAACACCAAAATCGGATGATTGCGGTTAACTGATATGAGAACTAAAGTCAGCTGGAGAAAGGAAGTTATCGTAAACAATTTACGTTGCATGCATGCGTCGTACCTAAGGACAACAAAATTAAACAATCCACTCAGCTGTTTCTACACGTGTCAACTTAGAGTTTTTGTCTGTGAACTCGCAAGTCAGAAATTTCATTTTCAAAACTTCATTTTCTTCATACAGGATTGCGTTTTTGATGCTTGTGCTTACGATGACATCACTTCCGCCATTGACGCAAACGTCGGAGCTTACGCTCAAATCTGCCGCGAGAAAAAAGTCCAGATATGCAGCACCTGGAGAAATGACACAAAAACAGGTATGAAAACTGTTACCACAGGCATGTGGTTCTGTCAAGAACGGTTTATGCAGACGCTTCCATCTCAATCAAACTACGACCAAATTTTTCGTAATTTGCGTATAAATCTCCAGTTTGAGATACCACACAGCACGTTTTCGTTGACACTGATAACAAGAGTGTTTGCTGTAGCAGAAAGTGGAATAATGTTGGTGATTAGATGGTCGTTAATTTGTATAACATGTTCTTATTTATAAAAAAGGTTGTTAGCTGCAAAGGCACTCACCACATTTCTTTACTGTACGCAAAATAATTGTTTCGACGTGCTTCCCTGTTAGGTGGATTTCCACACTGGCCGCCGACAGTGCAGGGCGCTCCAACTGTGGCCATACACCACTCGCATACGTATTGTACCACTCTGAAACGAAGTGTGTTTTACAACTGCACTTTGTGTTTTGTAAATAACCTTCATCATAGCAAATTTTTCTCTTCCCTGCGCCTAAGAATTTAAGTGTCAAATGGTGTTGAAAAAAATAAAAAAAAGCAATAAAAAATAGGTTTACATGTCCTCAAAATGTAAAAAAAGATCAAAAAGTACGTTTACATTTCGTGACAAACGTCGCTCAATGCTTACACAACGTAACTGCGTGCTTCTATGATTACTTGCAGAAACAGCAGTGCAGAGCTTTATGTTTGCAGCAATGAACTATAATAAATTCTCTTTGAATTCAGAGCTCATCTGTCCACCTAACTCCCACTACTCGTCCTGCATGTCGGCTTGCCCNCGAACCTGTTCGGACAGCAGAGGCTTAGTTTGCCANGAAAGTTGCGTGGAAGGCTGTGATTGCAACGAAGGTTTCGTGCTTTCCGGAACCGAGTGCGTACCTCGAAGCCAGTGCGGNTGTACCCACGAATCGAAGTATTACAAGGTAAATTTGCTGAGCAATTGCTTGACTTTCAAGTCTATGAAAATTCAATGCAAGAGANAAGCGCTTGCCGAAGGAAAGACGACAAGCTTGACTGCATGCGCGCATAAGTTTCAAATTGCCCGCTGATATGTAGTTTGTTCTGCGTTTGCAACAAACACGACGCAAGTTTTGGCAACGGATTCGTGGTATCTGAGGCAAGACCTTGTTCACCGGCTCTTTCCCAATTTTTGTAGAACGGCCAAACTTTCTATTCCCGGAGGTGCTCGAAAAAATGCACATGTCGCCAAGGAAGGACGTCATGTACATCCACAAGATGTCAGAGCGGAGAGCGCTGCGGCAAGGACAAGCAGGGGAGGGCGGCTTGTGTCCCGTCAGGTACGTTTCACTGGTCGACAGCAAAAATTTGTTTGGGGATTTTTCCATAAAAAAATGTTGCCTTATTAAAGCGACTGAATACAGAGTGCTTACATCCAAATACTTCTTCCTTTTTTCATTTGTTTTGTCCATTGCTTTGCAATTTTTGATAATGAACGTAAACCGCCAACGTCAAGTCTCGAACTTTAGACCTTCTCATCCTCCGAATTCTCTCTGACTTTGGTCGTCTGTGCCAACAAGGGTCCACATCCACTTCTCTTTTCAACAAAGCAACATTTCTTTGGTTTTTTTGAGTAATTGTGCAATTGGCACTGAAACTGTTGCGACTCGTACAGGCTTCGGCATCTGCAAGGCGTGGGGAGATCCCCACTACATGACTTTGGACGGAAGCGGTTGGTTTGACTTCATGGGAACTTGTACCTACGTCATGGCGCGAACGCACCGACTTCACCAGAGCGACCCCCGCTGGTTCTCTGTGATGGCGACCAACGAACATCGCGGCAGAAACAAGCGCGTCTCTTACCTACAGTCAATCACCATTAATTTGCGCGGCGGAGAAGACGTCATAAAACTTGAGAAGAACCGCGTCATCCGGGTAGGTTTTGTTGCTAAGCAACCGTCACTACGAGGTCGAAGTGTTATTCTGTGAGCGGTTTCGAAACAGGATCATACGTGGCATCTGTGTATTGCTTTGTAATTGCAAGTAAAGCGATCCAGTCAAGGAAATGTGTAGATATAATGTTGTTTTTTGCTGTTGAAAACAAAATAATTAACAGCTAGTCTGTGGTCAGTTATACGTTGGCTTCATTTACAATTCCACAGAAGATTGCAGCCATGCCAAATGGTAAAAAACGTGTTCCCGTTGTCTCGTAGGTAAATGGCGAAGTGGTGAAGAGTTTTTCGTCAGAGATCTACAGCGTTAAGCCCTCTGGCCGGTCAGTTGTTTTCACAACGCCCCACAGGCTCCTAATCTTTTTCAATGGAAACGGTGTGAGAATAAAGATCCCTAACACTTACCGTGGAAAAGTAAGTGATGTCGTCCTGTTGCCTTGTTTGCTTGAGTAGTGTTCTTCAAATTTGTGAAAATATTTCATGTGCTGGACATACATCCTGTCGTTTCTTTTTGTAGAAATTCGTGGTTCTTATCCCGTTCTCTCGACTGAGAATAAACCAAACGCAATGACTGCAGAGGTTACTGTTGGCTATGAGCTATTACTATGCTGCGCAAATAAACAAAAATTTCGGAACGAAACAAAAACTTTTATCGCAGCAAGTAACGCATGTGCTTGATCAAAGAAAACCGTTAGCGCGAATGCGAGATGCAAGGCTTAAACTAAGACTGTCGGAAATAAAAGGTAGACAAGTTCGCTAGAACTGCTCAGGAAACACGTTATTTTCAACGTTTTTCAAACCAAAACGTTTCAGCCGAGATTTATCTTCAAATCTCGCTTTCGCATTGTTTGCAACCGTAACTTTATAGTTTCCTTCGAAAGACTTAACGTTTCTGATGATATAAGCGTCACATATGCAATTCAGTGTTAGTAAATTCAATATTTGAAGGGAACCATTCAAGAAATGTTTTTGCTACAGTTGCATCCAGGCTCATCGAAGTGTCAACGCCTGGCGTCCTCAGTTCAATTTGTTTTTGACGAACTGGACGTGCGCTTTACATGGAAAAATGCAGGCTTGTCCATGGGAATGTCATTCCTATGGGAATCCCATGGGAAACGTCCCATGGGATGGGACGGGACAGGCATAAATTGCTATGCTATGGGATGGGAATGGGACAGATAAATATGTCTCTTGGACAACCCTGGAAAAATGGTTTCCGCTTTCTTTTTCAGATCAACGGTATATGCGGTAATTTCAATGGAAGGAAGCAAGATGATCTGGAAATGCAGTCAGGGCAGCAAGCGTCGAATTTCAGCGAATTCGCGCAGAGCTACATCGTCGGGCAATGCGGAAAGAAGCTTCCAGAGCCATTTGTCTGCTCCGATGCAGAAAAGCGTAGATGGTAAGTTTCGTGGGTTTGCCTTTGACAGCGAGTTTGACATTTCAGCGTGTTTTTTTTCAAGAGGGATATGTTCGAGTCAGCTGGTTCCATCTCTAAGTCTAGGATAGGCAGGTCGCATTTGTAGCATTTCTGTTCTCGTTGTGAGATCGTTAATCACTTAATTGGAACTGTCCTTGCAAGTAACAGCGGTTACAATTCGAGGTAATCCTTAATACGTCATACAAGCCTATATATAAAATGATCCTTTGATGGATCTTGCCCTGTGGAATGATCGCATTAACGATAAACGTCATGCTCTCACCTTCTGCGGCTGGCAGCGAATATCCGCGGTTTCGTCGAAAAACAGCTTCCACGTCGGACGTAAGCGTNACGACGTAACTTACACCGCGTCGCAGACGTTCGAAATGTCGCTGTCATGTAAAAAANCTCATCTGTTTACACTACAGGAACGGCTGATAATGAANGATAGACTNTGCGTTAGCGAGAAAGTAGCATCCAACTTTGATCTCAGCAGAAGCTTTTCTTATTCCGTGGAGAAAAAGCNTTGAAAGCAACTTTTGGTCCCAGACATACAAAACATTTCATTCAAAAGAAATGGTTTTGCTGCATTTGCATCTACGTTCTCCACTAACCAAATTTTTAGGGAAGTTTTCACTGCTTTTCCAGAGTTTTTACTGCTTGCTGCTTATGTATAGTAGTAATGTCACCAACTGTATAACATAACTCTGACTTCCGAAATGACTCGATGCTTTCGTATAAACACACTTCTGTGGGGCCTCCAACAATTTAAGGCGCACAATTTAATGTGCCCCACGGTCTACAAGCGCAGCGATAGCTTTGACAATGTGCTCGGAAAACACGAAGCTAAACTAAAAAGCGAGTCGTTCAAATTAGCACAAAACGTGAAGTGGTGAATAGATTGAATGGAATGCGAAATCTTGCAAGCCGCTCTACGTATGACTTACACCGGGGCTCTTTTATTTGAAGGAGTGGCGCACAGTACTGCGGAGCACTGACCACACGCGGAGGCGTTTTCCAGTCGTGTCAACGCGTCGTCAACGCCAAGAAGTTTTTCGAGAAATGCGTCTTCGACCTCTGCGCAACAAACGGCGATCTCACCATATTAACTCAGGTATGCATGGCCGCAATTAGGTGGGGGACAGGATGGACATGTCTCTCCACTTTTTCAGAGGTAGGGAGTAGGGACATAATATGTTATGTCGCCTCCGCTTTTTTTCTTTAGGGTCGTGTGTTTGGAGAAGTTTCAATAGTAAAAGTGGTTTTTGTCGCGTTTTATGTGAAGAGATTTTCAATTGCAACGGATACACGTTGTTATTGGTGAATTATCAGAAACTGCTTCTTTCACAGATTGGTAAACCTATCACCTGCTTGATGTAGCGCGTTATTTAACTTGCATCCGGCAGGTCTGAAAAATATTTAGCGCTTTATTCGCTATCAGAACGTAATGCTGAATTTGTCCTTAACGTCATGTGCTCAGCAATCTGTACACTGTGATTCGTGTTCAAAAATCCTGTAAACCTCAACGACTGAATTCCTTCCTGCGTGAAGTTTTTCATGTCCCAACTTTCGTGGAAAGTTCTACCTCAAAGAATCGCATGATGCAGTCGTTTACAGCGTCGATGGGAACTCACCTTTCAGGATCAATTGTTTTATGAACGTTTTGCGTGCTTTCCACCAGGCGTCGTGTCGATGTGTTGCGATAGTTACGTCTCCGTTGCTATTTCCCAATCATCCCGTTTTGTTTTCTACAATACACGGATTGCACGCCCAACAATAAGCGAAGGCAAGTGAACTTAGTCTGCTTCGGTTCAGCAACTGTGTATCTGGCCACGTTTTCAGGCTTTGGAAACCTACGTTGCGGAATGCCAAGCCCATGACATCGAAATCTGCAGCTGGCGAGACAGGACTGGCGCTCAGAACATGTCTTGTTCCAGAAACAGTCATTACAACGGCTGTGCATCACCTTGTCCAGATACTTGCGCCTCTCCGTACGCTTCAACGAAGTAAGTCGCCAATCAAAATTTTAACTTTGCCATGAAAGATTATTTTGAAAAATAAACTCAGCTCGAAGTAATGGTCTAGTGAAATGAATTCTCTATTGCTGGTGAGCAAAGTCTATTTTGCACAGTGTACGTAATTAAATCTGTACAAAATTCGTCCGGTCCTGAGAACGATTTTGTGATAACAAAAGAAGTTCAGACACACGGCTTTTCGGTTTGTATTTTCGGTAACAATTTCCACGTCCACACCATAAAAACATATATCCTCCGCAATGATCTTTGACTGAATTGAGAATTTTTTAAGAATTCGAAACACGGTCAACTACTGTACTCGACCGACACGACTGTCATAAAGGCCAAAGGTTAAAGGTTGCTGAATGACTTCCCCCTACAACTAAAGTTTCTTTGTTCCAGCTGCCACATTCCCGGCCAGGTAGAAGACTGCATTTGTAATGTCGGATACGTCAGAGATGGTGACGAGTGCATTCGGCGCAGCGAATGCGGCTGCACAATCGACGGCGCATACGTCAGCAGAGGTTAGAAGCGTAATAGTTTGGGATAAATAGCATTTTTGTAACAATCAGGTTGTGTTCAACTTCGTGCGCAGATATTGATTAGTTCGAGAAGCAGTTCAGCAGAAACTCTTGCCTTCCATGTTTGTATTTGGCAAACTTTTTTTGGTTCTGGTTTATTGCATTTTGTTATAAAATAAAAAAAAAACAATGCAATTTTTTTCTTTTTAGATTTGAAGGGCAGTTTAAATTTGCCTCCGCTCTTCGCGAAACGGAAAACAATGCTGTTTCACATTTAACTTTATTTTGCATAAACAATGAAAAATAGTTTAAGGAAAATATAACAATCAAAAGTATGAAACAGTGCAAAATGCGAAAAGCACCAAACTGTCTCGTGAACAGTGTTTAAGTTGAAAAACGTCCCACATTTTCTGAAAGCAGCTCAAGATTGTGAAGAAATTATCTTCCCTTTCTATATTGTACTCACTGTGCGATGCCTACTCATTCTTGAAATTTGTCAATCTGTAGCGAACATTTTTTAAAGTGTGCAAGACAAGTATTGAAGTCCCTACGCTGGTTAATAGATCCGCGGCCATTATGTTGATAACAGTGATTATCAATTTTCATTGAACTTGAACGAGGTCAAGCTAATACACTCTATCAACGTACGATCAGAACCGGCTGTACTTAGACGTTTTTTTCAGGTTCGCGGTACACGTCACAAAATCGAGAATGCGCATGCTCTGGTCAGAACAGGTACGAGTGTTCATGCGTCCAAGGCTATCAAGGAAATCCATGTCGAGGTTGGTAGCCCCAAAACGTTTAAAATACATAATTGCTGCTTTCACAATTTGCAGGTGAGGCTTGTGTAATTGGTAACGTCAAGCTTTTTGACATGGAAACGATGAAAGTCCCGGTTTGTGACGTTTTATCAATTTCGATTTGGCCTCTGGCAAAACAATCTGAAAATATCTGACTCTGCGACTTATGACACCATCAAAGGTCACGATTGCGAAACTCTTAAAAAAGCTTTAGTGAAATGCCAATGATGTTTTTTACAGGTTCCTTTCAAAGGTGAAACATGTCACGTTGCATAAAACCGGTTTTCAGCGCGCTTCAATCAGGGTTTTTGTTTTTCGTCGCAGACGTTGACGAATGTCTCAGAAACCCATGTGACGTCAACGCCCTGTGCACCAACAGCCTCGGAAGCTACACCTGCGAATGCAATGATGGTTACAACGGCGATGGAGTAACTTGCGCAGGTGAGTTCACACAATGGTGTTGTGTTCGAAGCTTAAAACTCTGTGGTCCCAAGATACCCCCGATATGAATTTCAACCTGATGATCACTGATAGGAACTGATTTATTTTGAGCAACAGCTGCCAAAACAATTGAAATGCTGTTTTAGAGTGGCTCTCTGCTCTCCACGTGCATGCCGTATCTGTTACCATTTAGCACCTTCAGTTTCTTGTAGGTTTCATCAGAAGTTTGTGGAGATAGATTGACGTTGATAAGAAACTCCAAAGGGTTGCTAAGTGATTGCGCGATACTTGATATGCGCTATATTCATAAGTTCAAACTCATGCTGTCACTGCTAGCTCTGGGTTGAAAGTTGTAAGTATACAAAGTAGAAAGGCGATTTTTATTTTGCTTTACTATTATCATCTTAACGGGATCAAATCATTTTACCACCTACCCAACCAGCAGCCTGCAGTTTTGCTCAAAGAGCTAAATTGCAGTAATTTTCCTCCTAACGAAATTTTCAAAAATATGTATATATGTATAGCCTATATAACAACAAGTAACAATGATTATGCGCCCCCCTCAAAAAAAATATCAGCTCGTTGCGGCCCTGACTTTGGCGTTGTAAAATCTTGTGCGGTTTCCTTACAATACCTCTTCACTTTGCTTCATAGTCGTTAGCTAGTTTTAATAAATTCCAAAATCGAACCCTCTGATTTATAACACGCATGGATATTTCACTGGTCGACAAGCACTTTTGGCAAACTACCTCACTGAAGTCATGCTTACTTAAGCTCAGACTAACCAGCTGGTTGTTGATAGCTGATGCGCAATGCAAATCTCCCGATGCAATCGACAACGGCTCCTTTTCCCCTCGATCAAGTGATCCACGACCAGTCGGAAGCGTCGTTCGGTACAAATGTAATCGCGGCTACGCCGCCGTGGGTGATGTTCTGATAAGGTGCCAGGAAAGTGGGAAATGGTCGGCTGGTGCTCCAAGATGTGAAGGTAATCTAAGTCAGAATTCCTTTTCATCTGAACCGTGAAATAAACAGTTTGCAAGAACGTTTAGTTTAAAGTTTTAGCGACAACTACTTACTTCCAAGGCACAGTATGTTCTGGTTTTGCAACTGAATTACTTCACTAAGTTACTCACTATGGTAGTGCCACTGTTGCTTATCTTTTCAAACGCGGTTTGGTTTACGGGTCCTCTATGAGGAAAAAAGCATTATTTCGGTATCAGTGTGGATATTTTTGACAATTTTGCGTTTTCAGAGATCACTCCCGAGGCGAGACACGCGTCGCGCATCATTTGCAGCCTCCCGCAAGTTTTTTCCCTTTGCTGAACGGCTTACACCAGGAGTGCAAACATTTTCTACTAATTGTATTAGCGCGTGGAAAATTTTAGTAGCGCACACATACGCTTTGCCATAATATTGCACTTAAAATTACAAGCTAGGCACTGCTATGTTGCTACAAATTCCGTTCGCCCGCTCCAAATTTGTGGTCGCGCGGCGCGAGTGCGCGACCGCATATTTGCATCCCTAGGTTACACTGTTGAGTTTTACCAAATGAATCGACCTAGTTGTGACTAACCGATTTCAAGAAACTCGATATTATGGGCAGTGGTAGAAAACAGATTAAATTAAACCAAATCTGTTGAGCACCACGGTCAAAGTTAACGTCTCCTCCCCTTTGTTTGAAGTGTTGTTGGTTTGGTAAAAAATTATTGGTGCTGTTATTGTCGTTTGCGTGAGATTCTCAACAGAAATGCTGCTTAAAGGTTTTTGAGCGTGGCAGTGTCGTTTCTTTTTTGCACCAGATACATCAACAGATATTGTTGGTCGGTAAATCAGTCCTTAAAAGAAAAACATCCGTGGTACTGCAAAGCAACTTGTCAAAAGCGACTCGTTATAAGCTTTATAAGCAGTCTTGGCAGACTGGTCTGAATGTTCCCTTACAAGCTTGCCCTTATTGTTGGCAGATGTCAACGAATGTGGACAAACTCCGAGCGTCTGCAATGAATTTGCTAGTTGCTCAAACACTGACGGCAGCTACACATGCGTATGCAACGAGGGATACACTGGCAACGGACAGTCGTGCACAGGTCAGTTTAACGGTCTTACCAAACCAGCATTCAACTTCCCATTACATTTAGTTCTCCGCTGTCTTTGCACCACTGCAGAGAAGAAAATCAAAATCTGCCTAAACCTCAATACTTTCACCTCTCTTTGTCTGTCTTCGTAGATTTCCACTTTAGTGTCGGGTTGTATACGGTGATGATCAGTTTTGCTTAAATTCCATTGCCCCGACATCATCAATCGCCCTGCTTCTTTCCAACAGCTGTGACTTGTTCCTCACTTTCGGACCCGGTTTACGGTTCACGAAGTCCTGCGATCGGAGGTCGGTACGACGCAGGTGCCACAGTCACCTTCAGCTGCAACACCGGATTTCAACTGGACGGCCAGTCCAGCCTCACATGCTTGAATACGGGACATTGGTCATCGGCTCCACCATCGTGTTTTGGTGAGTTAAGCCCTTTGAAAGAACAGGTTTTAAAATTGTTGTTGCAATGATTGAATTTGTCACTTATCTTTGTCAGTAGCTACAGTGCAAACATCATGTTCGGATTTCAGACAGCAGAGAGTGTTTTTCTCCTATGTGTTAAAAGTAAAGAAAAACTATTGAGTGCGACCATGGTCGAAACCAGGCTTATGGTAAAAGAGCAGTTAAAATCTGATTAATCGTTTTTGCGAATTGGCTCACATTACAAAAATCAAAATTCTTGGAAAGTGTTGACCAAGGTGTGGTTTTTTGAAAATTAGTTGATTTTGTTACTGTATTTTTAAAAATCTTTTTGCAGATAATGTCTCAAGATGCCACGTATAGCTAATTGTTCGTCTCAGAAATAAAGCATAGTGTTTAATCTGACGTTATGGTGTTTAGAAAACTTTAATGCGTCAGACCGCTTCAACAACACCCTTGCGCTGCATTCCGATCATTTTGGCGCTGTTGCCACCAAAGACTCAATTTATGCAATGATCGTTTCAAAAAGTTGCATATACTACTATACTGTAATGGGGTGAAACGCCTGTAATTTTCGCTGTCATAAACGTTGCTATTTTTACCACACAGACATCAACGAGTGTTCTGACAGAAGCAACGACTGCAACGAAAACGCGAATTGTACCAACACTGTAGGAAGTTTCACTTGTTCTTGCAAAAGAGGCTACACTGGCAATGGACGCACTTGCACAGGTATGACATCAGTCGACTGGGTAGCTCTCATGAAACAGAACACTTTCTTTTGTGGGTACTCGTGGCGGTAGTTTATAAATATTTGACGTCACTGCAGGCTTGGCACCCTATTTTGTTACTCCGTAGACAAGAGATTGGTCCTTTCTTGTTACACAGCAAATCTCTGAAACCGTCGTAAGCTGATTGCTAAATTTTTTACAATCAGTTGATAATTTCAAGACTACATCCCGTGCAGTGAAGAAAACAAAACCTTAGTCATGGATAGGGTGACGTACGATTTGAATTAAAAGTTTATCCATTTTTGCAATTTATTTTTTACATAGATAGAGCTTCATAAACGAATGGTTAATCAATCGTTCATTTTTCCACTTTCAAAACTGGATTCAATGATACGTTCCTTTCTTCAATGACATCTCAAAATAAAATTGTTTTGCAGCGCGACTATCACTGTTTCACTAAAAATTTTGTTTAACCAATACGACCGCGGTGTTTGCTTTTGGTGAGGAGGTAGCAGGAATGTGAAAAATCGCTCACAGGGATTCGCACGTTTTCTACTTGTTGTTGTTCTGCATTTAAAAAACTATAGTTTATCCATGCTGCTACGTGTTTTTCAGAGATGGCTACGCTTCACTTGGCAGGCTTTAAACCGGTTTGAAATTCAATTTATTTAGGCAAATTATGAAATTATATAGGCAAATTTTAGCAAACCTTTGAATAAGGAAACAGGCCAAGATAATGGAGTGCTTTTACTTGCCTTTGTTTATGCATAGCAGTAATGTCTTGTGACTGATTATGTCTGACGTCATTGAGCCTAGGCAGCAGTGGTTTTAGCATATCGCGGCCTTCTGCGCAAATTTTTGTTTTGGCGGAACCCCTTTTTCGAAATTTTGTTTTGGCCCGTGTCTATACATGTTCTCGTCAAGTGCAGGTGCATTTACCTAAAAGTGAGCTGCACAAACTCTCAAAATCATAGCTGTGGAACCGAGGCCATTACCATAACAAAAACTATAAATTTTGAAAGATTTTTGCATAAAACTGAGACCCCCTTTAAAGGCGAGAATTGAAATGCACCTGCACTTGACGGGAACATGCCCGCGAGAATTGGAATCCATTTTGCATTCTGCACACTGCAAGATCTTTAGTGTGTCTAGAGAATCTTATTACGCAGATGTTCATTGGTGATTATCCCACCTTTGCTTGGGCCGGTATAAACCGCCAATATCTCTCGCGTACCTACACGCTCTGGCAACGATTGGAACTTCAGATTGCGGAGGTTGCAAACAGAGAAACACGACAAACCAACTGCGTTGCTGCTTCACTGTCAGTTGTTGTAAAAAACGTCCATTCTTGCTTTTTAAGAACTGCAAAACTCCAAACGTTCTGTATCGATTGTGAAACCTCTATTTCTTCCTTTTCTCTCAGTTTCATTCTACGTGCAAATGAAAAAACAAACTCCTATAACGGTTAGCGAGCTTTCAGCTTGAGATGTTTAGGTTTTAAGTTTTTGCTTTCAGATTTCGTGGTTTTCAAACAAACGCAGTGCTCTGATTTTTAAAAGTTTTATTTTTTGTTTGTAGCTCTTCGCTGCAGTCTTCCCAGACTTCCGCGACGTGGTGCGATTGAACCAAGCGACAAAACCAGTTTCGCCCAAGGGGAGACGATCCGTTACGTTTGTAATCCAGGTTATGCCATCAAAGGCAGCGAAGAGTCAACGTGCGGGGCATCTGGCGTATGGTCGAGTGCTCCCCCAACATGCGTCGGTAATACGTTATTTTATGCAGAGCGTGTTTAATTAGAGAAATAGTGCGCTAACCTTAATTGAGTAAATGTGTATGTACTCCAGGTAAGTGGTATCATTTCAGATGGTTGTTTACGAGCTTTAACTAAATGTCAGACGGTATCCGAATATCAAATTAGAAAATTACTAGTCTCTGTGCGGAATCGTAAGACATGGCATTTGATGACGTGCAGATGTCGACGAGTGCTCTTTGAAAACCGACACATGCCACCAAAACGCCGTGTGCACCAACACGATTGGATCTTTCACATGCAGGTGCTCGGCTGGTTATACTGGAGATGGAGAAAGCTGCTCAGGTATAAATAGTTCATGTGGGGCATTCGTTTATAGAAGTGTCCTCGCTTTAACTTGGGAGCACTTTAGATTTTTACGTACACTGCTTGGTCGTTTTTACTTCACAAGCGGCTTTGCCTGTGCCCAAGCATTATGTTGAAATATATATACTGAATATTTATTACATTTATGGCCAAAATACATGAAAACTGTTTTTTATGAATCGAAGTACCAATGCCAGATCACCAAGGTCTGTGCAACCAGAGAATTTGTATCGCTTGATTTGTGGATATTCAACGATATTCACAAAAGAAAACAATGTCACTGCATTCAGGTCTCAAGTTCAAACATGTGCGGAATAAATTGGAAGCACGATTCTTTAAAAGCTCATCGTGCACTTCTATGCACGATCACACGAATACACATAGCATTCATACTTGCGAATAATCAGCAACCAATTCTTTATTGCTCAGTTGTGAATTGTCCCTCACGGACAGCGCCCGCAAACGGACAAATGACTCCCTCAAGCCCAGGTTCTTTCCAAGCCGGCTTGACTCTCATCTTCGAATGCAACGCTGGGTACAGCCTTGAAGGCAGCGAGAGCATCACTTGCCTGGCATCGGGTCTGTGGACGTCTCTTCCCCCCACTTGTACAGGTAGAGTTCGTGACTTTTGTTCCGTATTTCTGAAAACATGAGCCCAGAGACCTTTCCAATCGCAACGTCAAGAACAAAACCTGGATTCCCAAAGCTCCCGCAACTCACCTTATTGTGAAATTTAGACCATCTTGTAATATTTTATATGGCTATAACGCGGATACACGTGTTATCCTCAACGTCGAACGTCGCTTTTTTCTTGCAGACATCGACGAATGTGCCAGTAGCAACCCTTGTCACAAGGACGCGATTTGTCGCAACACGCTCGGACAGCACCAGTGTCGGTGCAAGGCTGGATATCAGGGAGACGGCGTGTTTTGCTCGCGTAAGTAACTTGAAAAGTAAAAACTATTAGTGATTAGAAAGTGTTGGATGAGTTTCTGACGACATTCCACGTGTAAAAAAGCTTTTTCTCAGTACAAATTATCATTTCACAACCTTACTGTAATTGGGACAAGTTTTCTTAGAACACAAGCATCTGACAAACACCCGTTGCAAACCAAACTATTTCACCTTTGGGTACATAATCTGTATGCTTTGGTTATTAATTTTCACTTTCAAACAATGCAGATTAAAATTTAAAAAAGAGAAAGTCATTTTGTGATGCTTTTCAAGGATCCAATTGATTTATGCTAGAAATGATTAAACCTTGTGAGTCGAACAAGAAATGCAAGACCTGAATCCGATTTCAAAGAGTGTGAAATGCAAGATTAACTAAGAAAGGGAAGTAGTACTTTGTGTGTAAAACAAGATTTGCCTGGAATGTTTAAGTCGGTCTTGAGGTAAAAAGGGCCATAACATCCAATGCCAATGAAAAAGAAAAAAAACANTTACACAAGCTTTTTGAAACTCTGTCGTNAGTTAAGTAGAAACCTGTTTCAGGCAGCAAATTTTATGCTTAAAACGCTCACTGCTTTCTTCTATTTTATTCCATCTCTTTNCTCACGCATATTATCTCGTTATTTGCAATTGTCACAGCAATTACTTGTGAATTTCCTGGAAAGCCCTCGAATACAATCATCGNCAGAGGCGAAAAATCTCGGTACAGACCTGGAAGCAGTTTGCTCTACGCCTGCAATGTCGGTTACACGCTAATTGGGCAAGCGGTGATAACATGCGAAAACACCGGACAATGGACTGCATTTCCGCCGCGTTGTTCCGGTGAGGTTTCATGAATGCGTTTACCATTCCAGGGTGCGTGATCATTTTTAAGGTTGTGCATGCACAGCAAAACATTTTCTGCAACGCGATTTCTGCAGCGAATGCCAGCGATCATATAACTGCAGTTGTTTTCAGAAGTTTCCCAATTCGCATGCACACTACGTTTAAAGTTTCTGTAAAGCAGTGGTCGGTAAATCGTGACCAACAACTCAATTCTTAGCCGGCAAAGCCAAAAACGTTAGCGGGCGAAGGCTCGCTGAAAATGTCCGGTGTACGTTAAACATGGGCTGGGAAGCAGACCCGCAA
>JGI24158J21664_10002542_pt1 | contig 22247 bp, 15 predicted proteins | sample Ectturendosymbi3_FD_21664 | JGI IMG/M metagenome (IMG submission 21664)
GCCATTTTACATGTGGGTGCACCTTATATAAAAAAATGAGGCATTTTTGTGACATTGGGTTACACCCCTTGTTGGATTATAATGATTTGACCCTCCTGCCAAGTGCTGTAGCGCTCACACCAGCCTTGCTGACCCTGTCATCAATGACATCTTGTGAACTGTGACTGGATGCATGCGTCCTACAACAGCAGAAAATCATGCTATCCTTGCAGGTATTTAACCTGCTGAGCTTTGTCACAAAGGAGTCGCACTGTCTCTAGCACATCGGATGCATGACTTTTCAGTCTGAGCCGATTCGGTCTGGGGACATTTCACTCAGACTATGAAATCTTGCAGAAATCTTACATGTTCACATTTTAATGCAAACATACTTAAGTCAACGAGAAGTTTTATTTAAAAAAACTGCAAACATGATCCAATATCCAAGAGTTAATCAGCATCAACATATGATTTTCACTATCATCAGCAGGCAAATTAAATCCTTATTGACATGCTGCATTTAAATACAAATTCTTCAAAGTCATAATTACAATTCAGATTTAATCGCAATCATGACTCCTCAAAAGGAGTTGGTATAACACCAGCTAGAATGACATTTCACCTGCCTATAATAATCATCCAAATTTAAAGGAATGCAATAAGTTGTTTATGTACAGAATTGTCATGACCGAAATTTCCCATGACTGAAACAGCCAGACCGAAAAGTTCTGTTCTGGGCACATCATGCCATGGAACCTGGACACCTGCTGCACTCAACTGTCACCTGTTTGCCAGGTGGGAATGCACGGCATCTCAAATTGTGACACCCATTTGTACCCACCGCTCAACAGTTCATTTGACAACAACAAAAGTGCGGCGCTCTGGCGGATCACCAATGGAATGTGGAGTGGTTGAAGAACACTATGAGACCCTGTACTTTTATCCCCAACATCAGCACTCACTCCCCTGGAATGACCCTGCCAAGAACAGCGTGGGTCCGGGTCAAGCACCTCCACACCAGTGTCGAATGTTTCTGCTCCTGCTTACATAAATGGGGCATGGCCCCTTCTACAGATTGTGAGTGTGGTGCAAAGGAACAGACCGTTTGCCAATAAAATGACCATGTTGTCCTTCACTGTCCAATCCATTGACCTTCCCATAAAGTGAATGGCCTGACAGTTCAGGATGACGAGACAATTGAATGATTGCTCAGCACCTGCCCAAAGATCTACTGCAGCCTAGCACTGAATTAAAACAGCTCGCTCAAATGATGAAAAAGGACAACATTATCTGCCTATCTCAAGCTTGTGATTGTCATGCCTTCAACATTGGTTTTACCAGTACCTTTAAAACCATTAATGGCCTTAATGTTATTGTTTCTTCTTCCACACCAACTTTTTATTTTTCTGAAAAAGTCATTCTTATACACAATGCCTGCTCAAAATTTTAGAGTACTGTGGCATAAAAAGCTACTAAATAAAACTGTGGTGTATTCTGTTTGAAATTTTTGAATGCTGTCATGCCATTACATTAGAATATAGAGGCCAGGTTTGTCAGAATGCGCCATGAGGATCAGAGGTTTGAGACTGGAGATCAGTAATGTTTTGTTTGCTGTTTATTTCAATAAATTAATCTTATGGGTACACTACCATTCAAATTTTTCAGTAAAACAACTAAAATGTTTTTGACTGTTATGTCTAAACCTTGCATGATCATACCATTGTTTGTTAAATGCACCCATCTACTTTTGTGTTTGTAGAGGAAAACGTTTCCTGGTGTTGAAATTTTGTTTGTACTAATACCTCCAAAAATGTTTGAAATGTCATGGGGTTGTAGGCCTAACATGAACTTAATTCTGATAGCTTATGAAATTTGACAGTTTGTTGTGATGAGTTAGTAAATATATATAGATGTTCAGAATTGCATTCATATTTTGCTGTGTAAAGTGAAAAGCCAGATAGATGAAGCATTTCATTAATGATTTTCTTTTTAGTGGTATGGTTCAAGTGATGAAGCACTGAAAGCAATTAAGGAGTTTGAGCTTAAAACAGGAACGAAATTCATCAAAATGTTTCAACACAGATATGGTAAATTTTAGTTTCTGCTGATGTTTTCAACAAGAACTTTAAAAAGTAAATGTAAGTGTAAATGCTTATCACTTAATGGTTTATCACTAAATGAAATGCATTAAGTTGAGTGTGCTGAGTTTACTTATCTTACCGGTTTGTTATCAGCTATGTTTGTACTTCAGCGTAAAAAACTAAATGTAACTCAGTTTAAATCTTCCTTATGTTTCTGATCTTGTTTCAAATTGTGCAATGCTGCGTGGCAGCTTGATTTCAAATTATGTTTGTTAACTGAAAAGTTGGTTAAAGTAAAATTGTAGGTGACCAGTATAGGTTGAAGTTTATGTAGACTGGATCAATGGCAGTGCTGAGATGCACTGCAAAATTAATTTTGCAATGTCATATGATGGGTCTCTGCAACTTCACCACTTGAATAGCAATTGCGATAGCATGTCACTTAATCGTTTTTACCTGGTGGCTTTTGTGCAAGGAGAGCTCTATTATTTGACTTGGTGTTTGAGTGTTGGTATTTACATTTGTCTCTTATTGAAGACTCTTCGTTTTTCTAAATCCTAGACATTGTTTTGGATAGAGATATACTTCTTTGTTACTTTTTTTGGTTTGTGGTTTTTAGTTAATACTTGTTTGTCGCTACTGGCCTATGTACATTGTACCTATACAGAATGTGTTTTTATGGAACAGAAAGCAGGCTATGTACGAATACAGATCAGGCTTCAATTGGATACTGGCTGTAAATTGTAATCTTTTTCTCTTGAAAGTTCATACATTTCCATATGAAAACTATGAAAAAAATTGCAGATTTAATGAATGAAGCACTTGCTTAGGCTTCAGTTACAAGGTGTTTTAAAAAACTTGTATAAATATGGTACGCAATCAAAAACTGCTTAGTATCCAGTCTAAATTCTCAGGAAAAAAACAGTATTGATAGTATTAGCAGGGTTTATGCACCACAATTAAGTGTTGCCATATGCAAGTGCAGTTGCTCAAGCTTACTTAACATCTTAAAATTTTCAGTCATTTNAAATCAAATAGTTTTGAAAGTAAAGCTTCAAGATGATACAAACACAACCAAGCCAACATTTGATCATCATGACTTCTAAGTAATTTATTCGGTTGAATATAACAAACACTATGCTTGCTTGAAATATTGCCACTGTCAGTGCAGGATAATGTGTTGCTGTATTCACTGTGAGTGTTGTTGAGTGTCACTTCAGCAATCTGCATTTGAATCTATGTTACGTTGGTAAGTAGTTAGACTCGACAACAGCAGCCCAGTCCAATCTATCAGCATTTTTTAAATCTTTTGATTTTACAGCATTGACTTTGTGGATGCTAATTACTTGAACCTAGATATATAAAGTCCGAATCATCACAAGTCATGAAAGCAGAGCCCAGTCGCCTGATCTCTTGAGCTTTTGATAATGTTGCGCAGATGCAAGAAAGCATGTGCAATGTACATATAGTTTTAAAGGAACTTCATATTACTTTTGTGTCTTGATTGATATGAAAGATTTTGCCTTTATGTACAAAATATAGTAGGATCCCAGGTATATAACTACATTCCATAGACAAGCAAGTAAATCTGCCTGCAAATTTTTAATAGGAAATCGATTTCACAAAACACTACGCATCTTCAGTTCTTGAATCTTATTCAAATAAAATAAATCATATTCAAATAGAATTAGTCGGATCTAACTTGATAAGCAAGATGATTTTAAGGTATTTACCAGACTTTCTACAAGGTGCAATAATGAACTCTAAGAAATACAATGGAATATGTACATGACAAATAGATGGAAGTCTCAGTTAGTGTATGGTAGAGAACACTGTTGCAACAATGCAAGCAGTGAACGCATTTGTTGTAAGTGGATGCATTTTAAATACTTGCAAAATCTACCCAGTACTTGCTTCAGATACATTCAAGAGTCGAATTAGATGGGATGCCAACACCAATGTTCCCTACATAATAACTGGAAGTGGTAGATTAGAATGTCAGTTTGGAAAAGACAGAGACAAAGAACGAAAAGAACAGCGCAAAAAACAAAGTCTCCAGAACATAGTAAGAGCTTGGAATTTGCCTGCATTTGTTTGATGAGATGACATGGCATGAAATGCGCATTGCTTCTGATCCTGTGCTTTGTTGATAAGATGCCCAATATACAAATATTTGAACTAATATACTTTATGTTCTCTGCTTGAATTAGCTATGTATGATTTTGATGTTCTGAAGCTCTGCTTGTGTCATGATACAACTAATGTTGGGTCTAAAAAGCAATTTAAATCCTTTTGTCATGATGTTAAGTTCTCATTTCACATAAAATGCTGGCCTGTTTATATTAGACTGGTTGTAAGAACATCTTTCACTGAAATATTTTTTATACGTGGAAGTGAGGCATTGTCTCTTCAGCAACAATGTTTGTTGTTTCCTTATATAGTTGCAAGGATTGGAACCTAATCGCAAGCGACCTTTGTGTAGTCGTCGGTGCAAGAAATTGGACTGTGAGGCTGTGATCAGCATTATGGAAACTATCAAATTTCCTGAATTTAAGGTGAGGTCTATCTATGTGATTGTTCCGCACAGCTCCTCACTAACCTGTTTGTATTGTTGTAGATTGATGATTTATCAAAAAGTAAAAGAACCGTGGTTAGCAAAAAGTTGCGTGAACTTCTGCAGAACGATAATAATACTCTTGTTCAAGAATATGCCTGCTCTGTTACATATCCATCCAATGATTCCCACTCTGGTCATGCTGTCATTGAGGTAACTTAAGTTATTGCTGTTGGTCGTGTAGTACGACATATTTTTAAGTAATAAGTACTGCTTGATTTATCTGACCAGAATGTTGGCTATGAGCAAGTTATGAAGATAAGTAGTCTTGACCTAAAACTATTTTTGTTTAGGCTCCACCAGTCGCCGCATTTCATGAAAGTTTAACCAGAGCTATTGATGAACTCGTCAACCAGGGGCTTACCAACGTGAAAGATATAAAAAAGAAGTTAAAACGTTTTGTGCAAGATGTGTTGTTTAAAAATACCGATCCTCCACCCCTAACAGACCGTCGGTTTTACCCCTCTGTGAAAGATCTTCGAAAATATTTGAATCTTTCGCCTATGGATACAAATGCGAATGTCGCAAGCAAAGAAGATCATTCTGAGATGTGGATTGGTGAAATTGACAATTTGTTGTTAGAAATTGAGACTATGCTTGGCAGTGTGCGTGCGGAAAAAGAACTGTGGCAAATAAAAGAAAGTCTGAGAGATATTCTAGCAGATTTGTCCAAATTCAAACACCAGCCGTCTCCGTTTCAACTTAGCCACCAGCTTCCTAGTTCTATGGAAAGAAACTTGCAAGAATCAATTTTTGACCATCTTTCTGGCAAACGTTTCAAACATAACTAATTTCCTAATGTGGCAAATGTGGACACCATCTCAGAACGTTTATCGAACTGACCAGCCCAAGGGTACGTGGAAATGCTGAATGGGAACAGTTGTGCGTTTCAATTTACGCAATGTTCACCTTATGACTGTTTTTAAATCCTGTGCGTAAACTGTTCTCCTAAGAAGATTGTCTGCTGGTAGTTTTTTTAGTTATCACATATTCCGCGTTTCCACAGCTTCAAGAAAATTGCCTGCGATGGAAGCACCTTATCTGAGTGGGTTGAAGAACCACGAAATCGCATTTTCGGACTGGTACTCCGAATTACTGTACTTTCTCATGCTTTTATCCAATCCACTCTGCTTCAGTGCGTGTTACTGCACACTGTATTGTCCTTATGGTTGCGAATACCTCGGTATGGTTATGGGTTGTGTGCAGAACTGATCTAATCAAATCATTTACAAAACATGCAGCGATGCAGTCAGTTTTGATCGCGTACTATTCCGTGTAACGAGTCAAGACAATTTTTGTTCATTTTGAGATTAGGTATGAATTGTCGGAACTGTGGTGGATGCCACCAACGCGTTTATTGATAGTCTTTTTCTACTGTGTTGTTCAGAATGGCAGGAATAGAACGCAATCTTAAAGTTAAAGTATTAGTTTTAGGGGATTCTGGTGTTGGAAAGTCATCATTCACTCATCTATTGTGTTATGGTCAACCCTGCAAAACACCAGCATACACAATCGGCTGCAATGTGGAAATTAAGGTTAGTACTATGTGCTGCAATTAATGCTTAACCGAAAAGGCCTTTTATCTTTTCGTTACTGATAACTGATACCAATATCTTTGCATTACGTCCTGGACGTCGGAAATATTTTTCCAGGGGGGGGCAAATAGTGTAGCCAAAAAGATATTTTCCGGTGGTCCAAAAGTGGTGAAATTTCATGTTTCCCTCTCGAAACTAAGAAAACAACCTTCTTTTGCTAAAACTGTGATAGGAAAAGTTTAATTTCAAAATCCAGGGGGCAAGCCCCCCTCTTCCGACGCCCATGCATTAAGCCAAAGCACCAATAAAGGACATGAGAATGCATCTTAAACCAACTCACACGAAAATGGGAATAGCTCACAGCTGAAGAAATAAACGAGAGATGTTTGCATTTATACAAAATAACGAATCGATACGAAATTCAAAAAGTTAAGTTGCGATGAAGAACCGTACTACACCGAATTCCGCGCTGATGTAGGTGACAATCGCACCAAGGACTATCAAATACTACAGCGCAAACCGTGATTTGTTCGCTATCAGTCATACGCTTGCCGCGCAAAAATCACCACGAGCGTAAGTTACATAACATAGTTACTGGACAGAGAAATAACGTTAATAAATGAGATATAACTTGGCCTTCCGAACACTCAAAACAATATAATGTATTGGCTTTCATTAACAAATACTGTACTGCCGACCGATATATATAGATATCGCTGTAATTTTGCCGATATGACACGTAGGTAATATCGTTGTATCGGCCTATTTATACCAGCATGACAATTAGGGTTGCCAGATAGCCGGTATTTTGTTGCTAATTTAGTAAAGGCCGGTATTTTAAAACTCAGTGCCTGAAGCCGGTATTTTGAAAATAAATATATAATTTGCCGTAACTTAAGAAAGAACTAACGCAGAATTTCTCAAATTATAATGACTCTAGTAGTGAATCTTGTCAGGAGAGTTCTTTCAGCGATGTTTATTTGCTGCTGTTGACGCAATCTTTGGTGTGATTGTCACTAAATGTAATGAGCCAGTCAAAATGCGGGCAAATTTTAATTGTGGCTTAACAATAATCATTGTCACTTTGTTTTCCCTGTGCCGCTTACAAATTGCGGTGTGCCAGCTTAGATCTGGCACTGTTGACAAAATGGCCGGTATTTTTGCAAAACGCACCTGGCAACCCTAATGACAATACATTGGCTAAGTGGCGAATTATTAGGAGTTTCTCGCAAATTACTCTACCTACAGATTTTCTGTCAAATTAAGTGCATGTTTGACGAGAACTTTTTTCGTTACTGCGTCAATCTCTCTGTTAACAAAAGGAGAACCTGACAAGGAAACAAGTAAAACCACGTCCAATCGATAAAGCGACTATCAATCACTTGTTTCATTTCATCAATAACGGAAATGCTTAAATCAACTCGCTTCGCCCAGTCCTTTCGTATGCAGTTGTGATGTTGTATTGCAAGGTATTGCGGGTTGGTCAGCTTTGTAAGTATTTTGTTGAGCTATGCTTATTCTAAATTTAGCTTCATGATTTTCGACAAGGAACGCCAGAAGAGCGAACTTACTGCGTTGAATTATGGGACATCGGCGCCTCTAAAAGTCACACAAGTAGTAGGTTTGAGATAAATTTCTTTCTTGATTGCTTGCTTTGGCAGTGGTTGGTTTCGCTGAATGCACAGATTACGCTGTTACGTTTAGTTAACTTAAAACAACTTTTCGATTGATTCGACTGCGTCGCCTTTGTGGAGACTTATTGCTGAAATGTTGATTTGTGCAAGTCTGAATCATTGCGAAGTTATTTAAAGCGAAGGGCGGCGGGCAGATTCTTCGAAATCTCATAGCAAACCAGCCTTAATTCTTATTAATACAGAGGCTCATGTTTTTTGTTAGGTTTACAATATAGCGAGAAAAAAGAAAACCAGATCTTTTTTTCAAGTATCCAATCAAAGGTGTGACTTGTGTACGTTTGCACAAACGTACAAATCGTGATATTATGGTAAACAGTGGTATGAAACTTGTGACATACGCGTTTTCTTCTTTACCAAGATTAGGTTTCAAGCGTTTACTGCATCAACACGTGTACCGACCTGACTTATGTAGTTAAACGTTGGTAAGGCTCACATCCAATTGGCTTGTACTATGTTTGGTTTGGAAGAACGGGAAACGTTCTGAAGATTTTTGATGGGTTTGAGACGAAGTATGGACTGGAAGTCGCATTTTGATCTGTAGAGGTTTGATCTGCAGGAGTGCATTGCGGATTATATATATATATGTGTCACTTTTGCTTCCGAGCCCTTCTATGTAATGTTCCACCATGATTTGACCGTCGCAAGTTTTATCACTACACGTTAGGTTCACATGTTACAACCTGCTGTTTTATTTCAGGTTCATATTTTATAACAATGTCAATGGCATAATTCTTGTCCATGACTTGACAAACTACAAGTCACTGCAAAATCTTTCAAAATGGCTCAATGATGTTTTGAACCGCGAAGCAAGTGGAGGGCTGGCATCAGTGAAAATAGGATCATCGTTTCAGAGGTAGTCGTATAGATAAAATTTCTTTACGCATTGCGCTCTTGGAATGCAAAACGAAAAGTAATTTTCGCATCTGTCAGAGTACCAAATAACCTTGGATTTCATTTGCACTTACTGACTTTTCCATTTGGTATTTGAATCCTAAGCCAGAAAGATCATTTTGTATTAGCTGTCATCAATTCCAAAATTCAATTTCCCCACATCGATGGAATGTAGAAGAAAATTGTTAGTAACATTTGTTAAAACGTGCTTCAATTGAATAGTCTTTGTTGTAGTGATCCTCTTCGGTGAGTACGAGGCATCTATAGAATCGATTTCATACAGTGATAAGTGTCAAAGCGTTTTATTGTGAACCAAGATCACAATATTGTCTACATGCACTTTTGTAAACCACGTGATAACCGCTGACCGATGCATCTGTTTTCTACAAACTATCTTGTTGTAGTGATGCCAGCCATACTGAAACAAACATACGAAGACGAGGGTATTATTGCATGCGTACCCCTGTGAAAGTCTAGTTTGGCATTTTTTGTATTGAGTTTTTTTGGCAAAGTTGAACTTTGTATAGCGAAGAGGAAGAAAATTGTTTTAATTAGTGAAAAAATTCCCATTATTCATCTCATATGCACAAGAAAACCAAAACAACAAATTATGTTTCCACAGTGATTCTTACTGACTGCATCTAATCTTGTTTTAAATTCATGACTATTTCATGGATGGTGGCATTCCTGCGAGTTTTTCTTGGAACTTCGCAACAGTTCATACTTTAGAATCAGCTCACGTTTAAGCATAGCTTTTCTCAACAACCCTTGAAACCCTCGTTATACCTTCGTACTCTTGCGTGGCACATTATGCAATGATTGAGATGTCCATTGGTCTTGAGATCAGGCTCACGCAGGCAATAGGTACTGAAGTATGCACTACACAAGTATCCACACGTAGCCGAAATTTGTTCATGTCAATATGCTTTTTAGCTCCCAGTCACACATCGTGGAAGAGCCTGTGCCATTTTCTATTCCCGTCCTGATGGTTGGAACGAAACTTGACCAGGTCTCGGAGAGCAAGCGAACTGAAGTGGTGTCGCGCAGCAAATCTTTCTCCATCGATTTTGGGTGCAGCGAAATACATTTGGTGAGCATTGAGAGCTTCAAAGACTTGTAAGCTAACAAACAGCTCTCTCGTATCTTGTGCCGTGTTGTTGATTTGATCGCGTTCAGATATTTTCACCGTCGCCTCCAGCGGTGATGTTAGAATGTTTGCCAGTAACATCCTTTCCATTGGCGCAGGAAAACGGAGAACCGAAGTACATTGCTGCTGGGTGCGGGAACGCGGTGAAGCTCAGCAGGTTTTTTGACAAGGTAACAAGCTCAGCTCAACCTTTTTCTGCATGCGTTCGCTTCACTTCCTGAATCAGTGGCGTTCTGAGCGAAAAGCCGGATAACCCCGCACTTTACATAACGCAAGAAACCTGCTGCTAACGAAAAGTTTCTACGCAGGTCGTCGAGCACTCGATTCAGCGACAAATCACGTCGAGCACCGTTGGCCAGTCTCCTGTCGACAGACGACCTTCGTTCGGTTCGTCCGGAGTGGATCGAAGGATTTCCGCCGAAAAACGCAGGATTACTCCTCTAAACAGACTCCTGTCGTTCAAATCGGACTGATCGCCCGACTCATGGGCGAGACGAACCTGACGACTTGTGCGCGATTAAATTGCAAGTTGTCACTTCGGTTGAAATTGAACTTGCATGCCGGTGTAGCGCGCGCGAGCAAGTCGTTTGGCCTTGCGACCATCGTGCGATTTGTGGTTTTCATTTTGATTCGATTCGTGAACGGATCGTCGTGTGAAAAAAGCGAAGGTAGTGGATGACCATGCGCTGGTCCAGGACAATCAGCGAAAACGTGCAATTTGTCTGTATTTCATCATTGTTGCGTCACGCGGACGCACGTTGTGGTGTGCCTGGATGATGCCACTTACGTACATGTACTTGAATTTTTCGTAATGTACAATTATGCCAACTCGGTTTGGTTTTAAGCGTTTTACAGTGCAATTGGTTACCTTTGCCCTGGTGTATAAGTTGAAAGAATGCTGGGTAATCACAAACTTCGCTTTTTGCATCGCTTGACCGCTGAATATTTTCAAGTGTGTGGTCATGATCTTGCTATATCCAACTGCCCATACCTGAAGAAAAGTTAGCCGCTTTACAACAAGTATATCTAATGTCCATAAATAAATATAGGACACTCGTTTGTCGCTCCAGTGCAATCGCTAATGCTGCAGTTTTTACAAAATTCGTCAAAATTTTCAACTTCTCAAAATTTCAACTTCTCTTCAAGTTAGAAATATCCCCCTTGAAAATCTCCTTTTTACTCAATGTGTCACTTCCAATAACTCCAGCATAAAGAAAAGTTTCAAGACCTCTTTTCATGTCCGAACCCTGTGTTCTCGTAATCTACGAAGCCGTATAAGTCATAACGAAACGCTCCGCGGTAGTTCCTAATTGGAAACAGTGGGATTGGAGTTGACGTTGTTGCGCAGAAACCCATGCATGCCTCTAGTTGCAAAATTAGCTGTTTGTTTCAGTGCGCCTTCAACAGAGACTAATATGAAATAACGTTTTTCTTTTTTAATATCTAATAGCGTTTCTTCACTTCGCTTAAACGCCATGCGATTATGAAGATTCGGTGTATTGTGTCAGTTTCACACGAAGAATAGCGAAGAGGCATAAGCTCCCACAGTTTGAACCGTTGTGCTCATTAAACTGAAGTTTTTCATCATCGTCTTTACACGTTTTGTAGTACATTAACAGATTTCACCAAACATCCCTTCTGAGAGTTAAAATCAACCTCCGAATTCGTCATTTATTATTACCATGAATTCGTAACTTTTGGGAGTTGCCAGATGTTTTGAACAATACAGGAATTGATGGAAAATGGCGTAAACATTTTCTTTGTTCACGATCGCTCAATGCTATGGTAACTGTCGGTTATAATACTCTATCATAAGCATGACATAACTGCAGCAATAACATAATCGGTTTTTACATTGATCTCAACCCTATGGAAGTCATGGCTGATTTGCGATGGTCGATAAAACTTACAAGCGTTCATTTTTTGCACAAGGCAAAATCTGGTACATGTCACGTTGCTTGACAAATTGGTCGGCCGCAGGTTGGCGCATAGAGGCCAACAGGGTGAATTGCCTTTCACCTTACCTCTGCTGCTAGTTGCCACAATTTGAGTTTATTCAACAATGCGATGAAGCTTGTGTCAACCACTAGAAGCTTTCTGATTGATTTGCCTTTCTTACGCGTAGAGTGGCTTGTTTTTCAACATATCGCTGCTCATTAACTTGCGTTTTTCGATATCTTCAACGTTTCAGATTGCTTTCTCTCCACTATTTGTGGAAGTTATTTTGGTTGAGATCGGCAGGTCTAAAAGCAAGCACTAGGCCTGAGAGTTTGTTTAAAACAAACCTGCTTGTAGGAACAAATACAAAATTAGGCTGTTTTGTGATCTTGAATAAAACCAACGTGCTAACAATTTTTGGTGTGGTGAAGTTCTCTCACAACTTAAGTACTGGAGTTTCTTTCTCTCACTTTAAAAGTTTTCTGACACTGACCCTTCTCCACAACGCCGCATATCAGCAGGTATAGACTTGAGCAATGAGCTGTTGGAAGTCGTCTCAACCCATTGTGGAGTATGAGCCATCTTACAGAACTGCTTCGAGTGCATTGTTGCTCGACCTGCTATTTAAAATATTACCAGACTGGTGCTTACTGATGAGATACGTGGGCAGGATGTACAACCTTAACTTTTAATTTGCACTACACAAAATTTTCACCGACTACGATTGGAACATACTTAGCAGTTGAGATAGATGGTACGGTGATGTTTCAACTGACCCACGACTTTACGTTAAAAAGTGCGTTTATTGCGCAGTTCAGCTGTCCAGGTCTGAAACAAGGTTGTCAATTCGCTGAAGTGTATTTTAACATGGATGTGAATTCCAATTCTTTTTTTTGCGAAACTCGGTCTTTCTTATCACGCTTCATTGGTGTAATTGCTGATGTCTCATCGATTTATGAAATTCGTACAAACAGTGATGCACCCTAAGCGATTAATGTGTGTGAGCGCAGCAAGTCCTCCATACAGTAACAACACAAGGTGGGTATTGAAAACAATGAAGTAATTTGAAAGGTTTCGAAACCTGTCTGCACCCAAGCAACACAGGCAGCATGGGCAAACGTACTCATACCCACCTACTGAATACCGAATTGTCCTGGCCTCAGAAAAATAGCGCATAACCTCAGCTTAATGAACGCCGAGTGGTTCGCGGGCCTGGCGGCATGTTTGGTTTCGATGAACGGTATGTGCTTAAAACAAGTTCAGCTGAGACGCAACGTTACAATTTTTAAATGCATATTTCATTTCGTTCGGCCATTATATTCAGTTTGCCCGGGGAGCAAGTGCCCTGTTTCTACACGTGGACGCATATTACAGTATTTGTCTTCCTCTTAAATTCGCGTGTTGCCGGGTGAGACATTTCAAGTACCACTTCACGTCGCCAGTGACTCTGATGTTAAGCAATTTCTTGCCTCTGAATATCGCTGCCTCGCATACAAAACTATTATTTTTTGAAACAAAATATGTTGACTCTTCGCAATCCTTGCAGGAAACACTGGCTGGAACAACTTCGGAGTGCTTCCACTAACAATTTGCGGGCAATTGCTTCACCTCAAACTGCACCACCTGCCAGTAATGTGCGCCAACAAATTAGTGTAGTTTCATTCCACCAAAAGCACGTATCATACTCATATTACGCAATACCAATGGCTGTCTATAACCTAGACAGATAATATTCTTACCTGAGACCTCTTGTTTTGCCCCGGCTCCAATGCCTTGCAAGGTTGGCATATACAGCTTGCCCACAAGGTACACTGAACCTAGCAATGACTCACATAACATAGCATCCGTAGGAAGACAGGAGGACAACTGCTGAAAAGCGGAAAATAATTTTTGGAATGTTCATGAAATGAAAACCTCCAGGATTGGCTGTTAAAGCCTTCGAGGAACAGTCTGCCACTGTTCAGAATACATTAATGTGTGATCTGCGCTCGGCGCCGAGTATAGATTTCCAACCGGTGATTTATCAAGTTCACAATGTAAGTCATGCACACTTTTTACGTATCGGAAGCAGTCACGTAGCCAGGATTTTTTTTTGGTCCCTCCAAATCTAGGATTGAAAAGCCCAAGTTTAGTAGTATACCAATTTTTAAAAAATTCTAATTTTTCATGCAAACAAAATGTGTAAAACAAAACAAAGGGCCACCGACCTTTTTCCTAATAGCACGGACAAAATACGTCAGAGATGTTTAAAATACCGCGGCTTGTTTTTTTGTCGTTTCGCGCATTTTTCGTCTATGGAATTGTGAGGCCACGGTCCCGATTCACCCTGACAACACCTTTGATTGGAAACCCCTTTTATGGTTTTCAAAGGACGAATTATGCCATGCAACATGACTGATATTGTTCCTAATAGCGAAGCCTAGTGGCGGATTACAAGACACAAGTACAACGTTTTCGTAAAGATTTGATTGTAATTCCCTGGATAGCCTGTAAGCTGTAAAACCCACTTGCTGTAAACAACTGTCTCATTCAAAATTTCCCAAACTAATCCAGGTGTGTAGCGCATGCAATTTGTTTTGTCGGGATTTCATCAAGACCACTGGCTAATGCAAGAAATGAACCTGTAAAAGTTTGTTTGAACTGAAATCACCTTTCAGAGCTCGTTTATATTGTTTGTGGAATGTGCGTGTAGCTGCGCAACGAGGTTGTTTGTAAAATCGTAAATTTGTTCACAGTGCTTAATCCTTCAAATGTTTATTATCCAATGATCGACCGCGTGTTGACTTTGTTGAGGTTACGAGTATTTCGCGTACAAGATTTAAACTGGATAGCTCCACCCGCATTGTTTGCTGTCGCTCAAAATTTTGATCTATACTATGTTGCATCTACCGAAGTTGTTCTCTGTTAAGACCACGCCAGTAACCAGTGGAGGCGCAGGGAGGCTTCGCCCCCCCAGGAAAAATATGTTGGGCATAGTTGAAAACTACTGGACATAGTTTGAAAAATTTGGGCCCTTCTCAGAAAACTTTTCGCCACCCCTGGTGTTCCAAGCTGGTTACGGGTCTGGTTAAGGCTAGTGACGAAAAAAGACTCACTGGTGCACCAAGCACTGACCAACATTGGTGCTCGAAGCTAGTATTTTAAACAAGTAATAAGACACTTGCAGCTTCTCAGTTGCTAACCCAAATTCAAAATTATCCCCCACCGACGAAAAGCTCGCCATTTCAGACAGTTACAAAATGAATACATTTCTGTCATCAGAGAAGCATGACGAAATAATAATAATTTGACCTAAATGGCAACTGTTTTTATCAGTAAGGATGCTATTTGTCTGTCCATTTAACCTCACGAATGTTTAAGAAAGTTGTGGACGAAATTAAAAAGGAAATGGGTTCACGAAACACTCTAGATTTCAAACTGAAATTCTTAAATAGAGTTAATATAGCGCCTATATGTTTTCAAGAAATTTAAGCTCAAGACAAGGTCAACTTTAGTGCATTTTGCTCTAGACTGGCAACCTGCCTAGTACCTTGCAACCCTGCCCAGAAAGCCTGCAGCTTTTCATCGCCACCGATAGAGTTACCATTTTGCAGGAAATATGTAAGTGTTAATAATCTTATTGCCCGACAGACGTCAGAGCAAAGGTTGTTGAAAAAAGTTTTTTCCAAAATCTTTAAAAAACATTTTTTGCGTTTTTTGTTCATTTTGGTTAGGTACTGCACTCCATAGCATATATTTTATATGTAAATAATAATCCAAGATGGAGTCTTAAGAACTTTGAATACAGTTAATGACCGCCATGGTCTTTCATCAATCCAATGTGACAGTGTGACACAGCGACTATCTTCGTTAACACCAATAAATTCTCGGGCCATTGCGTTTTTATTTATTCTAATTTCCACTGACAATTGGTTACTTTATTACATGATGGTTTTTGTATTGTTTCTGTTTATTAACTGAGTCATATGAAATAATAATAAATCAGTCAATTAATCTGATGGTCAATTTCATGAAATGGGCGTTGATCTTGATGAATTTTCAGATAATATCTACTGTACATTCTGCGATTCATTACAAGCTTAGCTCAACTCTTTGTAGATAATTTACCACCCGAAAAATCAAGATTTTCCTGATTTGCAGAAACTGAGTTGCTATGAAAATGTTATGTACGATGCATGACAAATCAAAATAGGTTGCCCTTGGAGAAATGTGTGTGAATTGCTAACAACATCCTACGACCAGGCATATTGGAATTTGCAGTAGTTGCTATCTGAGCCTTCCAGACAATCAAATGAGAAAGTATGTGAAACAGATACCAAGTATTTTGGTTGCTAAGTGCATGTGGTGTATAACAAGGGCGGATCCAGACGGGGGCAATCGCCGTCCTTTGTTTTGTCACAGAATTGTTGTGAAGTATACTTCATCTCTCTTGCAGTTGTGAACCCGTGATGAGACTTGACTACCAAATATTACTGAAATCGCCCCCGCTAACATTACTGGCTGGATCAGCCCCTGGTGTATAATTCAAAGTACCTTTCACCAAACGCTTGAGCATTTTATAGTCTGTTTGACGCAGTGCCTATTTGGCTAAGACCTACAACAGCAAACAATCCGATTAAGTGTCAAGACTACAATGATTTCTATGACTACATATATAAGTGGTCTTACTACTTGAAATGACCAATATTTCAGTACTGTTGCGCATCTAAATAGCTGATGAGCCTATCTTTAATATTTACACTATGAATTTTGACATACACTGTTGACAAAATCATGTTTCACAGGTATTTTCATTAGTGGGTTCTTTGACAGTTCTATTGGTGTTTTTCTCACATTTTTTTAATTGGGTGTCTTTTTTGGTAGAATTACAACACCCTGGTCAGAACGCTATGTGTTAGCAGTGGCCCTTCTGCTACACCTGGGAAGAAAACGCTAAAGTGTATACCATGATCAGGGCCGTCGCCAGCGGAGAACCAGTGGTGCCCGGACCTCCCATTTAAAATCTGTACCCCCCATTTCATGTTTGGCCCCCGGTTGCTGCATACATCCAATATTGTATTTAAAAATGTGCCCGCCCCTTGTGATTTTTGACCCCCGGCTGTGAACTCCTGGTGACGGGCCTGACCATGATCAAGAATCCGAATACTGTGACCACTTTTTGCTAGATATAGGCCTACCAATTTTTACAGACCTTCATTTGTCTCAATACCAATTTTTACGCTTCTCAATTTTCTTGAGCTGCTTTTGTGCCTTGTGTCCCAAGCAAGTCGTTTGTCTGCTGAATGGTATCCGTCATTGGCTAGGACTAAAACCAATGATGGTTCAAATGCATGGCAAGCTGTGCGCTTTTATGTAGTTTATGCGTTCTGAAAGTACGCCAACCTTCAGGATAGCTATGCCGTCCTGTCCTCTGTTTAATAGCTAAAGGGTAGACAATTAAATGCAACAGTGGTAGTAATCGCAAGTTTATTAACATTTTCGACAATCTTGAAATATCTACGACTTTCAACTTACGTAAACTCCAAAGGCGTGTGCTGTGAATTTTGTTCTTCGAAAAGCAAGAGATTTTGCTCTATTCCAACGACTCGCATTATGGGCTGGTACCTGAAATTTAAATTTTGTTGCAGGTATCCGCATCGCCTTGATCTACTAAGGCAAGCACAAGGGAAAGATGGTGATTCGGGGCATTAAAACTAACGGGAAACAACCAACAACAATAGAGATCCCTTATTGAGTTCATCTACTATTATTAGAGCACTATCATTATTAGAGCAACCAATGATTTGACCTAAAAACTTAAAATTTTGACTTTCTAATTTACAAAGTTTGACTTTGTTTTGACCTATTCATTTCCTGCATTTGCGATTGAAACGCGGAATAAAAAGCATATTTTAGAAATTACACCGATAGTCTTAAAAATCTTTTTTTCTGTTGAAATAAAACAAAAAGCAAGAGTGTGAAAGAAAGACCCAACAAAATTAGAGGTGTGTAACAAATGCAGACAAAAATCAATCCAAAAGCACAAGAGATTTATCCAGCGTCAATAAATCTCCTGAAGTCATTGAGAAGGTCCTACATCAGGGATTGGCAGGGATTTATGGCCACCAAAAAAGGTGTGGGAACGCATCGAAAAAAATAGCCATTTTAAAACAGCTTCTAATTCATTTCAAAACAAAACGTGAAAAATGTGTGGGAACGCCGTTCCCATGCGTTCCCGCCCCACTGCACCCCTGGGGCTCGGTGGCACGCGTGCCGTAGGTTGTCGATCTCTGTTCTACATTGTTAGCCTATACTTCAATATCAAGTACTACCACCCCTAGCGTACTTTCAATCGTCCAGTAGTGGACAATACAACATTGTGTCAGAAGTCGCAAAGAAAGAGTATTGTGCCAGAGTTTCAACTAAACTTGCAAAAGCATGTCAATATCTGTTATTGAAGNTTTAATAATATATCGATCAAGAGAAAAAAACTGTGCTGCAAGAAATTTTGACCTAATGACAAATTCTGATAACTTTGGAGTCGCTCATGGTATCAGTGTGAAATTTGGTTTGTGGACGTTTCATAAACTTTACAATAAGGAGAAAAAATTTGACTTTCTTGACTTTTGGTTGCCTTGATCATTATATAAGGTAAAATGAATTTCGGTAATTCATGTGTGGTGACTATCACAGTGACTTGTCAGTTATGAGCGACATCTTACCGGTGACCATTTATTTGCATGTGGCGCCATCTCCAGGCCGCCACATCACTTCCCTCTCCATTAGCGTGAAGTTCTATCATTTTATCATACTTTGATTACATCATTTTTAACAAGTTCGACACTCACCCTTTGGTTCAAGCCCCCTCTAGTTACGGGCCTGCACATGAATACTGTCATTCTGTCATTGTCCTTTAAATAAACGTATTTGAATCGTGCAGACACTTTGAACACACACTTACCCAGTGTCAGTTATTCTTATACCACAGCCAAGGACCAACTTTCAGGGGTAACGGTGTGACAAGTCCCCCAACTTTTGGACAAACGGGGATACAATGCATTTTGTACCCCCAATATTTTGTGACAAAAAAATAACGCAGTTGCACAAATTTCATGATTACATTGCTGTTTAAAATCCTCAGCATAAAGCTAGGGAGTAAATAAGTAAAATGGACATTATCATTGGATTACATAGTGACAGTGTGCAGATTTACTATGTAAACTGAATTTTCATCTAATAACTGTGTTCGTTAATTTGAATTAATCGAATCAGCGTGTACATAAACGTCACTCAATCATTTCACTGATTCGTGTCGTCTTCGTATGAGTCGAATACCTGCGCTGGTCTGTAGCTTGCAATATACAGAACACGGTTGCCACTGCTAGTCGTTTACTAAAAATCTTGATCTTGTGGTTCTTCATTTGATCTACGTGGTTTAGTGGTATTTATGAGAATCTTGTGGTTTTCAGTAGCAGTACATTTTATTTCGGACCTGACCAAATTCTAATCGATTATCACAATTTTTTAGCATAATTATGCCTATTTACCATAAGGTTACATGGTGACCACAAACAATAATATTATAATTGTGTGATATGCACAATAGCATGCATATCGCTAGGGCAACCAAGAGTCAATAAAGTCAAAATTTTCTGCCGTTTTGAAAGTTCATGAAACGTCTACAAACCAAATTTCACGCTCATACCTTGAGGGAATCCCAAGTTATTAGGTCAAAAAAAGTCAAAATTTATCATTAGGTTAAAATTTATCGTTAGGTCAAAAGTTTCTTGCAGCAGAGTTTTTTTTCTCTTCATCGATACTTTACTGAGACTAAAACAACAGACATTGATATGTTTTTGCAAGTGTAGTTGCAATTCTGTAATAATGGAGGGTTTGTTGCTACTTCTGGCGTAATAATGCTGTTTTGCCCACTACTGGACGATTGAATAGTATGTAGGATAGGCAGTGGCGTAACTGACAAGGGGGGAAAGAGGGCGAGCCGCCGCCCCTGACAAGCTAAATGTAAAAACTGGGCCCCCTTTAGTTGACATTTTGATATTTAGTATTCTTTAATTTGTTTTTTTTTTGCGTTTTTCGGGGTATTTTCTCTTTTTAAATCTAGTATGGGCATCCACGACATCCAGAAATTCACTATCATTTGTTAACCTTTTTCTGAATTTTGGCTAGTGGGCCCCCCTGCGCTGACCAGTGGGGCCCCTTCAGTTAATCTCTGCCCCCTGGCTTAAACCTCTAGTTGCGCCATTGAGGATAGGCATGGTAAGGCAAGAAACGTGGTCTTACAGTACTTGGTTTGGTAAATACTCAATCCATTATGCATATAACGTTTCAACTTTATGATGTTCTCAGGTTTGACTCTACTGTAGATATTTATCTACTTATCAATATATCATCTCCGAAGTTAAAAAACAAATATTTTAAAATTTCGAAGCATAGAGTGCATCAATATGTTTCTGGGTTAACCTCAACACCTAAGGCTGAATTATTTTGTAGTTGCAAACGCAGAAAATTTATAGGTCGAAATAAAGTCAAAATCTGTAAATTATAAAGCCAAAATTTTAAGTTTTTAGGTCAAAAAATTGGTTGCCCTACATTTCACACAAAGTTTGTCCCCCCAAAGTTTTCTAGCAAACTCGGTCACTGACCACAGGTGTCTACCAGCTGTAAGGAATTGACTTCTTCATTACTTTTCTGCAATAAATGTCATTGCAACAGAAATGTGATCTTTGCTATTAAAGAATTGGTTTACACATGAAAATTATTTTTTCCTCCTGTTTGTTCATGAGAAAAGGACCAGTTTGTTAAAAGATCATCACATTTCTGCAAGGAGTACATTTACTGCGAAGCAGAGACGAAATTGAAATATAAGATCTAGAACTAGATAGAATGAGCTGACCCAGGCCTTACGGTACTTTAAATTACAAACTTCGAGCCAGTTACTTTCAACTTTCCGTGGTTATCTTATGTTTTACAGCATGTATCAAACTGGTGGCCCGCCACGTCTTTTTATGTGGCCCGCTAAGCTTAAATTTTAAGCCTCAGCCTGCTTACTTTTTTTGGAACTGTAGTGGTTTATACCTGTTTACAAAGGTGAACAACGTTTTTTGCCATGTTATAACTTTGCTATTTTAGTCATCTTGCTGATCTAACGTGTCTCTTTAAAAAAAGTTGTTCAGTTTTAAGGCCCCTTTCTTTGCAACATACCATTATTACGTCACAGAGGCGCTGTTAAAGCATTAGCGTAGTAGATGATTGTGGTTAATTCTGTTACAACTGGTCCTTTGAGGGGAACCATAATGCTGATATGGCCCTCAACGAAAATTAGTTTGACACCCCTGTATTTAAGGTATTTCACATGGAACGTTTGTTGTTTATTTGTCAAAAGACTTTTAGTATTATCTAATCTAGCATTACAGATCCTATTTCAAAACACTTTCTACAATTGAATTCCTAGTGTTGATTTAAAACTGTTATGCTTTTGCAAAGACCACTATCATTTAATTTTTATGTTTTTCGTAAGAAGAGCAACTCTTTACAAAATCACTTTGTTCGTCTGACACTTGAGCGCAATTCAAAATATGAGATGTTTTTCTACAAAGTAGATCGCGTATACTGTTTCAATCGACCTATGAACATGCTTCTACTGTAACTATTGTCGCTGTTCAGAAACGATTCCTGAGAGAATATCGTGATATTCAAAAACGAAAAAGTCTTTAGAAAATTATGCAAAACTTATTTTATTCCAAATTAATGAAAGTAAGAACCATTGTCAAGTGAGTCATAATTTGGCATGTGTAGACATTAAAGACAGATGCAAAAATGCATTAAAGACAGATGCAAAAATGCAGATGCAAAATGCAAAAATGCGGTTATGTCTAAACATGACATTCAGTTTTACCAAAAGTGTCAATGGAATTTTCTGATATGTGGAACAAAAAGAATAACAATTAGCAAGCGAAAACATTATTAAAAATTCTAAATAAACGCCTTCAAATTTTTGTAACATATATGTTGTCTGCGTCCATTTTCTAAGCTTATTTTCATTCTTCTATGTGTAATTCTATGGTAACAGGTTGTTTCGCTGATAAGTCAAACTGATTTCGTTCAGCTTGATCTTCTTCCATTGTCTTGTTGTACAGGTCGAAACCACAACTTATTTTTGGGTTGTTACGAATTGGTTGTGGGAAATGAAAATCTTAAAAATTATGGAAACCTCTGAAAGAGTTTAGGAATTTCTGCAAAATTTTATGCGATGCGATTTCCCGTCTTTCTCTCTAGACCAGTGGTTCTCAAACTTTTTGAGATCGCGTACCACCTGATGCTTTTTTAATGTTGGAGTGTACACCCCTGGTTTCAGAAGAACGTAATTTG
>JGI24158J21664_10002543_pt1 | contig 22245 bp, 17 predicted proteins | sample Ectturendosymbi3_FD_21664 | JGI IMG/M metagenome (IMG submission 21664)
CGCGAATGACAAGTTGATACAAACCAGATCTCATGAACGGGATACAATAGCGAGTAGGAAACGGCAAGTCGTAATGCGAAAAGTTAAATCCACTATAAATGCAATTTGAGACCATTGGAGTTAAAGGCGATTAAAGAACTTCGTTCATTGTCAGACATATTGTTTATAAAGGCCGATAAAGGGAACATGACAGTTTTTATGAAGAAACAAGATTATGACGAGAAACTCTTTAAAATGCTAAGCAATGATGAAACGTATGAAAATCTTAAATCAACGCACTCATTCATGGTTATCGCATCTTCCATTCGACAACAATTCACTACTCACTGTGTTTGTGAAAGCATGTTTAGTCATAACTGATAGACAATTTGCCATCTCTAGTGTCGCTTTATGAACCCTAAGCACTTCCCAAAGGGCACGGTCCCCACTTTAAAAATTGCTGGCCTGCACTGACCAAGAACAGGGATCCAGCAGTTGAACAAGTATTTGTAATGAGATGATGCAACTCTTAGTGGCTATCTTTGTCACTACCACTGCCATACATTTATAAAACTTGCACAATTTTATATTTGTTGTTGTGATTGTATCACCGAGCATGTATTCTTGGCAGAGATAGAGCAAAATGAAACAAGGTTAAAAGCTGAAATAGCGTTTTTACCGTACAAATTTCATAATGGCGCAAGCCAGTATCTTTCATGTTAAACTGCTTTGTATCACTATCCATTTGGTAGGTCTTGCAAATGCAGTTTCCATAAAATGTAAGTTTTTTATATGGAAAAGATCCGTGTAAGCTTTACCCATTTCAGGAAAAAGAAATAATGTGGAAATATTAAAAAGCATTAATTTGAGTTACACTTTCATCGTTCCTCATTTTCTTTTCCTCATGTCTTCCAATCGCTACGGAACATTTACAGATGAGTAAGTTATACGTAGAGTTATGTTTTTGTTTGAAAATGCGTGTTAAATATTTTGTAAAGAAAATTTGTATTAAACCTGAAATGGCGCTTTAACTTGTATTAAATTTTAAACTTTTTAAACAATCACCCAGATTTACGACTACGCGTTATTGTCTACTTAAAGTGTACGACAATCAAAGGTAGCTGTAATATTAAGCATATATGAATTGCTCTTTTCTTTGTTTCACATGAAAGAGTGTTGATAAATATGTAAAATAAAAACTAAGTTGAAAGTATGAGTATAGCTGTTTGACGATTAAAACTTGCAAGCGTGTCTATTTTTCATAGTTATAGGCCACAAAGACTGAGATCATTGTGGCCTATAACTATGAAAATTTTTTTTAACACGACGCACTTTTTATTGACACTGCATTAACTTGAGATGTGGTCATGCAAATGTTTCTGCACTGCTGTAGCTTCGTAAACCCTGGTGGCGCTGAATTATGTCTTAGCCCCTCAGCAAGCACTGTATTGGCAAAACTTTGAAGTAAATGTTCACTATTCTCTATTATTTTTTACTGTATTATATTTGTACACTAAACGAATCAGTACAACTTTTTGTGTGTTGCCTTGGTGAACTCTGCCAGTACAAAACAATGGTTTTGTCACACTTATTTTCAAACATTTTCTTCCATTTATTTTGTAGGTTTATAATGTTCTCCCAAGAGCTTGTCCAGTCGCATGCTACAGAGCATATTCAACCAATTGATTAGAAAATTCCAGACGTTTTTCTAGAGTAGAGACTTCTTTAAAAATAACAAGCTTTCGCAGTGTTCTGCGTGCATACAATTCAAACCTTCAGCGATCATCTTTCTTTCAATTACAAAATACGAATCGAGTGATTATGTTATCCAAGTAACAATAGCAATTTTTAAGCTACGCTCTGATCATTATTTTTATCAATGTTGTCTTCTGGGATTGTCCAATATTCATTCAAGGTAATCCTGTGACCACCAACCTTAATCTGTTGTCCTAAATATTCGTGGTTGTCTTCTAACCAATGCCCTTATCAATGGGATTGCGATTCTGACAATCACATGTCAGTACTACCAGTTATACCACTGTTTTATTTTGAAAACCAGCACAACAACAATATTCAAATATTCTTGTGGAATTTCGTCAGGCAACAAACCGAAAATTGAAAGATAACCAAGAAATAAATTAACACTGTAATCAGCCAAGGTAAAATGATCAGCAAAAGTATCGTCCATACCTGCAGCACGATCCAGAAATAATTGTATGTGTTAATTTCAAATCATTCACTGTTGCTCATAAAATTAACAATCGTTATCAACTTTTCATCAGAAAAGTTGTTTAGCGTAATGCTGGGAAGTCTAGTAAAAAGAGAAGACAATTCTAACTACGGCTTTCTGGTCGTGCTAAACTCAAAAACTAATTTAACGTGCTGAAAGTTGCAATTATATTCATTTAGAAGTCAACAGAATATTTTAATCCAACATGCGCTTGTACATGTCAGTTTTCTTTATAATGTTGACTAGATTTTGGATTGATTGAGGTCATATTTTATTGTAAAAAAGCAACGATACCTGAATTAGAACACACCACACTGAAATTAATGCCTTTTGGCGTTTAATTCTTCTATTACATGAGGCTTGTCTTTCACAGAAATATTGATGAAGCTTTGACAGATCTCTTGGATGAAGAACCAGAAAGATATTTTCGCTGCAAATTACATATTTTATGGTGGAACAAGGGCAGAGCTATTGTCTTGGATGGGCCACACACTAAAAGGCGGATCGAGCTTCCCAACAGAGAGAGCTTGGGACAAACTTTCGATGGCGACATAGCAGTCGTTGAGGTTTGCTGGTAGTTCTTTATCGTTGAATCTGTCACATTTTGGATTTCAAACCTATTTCTGACCTACATTACAGTTACACGGGGCATTTAAAGAGAATGAACCATCGTTTGGAAAAGTCGAAGGAGTTATAGAAAGGTATTGTGGAAAGTGGTGTAGTGGGTGGGAAGGAGGATGATAGAGAATTTTATTCCCCGGTGTTTTGAGGAACGGATGGCATTACCTTAGTTTTTGTGTGGTAATGGTTAATTTTTATAATCATTTATTGCAAAATGTTCAACACAAATATTCTTATCCATTTCGGCTGTAGCATAGCACATCCGTTTTTAACAATGCGTTGCTCCACTTCTAGCTTTGGTACTATCTCTCTTATTGTAAACAATGTCGAGTTATTTGCCATCACCAGCAAAGACTTAATGAAGCATTGTCCATTCTGCAGATGCCAAGATGTTGGTTATCAAATGTTTATTTGCAAAACTGACAAAAACAGTACAAAGCTCATGTGTCCCGTTGATTCAAGGAGCACAAAAATCAAAGTTATCACGCACAATGGCTGGGACAGTGATAACGATATGGTTTCTCTTCTTCAATTTACGGATAATTACTCAGGTGAGGCAAGAAATAGGTATGGATTTTGTACAATTTCAAAGAGTGGTTTGTAACTTTTAGGTCCTTTCATAGTCTAAAATGACAATGACAACAAACTTCTTACCTTTCCTGGAACAAAATTTCAAAAAAGCAATGTCACTTACCATATCGCATATGCAAATTTATCAGATTTTGAAAACGAGCAATGTTCTCATAATGAAAATCACGGCTAATGAAAACGATATCAAAGACATATTACAAATGTTTCGATAACCCCTGTTATCATCATCAGTGCATTGCACATTTGTTTCAGAATGAACACTTGCGCTGTGCTTAAAAAACAGTACTATTTGAAACGTATCGTATATAGCACTGAAATTGTTTTAAAACAGCTCCGAACGATGTTCTTTCTGTAAAGTTTACTATTTATTTTGATCTTATTTACAACATTTGAAAGCGAAGAATCTACCACCAAATCGTCACGCATGATATAATCCTGTGACAAAATTCGCATCACCACTAAAAATGAAACCAGCAGACAACACACCATCGAAACATAAAGCGCTCTTTGCTCATAAATCCAACTTTGAGGAAGCAAGTTTTGAAAAGTCTCGGCTTTTAATCACTGCACTGTCAGCTTTATTTTGATTATAGCGTTTATAGTGAAATGGTAACGAATTTACGAATTATGGAAGCAATGCATTTAATACTTTTCAGCAATATGTGGCTGTCATACTCGCACCCTCTTGCGAAATTTCCACGTCCCCCACTTTAAGAACCCAGGCTTTAGAGAGAATCAAGTGATATTTTGAAGACAACTAGTCGCAGATTAACAATAGGCTAGCAGTAGGAATTGGTCAACCAACAAAGGGGAGAAAAGAGATAGGATGTAAGGCCTTAAGATAACGATGACATTTCTTCAGCTCACTCTCTCGGCTTACTTAACTTAGATCTCACGCAAGTCTCCATCATATCCATGCAGTATGTGTTAGAAGCCTAATACGAAGAAGCATCTGGGTACAGCATTTTTAACAACAATTTAACTTTTGTACTGTAATTTCACTCTTTGGATGACCCCTGCCTTGGATGCCCGGGGCCGTTGCCCTGTTCACCCCCTCTCTGCACGCCATTGCATGGAAACGATACAAAATGCTGCATTATTGTGAAAATATAGTGTTTGTGGATATGACAGAAAAGTTCTAAGTTTGATAGAAGAGTTGCCGCGGCAACGATGGGTTTGCTCTGACAAAATTTCAAACGGAAAAGCATTTTACAGGTCTCGTGCTTTGGTTACTTGAAACATCAGCAAACGAAACGTTGCAACGTTGCCGCTTAAGCCTTAAGATGGTGTATTAGATAAAGCTGCTTCTTGCAGACGGCCTTGTATTTGAAAGTTGAATATTTAAAACTGTCTGTCATCAAGGTTTGGTTTAACCTCAGGTTCAGGTGTTTTCTGCAGGCAGCTCTGAGTTTTGACCGACATGTGTGGATTGTTCGTCAAAGGCTGTTTATATTGTCTTGCACGTAACCATAGGCAGGGCCGGCTGGCATGGGGAATGCCAGTGAGTTTGTGTGAGAAGTGCTGAAATTTGATTCAAGCTGCGTTTTCCTGAGATAAGTCGAAATTACAATCTTGCAAAATAAATTTAAAGCTTTCTTTTCTACTGTACAAAATATTTCTCACCATTAGCTAGACAGCTTGCAATGCACATTGCTTTAATTAAAAAAAGCAAACATCAATGGTTGAGGATAAGCTTTCGATCACTAATATAAGTAGTAATAGAAGCGGTTTACGACCAAGATAGTACGGAGTTTCGAAGGAGCAGCCAAGATTTCCCTTGCCACCTACCCACGACCCATACTTTTCATAATTTTGCATTATGATGTCATTTTCAATATTTTTGATATTGTTTGACATATTTGATTGTTTTGATGATTTTCATATGTTTGTTAGTTTTCGTGTTTTTCATTTTTTATCATTTTTACATTTTTGCGTTGTGGTGATATTTTAACTTTTTAAACTATCATTTCTTAACCTTTTCTCTGAGTGTTGGCTAGTGCCCCCCTTCAGATTAGCTTAGCCTCCCTGACTGAAATCTCTAGTTACGCTACTGCAAACAACAACTTGAACTTTGAAGTTCTTTGTGAAGAGCCAAAATCAATGATAACGGTTCGTGGTATTTAACAGGCTCAATGATAACGATACATGGTATTTGACAGGTTTGTGTACCCCTGAAAATAGTCAAATTATACCTCAAGGAGCAATGATTCCGGTTTAAGAACCATTCGTCTGAAGAATGTCTGACCTTCTAACTCAACATTTGCAAGGGTCTTTTCTNTTAGAAAAAGTTTCTAACTAGATTNGATCAAAAATGTGGATATGTATAGAGGATGTTCCAGAGCTGGATTTTCCCCTTTTTAATAAATGTTTCGGCCGTGGATTGCATTTTTATGCTGTGATAAAATGCAGAAATGAGGATAAAAATACTACCAAGGCAGCTTTCTCCTGTAAAAAAAACGCTCAAAGAGAAAGATCTGCGAGATCTTGGAAATCACACTCATACAGTTGATATAAACTAGGATGTAAAATAGAGTAATATACATTTACGTAGTTCTACCTAAACTTTGCGTGGTGGAGGTGGAAAGTGGAATATATCTGTTTAACAAAACGGCCATATCAACGTGAGAAACTCTTATGAACAGCACTGACCAAGACGAGCCAAGACGGTCTTCGTAACTGCATTTTCACGATGTAAGTGGTCTAAACTGGACGATAATGCTACGTCTACTGAAACAGCCTATTTTTCATTCACTGACATTTTAGGCAGGTTGAAACTGAAGAAAAAGGTGAAAGCAGAAGACAACAAACTGTTTTGTGTCCGATGCTTAAAATGGAATCAAGGACAAACCTTTCCACTTGGATATGCTGAAGATGTTTATTCTTTCAAGGAGCCCAGCACTTACAAAAAGATTTTCAATGTGCCCGGGCCGTTTCCGTAAGCTCATAGCTCTGCTTATTAATATGTTTTGTTTGCGCAGAGGTTTTATCTAGTTTATTTTAATCCTGCAGATCCTTCATCAGAGAAGAAGCTGAGTTTCTTAAACCTCATGAATCCAGTCGTTGCAAGGATGGTACGCACCTGTATACATTCACAGTTGATGAAGCAAACACTAAAGTTTTTGACGACGCTCTTAGCATACAGAAATGTTTGAAGCATGATGGCTGCTGGGAGGTTAGATAAATGTGATATACACATCCTTTATGAAAGCTATAGCTTTTGTCCAACTCATTACCTGATATAAAGAGAGTGCATTTTTATAAAGTGTGATTCTGCACAATATTGTGGCCAATGTACAGTAGATGCTCAATTCTCCTATACACTGAAATTTGTTTATTGTCTTACTTATGCCATCTTATGCCATTGCAAAGAGACTTGTTCTTCAATAAAAACTGCAATTAACGTTATAGGTAATTTTCAAATGTTTTTGTTTCGTAGAGGCTTATGCAACAAAACGTTGTTTTTTGTTTAAATTGACGTAATTTCAAAATTCTTTGATAATTTCATTGTACTTATAAAATCACATACATGTATTTTGATTGAGACACCACGAATCATAATAAATATTAAAGCATGTGTATAATTTAGGAAACGTTGTTTTGTGTATTATGCTCAAGCAACTTAAATCAACCCCATACAGGTGTGGATACATATAACAAACCTTGCATCAATCATCTCGAGAGAGAGTGGAATTGATAATGAAGCAAAAATGCGAGGAGTAGCTTTTTATGGATGGTCAAAAGGTGCGTCAACTGCATGAAAGGCCATGCAGTCTGGCAGCTCATTTTAACTGGATATTTCCAATTCATTTTTCATTCCAGCTTAATGATTTACCGATATAACGGTGGTTAGTTTGGATTTTTAGATAGTACTGATTTTTTAGTTTCTACAAATGAGAATAATTAAACAACCAACTATAAACTTCCTGATAGTTCATCAGCAATTGTCTGGTCTTGACCACGGTGAACATCTAACGGTGATGAACCTCATTTCCAAAAGAATCAAATTTTAAAAAGAATCACCCTTATTTAATAGTTGTCTCAGAAACATAGAAACAATATTTTCTTGCAATCTTTACAGGTTCACAACAAGGTCTTATGGTTCCCAAAGAAGTTCTTTTACAATGTAGTCTAACAGAAAAAAATGAAAGACTTGCCGTATCAGCAGTGTTTCATTCAAGAAGGATATTTGCCGAAGGTTTGATTTTTTGGGTGACTGTACATGCATCTGAACTGAAACATAGGCCTACTGCTTAATTTGTTGATAAGCATGTCTTACAATTCAGGTGATTCTTCTGCAGTCTTGTTGACGAAAATCAAAATATCAAGGAACTTGTATTTTGGGGAAGTCCAGGAATACATATATATGCGCAACAGCCAAGATTTTAAAACAGGAACAGCTATGAATATATCTCAGCAGATATGTAACTCTTCAAACACTGTTGAATTTTGTAGTTTACACAACTTCAATAGTTTTGATAAATTGTAACTTTTTTACTTTAGACCAACTTTGGAAAGTGTTTTGGAAGTTGAGAATCGCTCGTCTTGGCACAACTGCTCTTTATCATTAAATGAATTTGTCAGATTATTGCGATATATCAAACAAAATTCTCTCTAAAGTTCTAATTGAGGAAGCCATGATAACAGCAAACAGAATTTTTGCCAATTTTCTTTGCAACAAGGTAATAATACGCGGGAGCGTTGTCTTCATTTTCATTTCAAAAACAAGTATTTAAATGTGCATTTCACCTTGACTGCAATGAATTTTTAAAGTCGATGGAATTTATCGGAAGATGTCAAGAACCACCCAGTTCAGTTGTTCAAAACTCGAGTGCTTCTGGTATTTGGCACGCTATGGGTTTGTCCATTTACCAATCATCATGCTTCAAAGAAGTAGAAATTCCCGAATGCAGGAAAAAACAGGTAAGTAAATTGTTCATCTTAGTGTACACTCTATTAATATTGCTGCTTTGTTACAAGTAACGCGTGTTCTAATCTAGAGTGTAATCCTAACAATTTCATCCACTGAGCATTTACTTGCATTACGAGCATTTACATAAAGTTTGAGAATTAGATTTATTTCATTTTAAGCTATGAACAAATTTGAGGGAGTTTAAAAGAAAAATTTATCCAAATGATACATTTGTAAACAACCGAACTGACGCTCCTTGTTGGTTTGAATGTTTTATCTGGGTAACTGAATATATCAAAGACGACATTTTGTTTTTGCAAAGTATATAACACCAAATTACTCCTTTCAACTATGTCAGTGGCTCTTAACCTTTTTTTTTACATATTTTACCCTTTCATAAAACAAGATTAGCAGGTTCACCCCCAATACACTCAATGGTGCTCATTTATTGAAAATACAAATGATTTATATAAATTGACACTTGCTGCAATTTATGGTTCAGTAAATTCACCCCATTGGAAGGTGAAATTTACCCCCAGGGGTAAATTTCCCCAGGTTAAGAACCACTGATCTATGTGATGCTGTCGCATTAGCATGATTTTGGCCTGTGCAAATTCACAAAGTGGCAGACCGTTTTGATAAACCAGTTACTCAAGGTGTGATGCTATTTTGAATGAGCTTCATATTACTTTTAAAATATTCTAGTGACATAAATCTAAAAATGAAAGGTTTTGGCTGATTGAATTCATTGCAAACCGAGCATTTGTGGCAAAGCAGTAAGGTCTGTTTGAACATGTCTGTGGTATCGCACGTTTTCGTGAAAAATAAGTACGTGTAGACAAGGATTCAGCAGATTTAATATATTCCGCATTTGTTTCGCTTGTGTTAATACAAAAAAGTCTTCTACGGTACATGATTTATTCCTTCAATAACAGTGTTTTCAATAAACTTGATTCTGGTTTCTTGCAAATTTTTGTTAACGTTTGCATTTCATTGCGACATCTCTGCAGTAAATAATCGCCGTCAAATAAATGACAATGCTTAAGACCCAATTCCTTTTGTTAAACTCGGTCAAAAGGTTTTAGTTGCAAACTACGAGCCCATTGTGGGTATTTTTGGGAAAATATTTATTACTTTTGTAACTTATTTGCCCGCGATATGAATCACAATTTGGAAATGCTGTGTTGGAAATGTAATGTACATTTTCGAAATGCCAGCTCCCTTGCACAAATATAAAGCCCCCTACTGAAGACGTTCTGGCCGGTGTTCTGATGTGGGGTAGACCCTGACCTTGAGTTTGAAGTAAGAGAACTTATTGACGACTTCAAGCGGTGAATGTTTGATGAAAATGCATGGTTGTTGGGGCGCTCCAAGTGACATTACGACAGTTGTCCGCAAGATGAAGGTCACGCCACCGTCAGCGCAGGTCTGAGCCAAGAGATCACACAGGTTTTGCAGGTGCGTCTCAGAGTAAGCGACTAGAGCAGTGCTACCGTCATACAGCAGTTCGCCAATCAAGTCTACGCCTGGTTTTAGTTTTACGCGTAGCCGGGAAATGTTGAACTATCCGCCGATTCTGTGCGTGTGGAGCATGCCTCCGTGTTCCTCGTGGATGAAGAGAGCCGAAATGAAGATGCCAAACAGCGTGAAAGGCAGGATGCGGTCTTGTTTGACCTCTTCGCAAATCGGGAAAGTTGCGGACTTGGATTCTTTGAACTGGACTGTGGCCGTCATGTTGTCGTGGTAAGCTATAAGAATGGAAAGTAGCGTTTCGAGGCAGCCCAGCAGTTCGAGACTCTATCAGCGATCTTCCGAACTCTGAGCAAGAGAGAACGAGTATAAACCTTACTGGCAATGTATAGAATCAAAATGCTACGATTGTTGTTGAAGTCCTTGCAACCGCCCGCGCCGTATGGACAGTAATAATGTTAGTGTCTCTGAAATTGACGGATAGGCAGCACGTTATCCAGAAGTTCATGAATATGTGGAAGAGAACCATACACAAGAGTGTATCGTCGCTTTTGAAAATCCTGATGCCGTTTTTTCCTGGGGTTGCCTATTCTTGAGACTTCTGATTGCAAGTTTCATTTATATGGTGACGGAGCTGCCCAGTTTTTGAAGGATAGGCAACTTCGGTCGAATAGCGGGCACATCTGGAGTAGGCGCTGTCCATTTCCGTTCATTTCACTTTCACCAAAGCGTTCTATGACAGAGCTCCAAGAATCGTGCCTTGAGGTCTCGCAGAAACGCTATGTTGTGACCAGAGGGAATAACTGACAGAGGATTACGGAACTGCTGATAGAACACGTCCTTATCGTCGTCAGACGCCAGAAGCCACGACGCGGATGCTGAGATAACCGTGATGTATTAACCTTTAGTGGCATTCTGATCGCGAAACTTGGCTCTGTCCAAGCAAAATAACCACATAAAAAGGTGACAGCTGTCGTCCATAAGGTATTACAGTTGTTGTGGAATGAAAATATGAGTGACTTTTGAAAACGATGATGGAGTTTTCCCCTTGCACAGACATATTGTTGGGGAAGCCTGTGCTAGAACTCAACATCCGTGTCCTCATGTTGGACTGGAACCTCACCAAAAACATTCATGATTTTTTTTATATAACATACGTTTCGGAAAGCTCTTTCAAATGCTAACTTATTTTGCAGGTTGACCTAAAATCGATATCTGTGCGGGAGAATGTGAAAGATGCAATTTGCAAAGAAATTGATGCTAGACATCACGAAACTGCCATATTGCTGATGTGTTGTGATGATCTTCACCCATCATTTCTACCCGGTGTTATGAAGTAAGTCACCTTGTTTTGTTTCAGCTTAGAAAGTATCTGTTAGCACTGTGAAACTCATGCTATTACGTAACGTATGTTTTATATTTGAAAACTGTGCTCCTCTTGAGATGGAAAACAACCGCAAAAAGTTCTACCAATTCACAAAAGTTGGCAAATCTTATAACTGTGCCGAATGTATGAACTTTGAAATGTTTTCAAAAAACCCAAACGATCAATTAATTTGTAGAGGGTCAATATGTAATGGCCTGGTTGGTGTTAAATTTAGGGGGTCATCTTCAGACACCAGCTAATGCCATAAATATTTTGTTTGTTTTTTGTTTCACACTTGACTTATTCCGCACACTTAACACGATGTACGAGTTACGTTTGCTGAACAAATCACGTATCTTACTCTACTACTTCATGCCTCACTGAAGAACCATAAAATGCTAGACAAGTTATCAAACGATATAGTTATCAAATGATGCAGTTGACTTTTTCCATGTTCGCGACTAGCATCTTAAGCTTCTTTTCATACTATTAAATGATTTCTTTGTCAATTTCCATCGCATTTTTTAAAGTGATGCTGTTCGATAGAGTATGCAACTGTCGGCTCCAATCTGGATGAGAAGTGCCATTGGTTTGGGAAACTTTGAGCGTCAACCGTTTGTGTTTTGAGACAACCACAAGTTTAAGAAAACTTACTCATTTTTTCAACCATGTTTGTCGGTGGTTAATATGTCCGCAATGGCTTACGCTCAAACCCAGCAGTAAAAACGGGACACTAAAGCACAATGTTTCGCTTTTGTGTGCATGAAACGAATATAAGCGCATACCTCTTAATTTGGCAGTCAGTAAGGAAGACTAAATCATATAGAAATCACTGATAAATCGAGCAAAAAAAGGAAAAATGTCCAAAATAGCGACAAAACAATTGCTAAAATCTGGAATTGTTGAACAGAAATGGTAGGATTGTGTCATCATCAGTTGGCATATAAAATTCAAGAGAAATTATTAAACGCGCAAAATCTCTTAATTCTGCTGACTTGTCAATTAATACCGATCAGTTTCTCTTAATAAACAACGGGTTAGCAAATCAATAACTGGTAAATATTAGCAAAATAATTTTACGTTAAAAAATCTGTCAGCTGAGTTGGGTAAAGAAATGAAAGGTTAAACTTCGCTTGTTTTAATATTCAGTTTCGTGAAAAATTAACTAGCTAGACCAGTGGTGGCGAACCTACGGCACGCGTGCCAGAGGTGGGACTCATAGCCCTCACTGTGGGCACGCGCACCGTCGCTTCAGTGCAGAGTTTGTTATCGGAAAGGTAGAGGGATACGAGGCCAGGTTGATCCAAGATCGGGACAACCGCCTGAAAAGACACTGCTAAGGCGCGGAGGACCATGGTTACTCTCCCTGCTCTATACTCAGCATGTAACGTCAGAGGTGATATCCTTTGGTAACATTACCGCTAGTTATAAAATAATTTTTTGTAGCACTGTTTTGGTTTTGGACGCGAGATTATGATGGACCTTCTTTGAACGAAGAGTATAGCCAGAACACTAGCAAGCAACAATATACCAAACGTTTCACTTTATTCTTAAAAGCATTTTCAATGTTAAAACCTACTTCCTTGTACATCAAGCTAAACAAGTGGTTCTTAATCGGGGGGAGTGCCTCCCCAGGGGTCTCAAATTTCCAGGGGTGAGCGAGCCCTTACGCGCTCTGCAACATGCAAATTTTATCAATAAATTTGCTCATAATTACACTTGTTTTCACAACTAATTCAAAGTCATGGGACTTGAAACAAAGGAAAATCACTTAAGGGAGGCGTGGCAGAGAAAAGGTTAAGAACCACTGAAGTAAACTGTGGACGAGGCAAGCAAGGACGATATTTTCATATTATTACATCACGATAACCGATTACACAAAATGAAGTTTGCGAACAGTAACATTGGAGAGAATAGCAACTTTGGAGTTTTTTTTCTTCTGATGAATGAAACTGTACAGTAGACAGGTAAGAATTTATCGCTTTGTATCTTCTGATTAAACGAAACTATTTTTAAACTTAGGTGATCATTACGAGTACAGTCTCCAGTTTGCTACAGTACAGACTGTCCAGCGTGTACACAGTGAGCACAATTTTACCGGATCAGGACTTTTCGGTCTGAGCCGTTTCGGTCACGGGACGTTTCGGTCTGGGGACATTTCGGTCACGACATTTCTGCACATAAATAACTGATTACATTTGTTTGTTGAAATGATTATATAGGCAACAACAACAACAGCATCAAAAATCTTTTTAATAATGTCAGACGAATTAAGCTGAAATCCTTTTCAAACACTACTCAAGTTAAATCAAAACTAATAGCACTCAGTTCACAAAAACAATTACGAATTGCCTGCCAGGCCCTGACAAATTTTCGAACAATTTTACACAGCCAAGCCTCTGTAAGCATCTTAATGACAAAGAAAAATATTTTCATCACAGAGCTGAATCTGCGCTGCAGCGTAACAATTACGAATGGCGCGAAAATTTGTACTCCCTTCGTTGTATGTGGTTCTCAGGTAATTACAAAAATGTTACGGGTCTTTGTTTATGAACTTCAAGCGCTGTAAACCTCTCAACAAGTGCCAAAGCTTGTAGTAAATGATTGTAAAATGAGTGGCACAAGAAATAAAGAACATAATTCATTTTGAAATACCATTTCAAGATCATGAACAATACAAAGTGGGCCGCACCAAACAACGCGACGGTCGCAGGTTCGACATGTCTGCTCTAGTGAATAATGACGCTAGTTTATATTTAACGATAAGCGTATGTTGGGTTTGATAGGGTTAATTATAGAAACTTAATCTTCAAAACAACAAAAAATCACCATTCAAGACAAACAATTCTATTTAACCCCTTCTTTTTCCTAGGCCCGCAGTGCTCTCCCAATTTTTTAATTCCACAATCGCCACTGGACCTTTCCTTATTCCACGTGCATGTGGCTGCCTAGTAATGGACGGTAAAATTTTCAGCTGATAGCTGCTGAACAGTAAATTGGTGTAAAATCAGTTATTCATTCTACACGAAAATCTTGCATGTTGTTTAAAGAGTGATTTTTAACTGTCCTAACAAATTTTTTGATGAATTTAACATTATTCAGAAACTTTTTTTTCAACCTATTTGAGCTAGTTTATAAATCTAAACACTGTTTTTTTTTTAATTTTGTTCCTTACGTTTTTTCAGTTACAGGTCTATGCAAGAAAATGCTGGAGACTTTGTTCACAGAATGAAGGATGACTGCTTGCCTCACTTTTCTTTGAAAGCACCGTGCTATTTGAAGAGCACGTCNCCCCTGNGGAATTACGTGGACCTTGTTAATCAAAGGCAGATAATTGCTGCCGTTGAAGGACGACAATCACAAATACCATCTGATTTGATTTCTCAAGCTAGTGAAATCATGTAAGCATGTTGCTTTTCACCATAAAGCGTCAGAAACATTTCGTATGTGTTTCTGAAAATATCGCGCTTGTCAACATCCAGTCCCATTTTTGAGTGAAATTTTTTCAAGAAATGTCTAGTGTTCGCTGTTTGCTCTTGCTAGAAATACTTAAATAACGAGATCGCCTTTTTTGAAAAAGAGCTTGAGATAAAAATCTAGTAAAAAAGGGATAAAATTGTATTATGTTTAATTGATGTAGTGAAAAGGGTATTGTCCGAAAGAAACTTAGGATATCTGAGATCAGATCTACTTGACCTTGTAAAATAAAAATGGACGTTTGGATACTTGCATTGCAAGAAGCAGACACAACGTTTTTTTTAACCAACCAAAAGTTTTTTAAAACTTCTCATACACTGCAACATATATTTTTGCAGAATTGTCTGCTGAAACTAACAATTTATAAAAAAAAAACAAGCGAAAACTTTAATCGAATGGTGTCCATATAATTCTTCGAGATGCTATCTTTCTTTAACAAACATAAGGTTCTTTGAAACTAAATGTTCTCTAGCTTTTCCTCAAGCCGTATTAATGGTCTTTCTCTCTGGCCGTTTGCATTTTTTCTGTTCTTATTTGAGGCTAAACGACAGTCAACAGTTCGGTTTAGTTGGTCAGTAGAAAAAATGTTTGTCTAAGCAAGATATTGAAGTGCCATTCAAGATTGCATTCATTCATAAAAACTGCATTTATCTCAAGCTGAACTTAGATTCCGGGCTAATAACCTTTAGATTTTTAGGAACAATCAGAAAATTGACTTGGGTTACAAAATTTTTCAAGTAAAACATTTACAAAAATTTGCTTTATCGTACTTTGTATCTTTTCAATCCTTTCAGAGTCTGGTGTTCAGCTTTCATTCTGACGCTGCCATAAAAATTTTGTGTCTTTGTTTTGAAAGACATTTGATTATTAGTTGAAACGTGGTTGAACAAGTTTTATGTGTTCCAATTCGGATAACAACTGGTTTAAAAATGCCCAGCTGTTTATAATAGAACGATAATATGCAAGAGAATATAAGTGGATGTTTATAGCAAAATCCTATTCAAAACAACGGAAATTAATGGACTCAGCTACGTATAAATCAAACAAAGTAAAAATGCGCATTGCATGACGCAGACGATGGAAACATCGGTTATCGCAACGTCAATTATGGCTTCATTCAATTCATTAATTTTTTGCTATGCCTTATTATAAACAGGCAATATTTTTATATAAATCTTCACCCAACCATCGGTTTTCAAATAAAACTAATTTGTTATGTTTTTTTCAGTGGCGCGTTGAGGGTAAACATAGATGAATATATTTTACGCAACGTTTGGTTGTTAGACGCGAGGAAGGTCTTCCTTCTAAAGCTGTGCTAGAAGCTGAAACTGCTGCAACCTCTCCGTTGGCGTTGCGTTGAATGTGCGATTCACCACGAACNGGATGTTCGCGAAGAATACACCCATATATATGNGGCATAAACAAACAATCAGAGAGTGATCATGGCACGTGAACTCTACTGTTGTTTGCTGCCACAGTGTGAAGCTTTGCGCACATGCCACTCGGGCTTTCCGATCGCAACTAAATGGTGCTGTGACAGGATGTTAAGGTCGTGCGGGGTTCAGCCTTCACAGAAAAAACGTGCGATCGGTGCGATTCATTGTAAAAAGGAGGGGATGTTGCAACCTCTCCGTTGTCGTTGCGTGAAATGTGTGATTCACCACGAACGAGATGTGCACGAAGAACAATACCATGTATATCTGGCGCGAACAAGCAATAATAGAGTGATCGCGGCGTGTGATCTCCACTGTTGCTTGCTGCCACAGTGCGAAACTTTGCGCACTTGCTGCTCGGGCTTTCCGATCGCAACAAAACTATTCCTGAAAGTATGCATAAGCAAACTCACATTGAAAGATAGCAAAATTCATATTGCTGAATGATTTTATTACTTTGAAAAACATTGGTAAATATGAATTTTCCATATTGGTGCTTGCCCAATAAATAAATTTCGTATCGTTTGTCAACTTGGTATGTATATGCTCATAGATATAAAATGATTCGTATGATGTTGTCAGTGGTACTCACAGCTAGGCACAGTCATGAAAACGCTTGGATGACACCCAACTAATACGAAATCATGTCTTTCTGCAGTCCAAAGATGTAAACAATAAGTTGCTGTTCAGATTTATACGAATTACAACATGGTTATAGCAGATATTTGGATGCTTCATCATAAAATCAAGGAAAACTTGCCGTTTTTCTGAAAACCAGGCAAATGGCGTTTCTGTGATTTAATTCCTCTGGTTGTACCACTAATCATAGCGTATGTTACTTTTACCGTTAATCTTTTTTATACAAAATGTTGGATCTCATGGATTCTTCATTCATTTTTACAAGCTGTATTGATTTTTACAAACCTGGTGTACAGTATGCTCGTTTAAAAAATATTGCTGTCAGCACAATGTTTCTAGGTGCACAAAAAATTTTGCCAAAAGAGAAAAGCAAGTTGATGAATACCAAAGTGCTTTGGATGATTTCAAGTTATGTTCAGCATTGGATGGGCAAAAGTGTCATATGCTCTCAGCCAGCGTTATCGAGGTATGTATAATTCGTGTAATCAAACACGTTTAAACTGTAAACCTTTGGATCGGTTCAAGTTCACTGAAAAATTAACTTGTTTCTGCTATTCAAGGACTTGAAATTTGTTTGCAACGCGTTTTAGCTTACAATTCCATGGAAATCCCTATTAACTTAAGGGTCAACCTGGTTGTTGCAGGAGCGCCGGTCAGTCTCCCAATTAAGCGATCTGATGTCTTGAGGTAGTTGCTCAGTCAAATCACAGCGAAATAAAGGCTCTCACCACTTTGTTCGTTAATAATTCTCCAGTAGCACTTTACGTTTGATTGCTTCCTTTGATTATTATATTCAGATATATAACAAGCTCTTCAATACATTTGAATGTGACGTCACATACAGTAAAGTTAAACAGTTCGGTGTAGACCAGTGGTTTTCAACCTGGGGTCGCGACCCCCGTGTGGGTTGTTTGCCTTTTTCTAGAGGTCGCGAGAGCTTCTGATTAAAATATCCATAATTACTTCTACGAGGTACACTTTATATTTCGTATGTGGAACCACTTTTTGCCGTAGTTCAGTTTTTTAAAGGTGTTTTAGGGACCCGAAAAATCAGAGGAAATTATCATCGGATCCCTGGAATCAGAGAAAATAGGGTCCCTAGAATTAGAGAAATCGGATCCCTACAGGTCCATACCGGGTACCCCAACATTTTCCTTTAATAAAAAACCTGTCGTAGTCAAAATAATAGGACCAATTGGCAAAAGTGATATGCTACTTTTTCGTTCAAAATTGTTTCAAGTGTGATGATAACCATTACAGTACTATTGCGTTTGGCAACGCACGAACAACTTTGTGACGTAAAAATGTGCTGTGTTTGTAAATTTGATATCTGATTACGATAGCTAACTTGGGACTTGGGAGTTATTCTAGTTTTCAGTGAGTTGTGCTGTGGAGTGATTTGTATATGGCACGGGTCTCTCTCACACATGCTGTTATGTGCTTGAATTTCATAAAGGTGTTTTTTGAACATAGTGATAGCGTACGTTATTGTGATTTTCTATTGTGCAAAGCGCAAACGCAAATGCATTACATATGCCTGACTGAAAATTTTCGGAAGGGAGTCGTTAGGTTATAAATTGGGTTGCAAAATGGGTCGCTGCATGAAAAAGGTTGAAAAGCACTGGTGTAGACTAGCAGTGAACAAGAGCGTTGAGCGTTCACACGAGCAACCGAAAACAACGACCAACATTCTGTTTGAATAAAGTCGTAGGGTTGTTTTTTAGTTTGGTAATTGTGTCAGTTAAATCTGTCTGAAACTTAAAACCACTGTGCTGCACTGACTTGTCTGTATTTAAAGCTGGGCTACAACAAAAATGAGAACACCATAAAGCCGAGCAAGCGTGACAAAAATCCAGCAACTCCTAAAAATGGAAAAAATCAAGCAACTGAGGCTGCTGCAAATTACGAAGCCTGGGCACCATTCACACCACAAAAACCAGTTGGCTACCTTGAGGAAGTGCTCGAAAAACTAAGTTCACTTGATGCAAAGATGTCTAGCCTTGAAACACTACCCAAACAAATGAGTGATCTAGCAAGCACCCTCAACACTATCGCCAGTGATGTTGAACTTCTTCACAAAGAACTAAAAAGCCTTAGGGAAGAAAATTGTTCTCTAAGAGAAGAAAATAATCATTAGAAAACAAAATATCTTGTCTTGACTATGATTTCAATGATTTGGAACAGTATGGCAGGGAGAAAAAAGTTGGAAGTTCATGGAAAACATATGAACGACGATAAAATCAATGCTGAAGTTGAAAGCAAAGTCTTGACAGTGCTCAAAAAAATTAATGAAAATATATCACATGAAGTTACTGATGTCATTCACAGACTAAGCAAATCAAAAAATAAAACACACCCTCCAACATCATTGTCAGATTTATCTTTAGAAAAAACAGAAACAATATGTGTAAAGAAAGGAAGAAACTAAAAAATGTTGATTCTGGAAAACCTCCCACCGAACGTGTTTTCATCAATGAAAACCTTACCAAGAGAAATAAACATTTGCTTTACTTCGTTAATGACAAAAGAAAAAAATTTGGTTGGAAATATATCTGGACCAACAACGGAAGAATTCACCTTAGACAAAACAATGATAGTAAAGCCATTGCTATCCGAAGTGAGAAAGACCTTGAACAGATCCGAAAGCCTGCGATCAATACAGAAAATCTCAGTGGAACTGCGCATTTGCTTGATCCAGTGGTTCTCAACCTTTTTCTTACCTCGTACCAATTCTACGTTAATCCTGCGTACCAACAAAACTTATTACTGAAGAACTTAATAATTTATTTGCATTAATATTACCGTTACACACTTTGGCGACACAATATTTAGTTAGAAGGCTGAAATTATTTCTTCTCGGCTAGCTGATCTATGCGGGGTTCGAACGAGCTCGTAGCACATCGGAAATCATGTCCAAGAGCATCAAGGCAATTGCGACTCTTAGTTTTGATACTTAACAAGGCAGAGAAACCCTGCTCAAATTCCCATGTACTGGGAATACCAAAAGCTGCGGAATAGCTTTTCGTGCCAAACTCGTTTATGTAGAGGACATGTTCAGCCAAAAATTTATTGCAGAGCATTCCTTGTGCATGTTTTCGTTGATTCATCGGATTGGACATCAATAATATCTTCTTGTTCGCCCGTTTCTACAGGTAGAAGGGATGGATTAACGGGGAATCGCTTTGTGATGTATGCACAACAGTTTATGGCTGGAAAGTAATGCGTCAATTCGGTTTTGAGCTGTTTCAGATGACAACCTACTCCTTCACATAGTTTTTCAGTAGGTTGTCTTGGAAGAGAGGATAAAAGTTTAAACATTCCGAACTCTCGGCTTTCCACGTTTTTCATCCAGATGTCCAATTTCCGAACAAATGCTTCCAACTTGGAAGTAAATCTGGAATACAGCTGTTCGGTTTTTAGAAAAATAAGTTCATGTTGTTAAGTCCTTCACAAATATCCGACAGATAAGCCAACATCGAGACAAACGCTTTACTCTCCGAATCGTTTTCAAAATCGGAATTTTTTTCCCTGAAAAATGCAAGCAACTCATTTTTCAGTTCAAATACTCGCCTAGTCATATTCCCTCGTGAAAGCCATCGCACCTCTCTATGGTAAAGTAGGCATTTGTGTTCGGAACCAAGATCTTCACAAAGCCTTGCAAATAGCCGTGTATTTAACGCTGACGATTTCACGAATTCACCATCTTGATGATTCGGTTCAAGAATGATAACAATTCTGGCAGCAGTGTCTCGGCACTAAGGACGAATCTGTGTATAATACAGTGAACGAAAGTGGCATTTGGAGACATAGTTTTTAAATAAGCTTGAAACCCTGATTTTTGACAAGCATTGAGGGAGCACTATCAGTTGTGCATCCAACTAACTTTCCCCATTCTAAATCATTTTCCCTGAAGTATTTATCCAAAAGATTGAAACTATCTTTTCCTCTTGTTGCGTCAGGTAGCTCTTCGCTAATCAGTGGTTCACTTGTCACATTGTTATCTTGAATGTATCTGGCATAAACGAGTAGTTGGCAACAATTAGTGACGTCGGTCCATTCGTCAACCTAAATAGCAAAGCCAAACTTTGAAGCTTTAGTTTCCTCTGTCCCTGGATCAGCAATATCAACAGACATTTCTCTGATTCGGCGCTTTGCGGTGTCGTTCGAAAGCGACACGCTATCCAACTTCGCAACATCTTTCTCTCCAATCAGATCGCGGACAAGTAATTTTGCTGCTGTCAAGACAAGCGACTCAGCTATGGTATGGGCCTTCATATTTTGGGCCACTAAAAGGGAAACTTCATACGATGCTTTTAAAATCCCTGCCATCTTTTTGTAGTTCTGACCAGTCTGATCTAAGCGTTACATTTTCACATTCTCACCAAGCCTCTCGAAATAGCTCTCATTTTTATCCTTCTTATCAGGGTGGGTCGACTCGAGATGACGTTTAAGCAAACTTGGTTTCATGGCTGCATTCGAAAGAGTTTTCATGCAGACCACGCATTGTGGCAGATATTCTCCTCGGTGTAGGACAGCGATAAAACCATACCGAACGTATTCAGGGTTATATTTTCGCTTCGACATTTTTGCACAAATTTAGTGGAATAAACCCTGCTAACTATTTATCCTAAAATTGTTAGCAGACCGATTACTACCAAATTTTTCGAATGTCAAAAACTGTAAAAATCTGTTTCATTCTTGCCGATCATCAAAGAGGGTGATCTATTCAACTTAAATTCGGTCGCTATCAGCCTTATCTATCTGCTAATCATTAGTTATACCTTGCTCAGATCTACCTGTCATTGATCTCTCTTCTTATTAACAACTTTCGCCAAAGGTTTAAAAAAAATAGCGAAGCATGTACTATCCTATCAGCTCATCTACAATACTGTTACATATTATGCTGAATCACATTCTCAGCTGACATTCGTTATCAGGCTTCACTATAATTGTTTTCTATCACTCCTAGCTATTAACTCCGTTATCAGTTCGCTCTTGGTTAGATTTTCTTTATAGGGCTTCCATTACGCTTTATATGCTGTATATATCATCACTCAATGAAGTATTTGAGAATTGCTCGGTCAGTGCAGTAGGTCCATGTACAGTAGTACAATGCTTGTCAACCGGGTGTATGGTACACCCCAGGGTGTACCAAAATTTTCCAGGGGTGTAACACCGTGATGGGGTGTACAGGGGTGTACCAGGTGTGTGCTCTTGAAGAACAATCACATTTGTCATAATGTTCTTAGCTCTATCTCAGTATGTTAACTTTGCACAGTTTTTAAAACCATATCTATTGGAGTGTGAATTCATGAATGTCCGTCTTTTCTTGGCAGTTTGTTTGTAATATTGGTCAGGTTACCATCCCGTGATCACGTATCCTTTTACGTTCAATACAGCAGTGGAAGTTCCGCAGGTAGGGAAGGTAGGGAAACATTGCTCTAGTTTGATTTTTTTGTGAGCTTTAACGTAACAATCATGCTTTTCTTGACAATGATTATAAACAATAATTATTGTTTCCAAGAAGTTA
>JGI24158J21664_10002544_pt1 | contig 22245 bp, 12 predicted proteins | sample Ectturendosymbi3_FD_21664 | JGI IMG/M metagenome (IMG submission 21664)
TTTCTCAGTGCACTGTTAAAAAAGAGTATGTTGTTTACTGAGGAATTCAAAAATTTTTTTCTTGTGCTGCTATTCACCACATGACCATCTACACTAAACGCTAGTTCTTCAGCAGTGCTAGTTGCCATCACACTAAACGTATATACTTCGTGCAAGATCACTGAGATCTGGAAACTGTGGTCTTGCCACCACAGGAGAATGTTTATGTCGAACCCAAAAGTTTTGTGTGGGCCAGTAAGGTTTTCATTATTGATTTTTTACAAAAATAAGGGGAGTGTGTGTGTAGAAGAATATGCCTATTATGTCAACAAACTTCGCTTGAAAACTTGAATATGATGTCAAATTGTGACATCACAAACAGCGCGCACCAAATACAAATGACCACCATCTGCCACTGAATGAACCCCCCCCCATGAAAATTTTCTGCGTACGCCTCTGGTTACATCTAGGAGGCATTTATATTACACACTGCTTGATGTAGTCAGAGGGCTGCGTGCCATAAGGAAGAGGACAGAGAATTTATGCTAATCAATCAGAGATGAAGTGGCAACTTGGGTTTCTGAACACTCCATGCAGAACAATAGCGCATGGGATTTTATGAACAAATGTTCCCAATATATATATCAGTGGAATTTTGCCGATATGATATATTGGCCGATATATATCAGCATGCAAATGCATCGGTCGAGCTCTTGGTACCGCTCGCATCATTGAAGCACACAAGAAAAGATCACCAGGTTATCATGTGCTTTGGTCACAGTGCATTTATTACATCATAATCGCTTTTTTCCTGCAATTGTGGTGCTGAAAAGATACGTAGGTTGTTGAACAATCAGCAAACGTCAGCCATACAGCAACAAGAACTCTGTTTATCCAAATGCACTCATAAAATTGATGCTGACAATCAGCTACACAAGTACGTCTCTCTATCATGATGACGGTGTTAAAAATGTATTTCCAAAATCACTGTAGAGAATGATTGAGTGCAATTGCTCTGATGATTTTGCATTGTGATGTAAAAGTGAATTACGAGAAATGAGTATAAGCATTCTTGGGCAGTAAACAACATTGTCAACTGTTCATAGCAATACAGTTATTTTGTAAATGCAAGGTTTGACTGGTATTTTGTTCAGATAATGTGATGACGATTTCAAATTCGTCATAAAAATGTAGCTTTACTGGAAACAAACCTACATTACTTGGCATGACATCTAAGTAGGCCTAAACCTTATTTAATCCTGCCATGACCTAGCAAGCATAAACAACAGGTAAAACTTGGCCTAAACTGCAAATATGAACAATTCTAATTTGAGACTTATGTTCTCTCACCATGAAGAACAATATTACAAAATAGCTCTGTGTGTGCATGGCTGTTTAAAAGCTTCTGCCAGTTTTGCTTGCATTGGAGTAGACCCTTGCAAGTAGGAGATTCCGAAACACAATGTTTGACAAGAAATTAGAATGCTCAAAAACATAGATTGTTTCATGTCATTCCGCAAGCCTTATTTTGACAAGGCAACGACATTGTTGTTTCGTAATAATAATATGCAACTTCAACAAAGAAATGCCGTTACATGTTGCAAAAACCCACATTAGAGACCTGCAGTGGCAATGTTAGATATTTGATCAGTGTTACTGCTGAGTACCTAACAGACCCCTGGCTACTCCCCCTGATGACTGCCTAACTTTACTCGTATATAATCTCAAATTAGAAAATTTTGATGCAATGGTCTTTAGTGCCTGTTTATAATGTACTACACACTGGTAGATTTCCATGTGTCCAAAGATAGGACTGTTGTACCCAATGACACCTCGGTGCAAAACTGATTTCTACTCACGTGTTCCTCTACACTAAACTGATTTCTAACTACCCTCGTTCTTCAATTAGCACCAAACTTGCCTATGGTGTCACAGTTCAGGAGTGATCAAAAATACCATACAGTCGTTACTGTTGCAGCTAGTATTCAAATGCTCTCAGTAGCTTTAAATGCTGGTTTGTTGAAATGAATGTGTGGGCCTCACGAAGACAGTGACATATTGTTTGGTCCAGAAGGTTCGGTTGGCTTATCTTCTCTACACCTTTGTACCACAAGCTCTGTATAGCATTAATTTTTTTGCTCATGTCACTTTCACATGCATTGAGTCAACTTTCAGTTACCGGCACAAAGAATTTCCACCTGCACGCGTAGCTCTGCGGGTTCCTGCATCCACCCTGCAAATGCAGGTACCCACAAACCACAAGGTTAACCTGTCCAGCACAGGACTCTAATAGCTATATATACTGGAGCTTGACTGATGTATTGTATCGGCAAAATTTCACTGATATATATTGGCAATATTTGCCTATAAAAGTTCTACGCTGTTGTTCTGCATGGAGTGTTCAGAAACCCAAGTTGCTACCTTGTCTCTGACCCGACTGATTAATGCAAATTCTCTGTCGTGTTCCCAACGCACAGAGTTTCATGCAAAATAATCAGACTGCAATGCAACGGTCCCCACAAAACACTATGACATAATATTCACTAGCAGGTTTTGGTGTGGTAAACAGATGATTGTCTGCAAACAAACTAGGTTACATGCTGTTGTGTTAGTTGGCTGTTTTATAAGTTTTTCTAGCCTAGGCAGCCTTGCATTCAGCATGCATCAATAACGTGCCTATGTCTCAGCCAGCAGTGACCCGAGTTTGCACAGAATTCGATGTTGTACAGTTCTTCATTGCAATGAAGTGATGGTTATAATGCGTCACGCATTGGTTTTTACTTCTCATGACATCTGAGTGTAGGCACAGATGTCTACACAGGGAGTAGGCCTACTTACATGCAACACATGTTTGCCTGTTTGGCATTGTGCATTTGCTGATTTAGAGTTAGACTACTGTGAGTCCTAGAAATTGCTATGGACTGCAGTAGGCAAGATATATGAAACCATCCTATTAGAGTACATTTAACCTTTAGTCAAACATAGTTGGTTGAAGTGGTCATGTGACAAGTACAATTACGTAAAAAGAGATAAGGGTTAAGGTTCAGGGGTTTAGCCTACAGTCCACAAAATGCAAACAATTAGCTGCTAACAGCTTGCTAGCACTGAAACCATGAAACTACTTGTCTATCAGACCATTTACAGACGTCACAGTCAACTGAGACAATCATGCTGTCCAAGCTTGTCATGTGACCAGTTCAGCCAGTCATGTTCGGCTGGTGGCAAAATAGCTCCAGGAGTGTATATTTTGCCTCATAAGGCAAAATAGACATTGCTTGTTTCTCAGCTTGTTTCACAATCACAATCTGCTTTTTCATAATTCTAACTTGTGCAATTACTTTTTTTGCTGATGTGGCCTGAAGAAAAAAATCCACTGTGATGCCTTTCAGCTGTAGTTTGTGTAATGCAAAAATATCAGCATCGGTTATCGGCAATGAAAAATGAAAAACATCTGTATCGGTCAAAAAAAAACTTATCAGTCAAGCTCTAATATATGCATCTTCTTATTCAGATACTACTAGCTCTATGTGCTCATTTAATTCTGTGTCCATTAGTGCTCTTATGTGTATACAGTTTTTCATGACATGGATCTGTTCTGTTTTGCTTAACAATTTGGGTGCCAGGGTTTTTTTACCAACTCACATTAGGTGCCACACAAGTTTGAGCAAAATTGACATTTAAAAATTGTGTATATAAACTAACTATGCATGTATTATAAAGAGGGGTGTGGTTAATATCTTTACTTCACACACAATGGTGTAAAAATGTGGTTGCACACTTTCGTCATGCAACCATGAGTGCACGACCAAAAACTAGGAGTACACAAATGTTCAAAAAACATTTTATATTTCATGAATATGAATGCTTTGTGGTAAAGCTTATATGTGTGCGCTACTAAAATTTCTACACATTGCTAACATTCGCAGAAAATTTTGTACCTTGAGTTAACACGCTAATTGCTGCCAAATTTGGTGGTTTGAGTACATTTTTGTTGTACCAATTGGAAGTTTGGTGTATTTTCCTCCGTACCATGTAATATAGTTGCTAAGAGTTGTTGAAGTGGAAAAAAGACTGCAATTTTCATTTATCAAAAAAAAATTACCATCAGATTGGCCAGTTTGGCACTTATGATCCCTTTAAGGGCTGCAATTAAGCCACTTTAATGTTTCATGTGGTTTCAGCTATAACTCCCCAACTGATAGTACAAGGGAGTTAATCGTAACATCAAAAGAAAGTTATGTAATTTCAAATAAAAAAATGCATTTGGATTTGAATTTTTGGGTTTGGGATGTAGTGTGACATCACAAGGTGGTTCCAATGGTGTTTTTGTAGCCTGTGGAAAAAAAACAAGGACCATAGTTCATAAAAATAAACATACTGGCTGCAATAGCAAAAAGGCTGTGAACCGCTGCTGCTACTCTAGCATAATTGACTGCGGAGTTATGACCAAAATTCATCCCAAAGCCACTGTGGCTTTTGTGGTCTTGCCTATCAATATGCCAGGAGCAAAAGGTGTGCTACGAAAACCGTCACATCGACTTCAGATGTAAGAAGAGAAAAAGGCTGTCCCAGGTGCATAATTATCATTTTGCGTAACGATAGCAAGGCACTTTGGATGTTCCAGAACGTACTTACAAGAAGAAAGAATTATCATGGCACTTGTGGCAACAAAAAAAGGGAAGTATATTCTGGAAGGCTGATTGCTCAAAAACACAGTATGCTCTGGAACATACATAGGCACTTACACACCAGTTTCCATCTAAATTTTTTTTTAACTGTCTTCCTGCAGTATTTGTGGTTTTCAATTTCAGGCACTTGCTGTTTTCTGTTGCTTGATTACTGGTTGTTGCTGCTGCTGCTGTCTCTGCTGTTGCTGCAACTTTTGTTGTGGTAAATGCAAACCTGAGATGGATGAAGATGAAGATTTTGCCACTCCTGATGATTTAAATGGTAAGATCTTCAACAAACTCAACAAAAGATAAAATCACTGTACCATATCTTGGTATGTTCATGTAAGCCTATCTTGTAATGTGGCAGCTGCCTTGACACGTGCACTGTCGGTCTACAAATATATTGTACTTGGAAATCAGGGAAAAACCAGGGATATTTCAGTTACTGACCAACTGCATATAGCTCCTCAGCTGATTGCGCTAGAGAGCTGTTCAAACCCTCAAAAGACTCGGCAAGTCTTTGAGTCTGCAATAAAAAAATTTTTGGTTTTGGGTTACAGTTTTTTTATGAGTGGCATCATAAGTAGCATAGGTTTTTGGCCATTTTTGGCTGCTGGTACCTGACCTGGGCCCAACCGCTAGATGGAAGTATTTTGCTCAAGTTTTCAATGTAAACTAGGCTAGAATCTGAGTCTTTTGAGACGTTGATCGACTTTCTAGCATTTCTGGTTCAAAAGTTATAGCCTAAAATAAACAAAGTAATTATGTAATTATGAGATTAGTTACTTTGTTTATTTTAGATCATAACTTCTGAACCAGAAACCCCAGGAGGTCATCCAAAGTATCAAAAGAATTGGATTTTAACCTAGTTTCCAATAAAAACTTGAGTGAAATACTACCATCTAGCAGTTTAGGCCTAGGGCCTGATGAAGTGGGCCAAAAAGGCCTAAAACAACTCTACTTATGACATCATTCACAAAAAAAACGAAACCCAAAATTTTTTTTCATTGCAGACGCGAAGACTTGCTGAATCTTAAGGGTTTTAACAGCTCTCTAGGGCAATCATCGGTGAAGATAATCCCACGCAAAAAACATGTGCAAACTGCTGGATTTTAGCCTTAGCCTACTGGAAAGTTTGGAGACCCTTGCATTATGCTTTAAAACTTGCTTTAACGAGTTGTTTATGGTGGTTTCAATCTTTCAGTTTACAAACTAGCACCAACTGTATGATTCATTCCCATCCATTGTTTGATGCATTATATATATGATAAAGCCAATACTGATGTCACTTGTCCCATTCAAACTGCCCAGAGGTGGTTAGTTCTGTGCTGGGCATTTTTTCACTGAGGCCTTTCGGTCATTTGTCCCATGATCTTATTAAAACTTGCCATAACAGTATATATTCACTGGTCTGTATTTTTTAACATCATGACAGAATTGACTTACTTTCTTCTAGTCTATGACTGAAAAGTACCTAGATTCTGTTAGCAAGGTGCATGCCTGTGCAAATGAAATAATACATCCCTCTGCTATGCTGAGGTATACTTTGAAGCATGATGAAACAAGTTGATTTCTGTGTTGCAAACAACTTATTAATGCAGCCAAGTTCAACAAAACTTTCAAATTGAATGATGTAAACATCGGTAATTGATATTTTTTAACTCATTACTTTTCTTTAAAACAAGTTTATAAAACATGATTTATATCAGTAAATTAATAATTTTATGCAAACTAGAATGGACATTGTGTTTTCTGAAAGGGTTACGTGAAGTCCTAGATTACACTAAAAAAAGACCTAAACACAATTTAAATTGTTAATTTTCCTATAACAAGTGCACATATTCTTTTGGGTCTTTCAAACGTGTTGATGTTAACATACGAAGATATGATTTTGCCCCTTAGTAAAGCCAAAGGTACTAAGAGTTTTAACAAAATGAGTCACTGTTAATGAGTTGATTGCATAGAGACACATTGTTAATGAGAATTTCCTGTATGTTATCCTAAAGAAAACATACAGCTTTGTGGTGAAAATTTATAACATACAGTAAACCTCGGTTAATCTGGATCTTTGCCAAAAAACGAATAAAACTGATAGTACGAATTTCTAACATTTTTTAAATAAAAATCGTCGGTTTATCCAGATTTTTTATCCAGGTCTTCGCCAATTCCAGATAAAATCTGATCTTTTCACCCTTCTCTAAGAAAGATTCGGCAGCTTTGCCGACTCAACATAAGAGTGTTCACAATCACCAACGAACATTTAGAATTATGATAACAACAGCCGCAATTGTGGGCAACATTCGACTAACTGTAGAAACAATTATTATGTCACACACGGGCATAGCATATCATGCTGAAGGCACGCCACCGCACCCCGGTTTTGGTCTATATCAGTGTTGAGTGTGAAAAGCAATATACCTGAGTATATTGTAACAGACAAATCCGGTTAATCGCATAGGCCATTTGCCAAGCTTTTTTGTGCATTTAACCGGAATATGCGATTATCCATATCAAACAAATATCGAGAAGTTCACTGCTCTACTCGACTTCTGTCCACGTGTTTGCTACCTGACATCATTGGTATGTTATAGCTTGACACAGAATGCGGAGATTTTTAGAACTGTGGGATGCAAAAGTGCTTCAAGATGTTCTAAAAATCCCTTGCTCCTGATGAAGTATTTTAAATTCTGAAATCCTTCAGTGTTTAGCAAGCCAACTGTCAACAGCTGAAACGTAAATTCGAAGTTGTTGCCGCCCTTGCATTGCATGTTATCTTAAACGTGCTGCGTGTGTGACATAATAATCACCTGTATTAGTCGTGGAACGTTGCCCGCACTTGCGAGCATTGGTGCCACTCCTAGTGTTTTTCCACTAGATCTAATGTTTTTTCATTTCATCTAGTGTTCTAGTGTTTTTATGAGTGAGCTGAATGTACTTCATTGCATAATTTTGTGTAATTGTAACTGCAATTGAGACCTTTTGCTTTTGTGCGATTCAAATTTGCTAAAAATTCTGCTTAATTAAATGTTAAGTGTACTGTGTGTGGTGCTTCGGAAAAGTAACAGTCGTCAAATGAAACTAAAATTCGAAAGTTGGTGTGCAGTACAGGTGCACCATTTTTTGTTCTGTGAAGAGTTTAAGACATCTGGTGCAAAGATTTTAAACATATTCGCATGTGTCGGGTCGTTATCCAATGCCATAAAATAAACTTAAAAAGTGCTGCTTTCGAGACAAAGCTTCGCACCCGTAAGGATGAGACAGTGCCACACACAATGTACTGAACCCTGGAAGTTGAATGCGTGATGTTGATTTTGGCACATCGGTGAAGGGAGTCGTTTCTGCAACAGTTGCTTAATCGGATTAATGGCACCACAGGTTTTCACACTATCTGGGCAGTGCACTTTACACTCCTTTAAAATTAACTATGTGATTAAGCGTTTTAAGTTTGCAAATGTGTGGTACATTTCTATGCGATTAACCGGACTATCTTCTTCATGTGTGAATGGCTTTGGTTTGGGATTCTAGAATCCTGTGTGATAAAGCGGTTAATGCGTTCAACCGGTATGCAATTAGCTGAAGTCGTCTGTACTTGGTAAGATGTTTGGAGGGCATTACCTTCCAAATAGAGGGACGGTTTATGGACCAGTCAAAGAAATCTCTGCGTCAGTGCAAAATCCCAGGTTTCTTCACATCCAAGTAATCTAAAATATTTAATGAATTTAAGATTGTTCATAACTGCCTGGAATATGGTGGTTACTAGTCTGATGTACCATTGTAAATACATCAATAAATTCCTTTTGCTTCTGCGAAAGGCTGTTGTTAAGTGATTTTCACTGATATCTCAGAACTTAGATGCCATCAGGCTAAAAACAACAATCTTTGGTTAATCCAGATCTTCGCCTAAGCCAGATAAAATCATCGGTCAAATTGAATCCAGATTAACCAAGGTTAACTGTATTTTTAATAACATTGCAAAGTGATATCTCTTGTGAAAAACGAACTTGCTAAATTTTGTGTTCTAAAGAAAATGTTGCAAAGCAGCCAACTGCATACCAATCACAATCAAAGTTGTTTTGGGTCTTTCAGCAAGAAAAGACTAAGGAAGTTCTGAGTTTTATACTACATGAAGCTGATGTAATTATTTGATGTATCTAAAGCTCACGATTTCACATTCTTAAAGTTTGTGGCGTAATGCTCATTTAACATAACAAAACTGCTTTTTAACATGCAGTTGAATTTCATGTTCAAAATTTGGCATGTGCAGGTAACTGTTGCGTTGAATTAATTAAAGTAGTTACTTGTCTGTTGGTCATATAAAGAATTTGTCATGCAAGTCTTGATTTGAAAATAAAGAGTTTTTTAGTTGGTGGATGGGCATTGCAAACTTTTAACCTCTAAGAGTTTCTGGGCAAGCACTTTTCTTGGTACCAACTTGTTCAAATGAGAAAAGGTTAGTTTATAAATAGTAAGTGAATTTCAGTAATTGTGTAGTCATGATTATTAAGCAAGTAATAAATTAATTCTTCAATTAGCTAGAATGTTTTAGTATTTGTTACAGCATTGGACTATGTATTTAGAAGTTTTCTAACAAAATCAACACAGGAAAATGCTTTCATACCCTTACAGATGTTTTACACACAATCAAAAATTGTCTCAGCTGATCGATTAATTTGTAATTGTGAATCTGTATCACATGTGACTAAAATGCATTAGTGTAGAGTTCAAAAGCAAATCGTAAATGAGTTGGGCAATGTGACCTGTCTGATGTGCAGTCACAAACAATAAACAGATTACAGCTATACAACTGGTGCTAGCATTTGCTCAAATCACACTTGCACACATAAATGCACATAAACAAAGGGTCACAGGACCACAAAGAGAGCATTGCAGTTATCGGCCCTTGTCCTCATAACTCTGAAAAAACAAACTATGGCACATCCTCATAGAATGTACACAAACAACTCAAAAAAGTTTCACTTCTTTCACACCTTTCCATTCTCGTCCTCAGAAAAGGAAAAACGGGAATGATGACATAATACAAATAATTTAAGCAACCAACAAAGGTGAACATGTTAATTAAGGAATTCCACCAGCCAGAAAGCAGCCAATGACTGATGACCATAACATACAACCCTAGTCTGCAAAGTTGCTGTTTTTTTACTGAGACATTTCAGTCATTTGTTGCATAACAGTATTAAAACTCATGGTAATAGTATTCACTGGCCTACCTTTTCAGATATTCTGACTGAATTGACTTAATTTTTTTTGGTCTGTCACTGAAAAGTGACCAAAAAATAAACTCAACCAAGATTTAAGATTCATTGGAGGTGTTTTTGAGAAGTTGATCAGTATGATTCATTCTATTTGAATAACAGCTGATGGTGCCTACTCAGTAGGAAAATATATACTCTGATCAGATCACAGTACCTGATTCTTCACTGTGAAAGCACTCTGTTTCATAGACAGTTGATGATTAATGTAACAATTTTTCTGTAATATTACATCATTTTTCCATTGATGTGCTTGGCCAGTAGTTGCCACATGAATTTTGCAGTACAGTGTTGTTAGTCTGAATGTGCATGATTGTTGGTAGCTTTCATACTCATTTTGGTGAGCAGCATGTGTAACATGTTAGGATAGATTTTGTCACTTGTTTTTTCAATGTTTTATGTGCAAATTAGGTGGAAACCATGCGGAAACACCTGTCACTTCTCAGCCGATTGGCATGGGGCCTGGAACTACATCTGATTGATAGGTGAAAATGATTGCTTTGAAATTTAACATTCGCACTTTTGTGCTCAATGTTAATTTTCCCCATAAACTTGTGTGCAAATTGCTTTCCTGGTAGTTTTCACTTAATTTCATTTTGACCTTCCGTTTCTTGCAATTTTTTTGAAGTTTTTGCTAGAAAAAAGGTTGTAGAAAAAGTTTTGCTGATGAAGTTTTTATAATTTTGGCTATTCCACACTAAAATAATCCCCTTGTTTTGACAATCTAGTTGAAGTTGGTGCTCAACCAATAGAAAAAAACTATATTGGCTACAAAATATAGGTTTACTGGTGTACTGTGTGTATTTCATAAATCATCTGATGTGTGATGGTAAATTCTTGGAAACAGCACCTATTCAAGATTCAAACAAATAAAGTTATCACTCTCTGAAAATGAGTTCTTGTGGCATTGGTGGCAAGACATGGTAAATGTGTTGAATCATAAAAACAAACAGCTGAATGACAATAGTTTCTGTGTGGAATGTTTGAGTTACTTGTTTGATGTTGCAACTATGCTGTATTGTTGGTTGTGGAATAATCAGAGCACAACATTGGCCCTAGCATAGTAAAACCCAACTCCACATAAACTTTGTCTGATGAATCAACACTATTAGGCATTGTGTGGTATATCATAAAGAATAACACCCTTTTGTAAGTTTACACACCATGCAAGTGATATTGATGTAACTGTTGTCTGATTTGCCACTTGAAATGTTTGCATCCAAATTAAGTTTGAATCATTTGTTTTCATTTGCTCCAACAATGGTTTAATTTTCTTTCACTGGGTTGAAAAATTTCAAGATTTTGTAAGCAGGTTTCATTCTTAAAACCATATTTGGCGAGATGCAGCCATTCCCTCAAACTGCCGTTACAACAATTCATAAATTAAGTTACTGCATTTCCAACGTCATCAAATAGTAAATATGAAGGCAAAGTGAGTTAAAATGCTTATAATTTGGTTTTACTTCAAATTTTTGCTATTCTGAAATAACTTCAACATACTGGTATTGTTTCTATAGTTAGCTGGACTGTTGTTAGCATAACATTTTAGAACAGTTTGGTAAAAGTAGCAATTACATCATCCTTCATCTGTGGAGAAATAAACCCAGATTCTATTAATTTTTGTGGTGACCATCTGTAATAAATTGGCCTTAACCTGCATGCATACTCTATTTTCAGAAGCTAAATTTAGATCTTGCATTACAAGTAAAAATTGTCAGTGCTGGAAGTTTGACTAAAGTTGTAGTACAACACCATATTTGGAATAGAGCATTTGTTAAATGTGAAGCTGGGGATACAAATACTTGTCCTTGGTACCAACTTAATTTTGCAAGATTCATTCATATTTTCAATTCTGTTTTTAACCCAGCAATTTTCCTTCTACATTTACTGAAGGATTGCAAGTTGTTTGTGTTGTTATAGAAGCATTTGATTTTCAAGCATTCCTAACCTACTGCTTTTCTGATTTAAGTTATTTCCATGACTTGAAATGTTTTCAAGCAAAGACTTTTTCGAAACGTAGATATTATCCCAGTTAATATCTACTAAATGTCATAACTCAAAATAATCCTTATCACTTACAATTTCACACAGCTTTTGAAGTTGATTTGGCTTTACCTTCATTTTTGTGAAATACCAGATATACCCATTGCACCACAACGACTGTTGATACAAGTTAAAAAACACTCTCAGGTCCAAGACAATAAAACTTCCATTTAACTAATTACTGCATTTTGTGGAATTTGCAAATGAGCCATTTTGTGTTAGCATCAAGAGCTGTTTTTTTCGCTGAGACAATTCGGTCATTTTTTTGGTGAGAAATTTTGGTCATTTGTCTGACAGTTGTATTAAAATTTGCCGTAACAGTGTTTTTTAGCCTATATTTTCACACGTTCTGACTGAAATGACTTAATTTTTTTAGGTCATTTTAAAATAATTTCGGTCTATGACCGAAAAAAAAAAACAGATCAAGAGTCATGGTCATGTGAAGTGCGTTGTGTCATATGAAATCTTTCTGTTTGTGATTAATCATGAAACACTGAAAATATGCTTGTTTCTCTTTGCATTGCAAGCACCTGATTTTACTGCATGTTGTGCATGTTTGGTTAATTCTGCATTTTTCTGTAAGTACAAGTAAATTGGTTAAATAGCAGTAAACAGTACATGCATTATTACAACTTCATGTGTGAAATGCTTTATCAGCTTATAAAGTTGGCAGATTGTGAATGTTGTGAAAAGCTCAAATTATGTCTTTGAATCCCACTGTTAAGATATAAACTGTAAATGTTTTTGTTTTGTTAAGTTGAATTTAAAAACAGTGGCATATGGCAAGAATAGTTGCTGGCTATTGCAAGGCAACTGTAAATACGATTACAGAGTAATGATGATCAGCATTTATTTATTTCACTTTAAAAACTTTGCATTTACGGAAGTATGATGGTACTTAAATCTTCACCCTGATTTCCAACATGGATAGGACTGTGATCAGGGTGTTGGAGTCGGAGATTTTTGGGTGGAGTCAGAGCCAGATTTTTTTGTCTGACTCAAAAGTCCAATTGGATCATTTTTTACATCATACTCTTAAGTTATGAAATCCTGTTGAAATAGTACAATTTCTTTTGAAACTGTTGTTGAAACAGAGATTTATTGCTGTGCTCCATGATCCCAATCTACATCTAAATTTTTCTTGTTAAATTTGAAGTGCATTATTTGTCAATAAGTTTCATTAAAATCTTTTAAAAGGCAGTTGGAATTTGTACCATATACGTGCTAAAGCTGTGCAGTAAAATAATGCTTGGGTCTTGCCCAATAGAATCTAAGTATTTTTGTCTGTTGTGCTTAACCGTTTTCTGCTCTTAAGCCATTTTCATATATGAAAAAGCTTTAGTGAGCCAATTATTGTAGAAATGAACAGTTGGAATAACAGGATTTGAAGTAAAATGTCAGCCAAAGACTTAAACAGTAAGTGTATTGCGGGAATAGAAAGAAACCATATTTGTCGTGTGCTTCTGTATCAAAATATATGCCAATTGTTATTGGTCTTCCTTAATGCTGGTTGCTAAATGATGTAGAACATCCCATTGACCTACCATTTTTGACAATTTGATGCGCACCTGCTGAAAACAATGTCAGATTATACAAGCATTCACTGTAGTGTGTGAACCCTTCTTTGCTTGAACCTTTTAATCAGAGCAGTAATTTAAACGGTTTGCATCATCAATTGCTTTGTGCTTACAAAACTTTTTCATAAGAGTCCAATTTATAAAATGTGTGAGATTTGGTGTTAGCGGAAATATATGCTAGTTGAAAAAAGCTGATGCAACTGAAACAAGGGTGATTAATACGAATTTCTTGTGTTTGCCTAGCCCTAGTGTTCTTGTTAAAGTAGCTTTTGCCGACTGCAGCATTCTGCATGCGTATGAATCAGCAGCAGTGAGTTTATTTGCTCATCTTTTCAGTATCTTGGAAAATGATTAACAGGCTTCTTCATGTCATGATTACAGTACAGCAACAGGACCATAAAGGATCCCATGTGATGTGCAAAAAAACTTTTGTTCGAATGCTGCGCATTAGTCAGCTTATCTCTTACTGCACTGATGATTAAAGAGTTCATAATGACCACAAAAGTAAAAGTAAATTCCCTTTGTCATTGTTGTAGTTTCGCCGTAATTCAAAATTAATATTTTGCAAGTATTAAGCAGCGCCAATGCAATCCTGAATTGTCTGCACCTGAGAGGAGCACCTCGCTTGCTGGGACTTAGGCGTGAAAACAGCTGCAGTAGACAATCACTGAAATGTAGCCAGTTGTGTGTGCTGACCATTAAACCCGGGAAAAAATTGGGCGTTTATCATTGTTTCTATCGAACTCGTGTATCAAGCGACACGATTTGATCTTGAAATGTTGAGTGTATGAATACTACAAAAGCAACATATCTGTTAGTTTTTGTTTTTCTTTAATTCAGGCTTATGTGTACCATCACAGAACACTAACTCTTATCAAACCCCAGATTCCTGTGATTGAAACGGTGTATCTGTGAGAAACAGAGACGTGAGTTAGATGTGATTGAAACCTGCACTATGTTAACACGATGACTGTGAAGGTAATCATAGGTGTTTTGCTTTTTTGGAATGAACATAAAACACTATCTTCGGTCTTTGAAAAGGCTGGAACTCACCGAAATGTAACGAAGGTTGGCAATATCAACTGAGCAATGTAAAATTCGTCGTGTCATTTATTTATGAGGTCGTACTTCACGTGAGCCAAGGTTTTCATATAGTGCATTCGTACACACCGAGGTTACGTTAAGTTGCATGCTGCGGTCTTACTTATTGATGGATTGATTTATTGTTTCATATGTCTCGGCTAATAAGCTGTCTGTTTGTCCAAGCTCTTTAACAAAACATACGTGGCGATAATAGTTTTTGTGTGAAATACTCCAAATTATAGTTAATCACATACATTGGCAGAGCAGTGTCTGGTAGACTTAGTCATACGTTGCTTTCCCCGTGTAGACATTTTGCAGTGTTGGTGGAAAGCATTGTAACGCTTGTGTTAAGTGTGCTTTTCCTATTTCTTTGTACAGTGTAGGCGTTTTGTAATCGTGGGTGAAAAGCATTTACGACTAACTTTCTGAGTGTTCTGCAGCAATTAGGCCCAAATTGTTTTCAAGTTTTCCAAGCAAAACTGCACTGTTTTCAGCAGTGCTTTTAAGCGTACCAGTTAAAGCGGCACGACATATAGATACGAGTTTTCACTGAAAACGAGCGATAGCAAATTTCATGAATCGCGATTTAAATATGCAGCCTGTCGCTTGGCGTGAATTATTGTATTTCCATTTTCTTAGTAATGGCACAGCAACCGGAGAATTTAACAGATGGAGATATTTGCATCGCCACACACAGATCAGTTTTAATCGTATTTGTTTAATGAAGTTGGCTGATCTGGCGAATGCAACCGTCAAAAGTGACGACGTCTTCAGCATTTTTATTGCAATGGCTTCAAACAGCGATCCCATTTTTTTGACCAACCTTCCAAGTTTCAAGTGCTTTTTCTACCGGCGAAACACAATGTTTATAACGAAGCTATGCACAAAAGGAGACATTTGAAACCTAACAGGGGCGTATACTCCGAGTGTGCTAGGTGTTCGGCGTCAAACTGCTCATGACGTAGCTGTTTCCATATCGTGCGATCAAGGAGAATCACAAACAAAGCTTCAAAGATAATTGTGGACGTTTAACTGATTTTCGGAGCCAATTTTCAAAACTGTCCCATTTCAACTTGCTTGATTTTCCTGACGTTTTCATGCATCACTGTTTCCCGTTTCGTTTTATGATGTGGCAACTTTGGGTATGCGCTGATACAACCTCGCACCTTTGCTGTTCTTTTTGCTACTCATGTTTTTGCGTAGCATTTGCCACCAGGTTTCAAACCAAGCTGATAATTCGATCTGGCGATTATTTTATTATTTAGCCGACGTTTCTCCCACCTATTCAAGTAGCCTTCCTCAGGGCAATGTTTTTAACCAACCACATATAACATGCAACTTACCAATAACAAGAAACAATGGCCAGTACGATGTACAAAGACAAAAACGCAAAACTGAACATCACGTTATAGGAAATACTGTCTATGGAAAGAATATAGGAAATCGGTGACATAGGAAATATGGGTGACAGCCAGGGCTGTGGAGCCGGTACTCAAATTTCAGGCTCCAGCTCCGGGCATATAATTTTTTTGGCTCCGCCTCCAACACCTTGAGATGTTTGGCTCTGGCTCCAGAACAATTTGGTCCAAAAAACAGAGAAAACATTGTGTTATTTGTATAACTCGCTTGAACCGGAAACCAAATTTCAGGCTCCGGCTCCACCATCTAAAAAATGTATGGCTCCGGCTCCAGCCATCCAAAATTTCTTGGGCTCCGGCTCCACAGCCCTGGTGACTGCATGCCACAGAAAAAATGTAGAAGTGTAAAATGAAAAACGTGGAAAGATGACAATGTGTAACAACCCAATGAATAGAGTAAAACCTACATACAAATGCTTTTACTTGGTCACATACTACTCATTGTTTCTTGTTATTGGTAAGTTGCATCGTGTTATATATGGTTAAAAAATTGCCCTGAGGAAGCCTACTTGAATAGGTGGGCGAAACGTCAGTTAACTAATAAAATAATCGCCAGAAGAATTAATTTATCCTCACGCCTTTGCTTGTGAAAGAGCATCAGCATCTACCAGGACACATTCGAGCTTCGTCAGTAATTGGGGCAGTTCAGCCGGATTGAGCATAACGGCTCAAACAAGCCCGTATCTGTTCTGTTCCCCAGTAGTTTGTATTTAGCACGCACATAACAAAAAATTTAAAGTTTTCTTAACTATTTATGCGCATTCTCAATTCTTTTGTAGTTAAGCAAATTTCGATCTTGCAACCCTGGGTGTGCGCCATTCCAGTCGTACACCTGGCTTCTGTGCTCTATTGCTCGTATTCGCGCAGCCTGAAGTCTTTGCAGTTGTGAACTGCCAGGTCTTGTTTTATCCTCGGGTTGAGTGTGTTATACTCGCTTGTTTCAACGCGCAGCCTGATATTTTGCAGTTGTGCATTACGCCGACGAGCGGCTGTGTGTAAGTGTGTTTTAGCCTACTACCTGTTTTAGTGCGCAGCCTGATATTTTTGCAGTTGTTCCGTCGTAGCGTTTAGTGTGTTTTGCTCCGGTATCCAAAGTCGGAGTTCTGATAGTTCATATCAAATACAATGACACATAAAATTGTGCAACAACGAATAAGGAGAGTTCGTGTAGATTGTAGAGTAGTATGCATATTACGTCAACAAACTTCGGCAGAAGTTTACTGTTGAAACGTTAATATGGCGTCTGGTGACGTCGCAGAAGCACACAACCAGTACCAATGACCACAATACGCCACTGAAACCTAATCCCTAATGTTTTCAACAGTGAGTGCATCACTGCTTAAGTAACTAAGAATCTATGTATGGAAGTGGCGTGTATATGTCAAGTCGCACAATTACGTAAAACGATTCGTTGAGAAAGGAGAGAACGTGCTCTTCTACGACAGAAAAAAGGAACCCTTGTGAACAGAAAATAATGTTTTCGTCTTGGGATGAGTGGATTATTTGATTGGAACTCTCTGATAAATTCTCACATGTTAAAAACATACTCTTCAACGGCACAGTGCCAGACATTAGATTTTAGTCGACAAACCTATGAGCATATTTTGTACTGACTACACAAATGTGTCCCGATAATTTTGTCATGGATTATAAGATCCTAGTTAAAACGACCGCGTTAGTTAACTTGGGTGGGAACAGCCGCTGGCCTTGTTCTCTGTATGAGTTAATCATTGACAGAGTATGGCAACTCTGGTCAAGTCAAAACTGCTGCCGGCCGATGGCACAGCCGGTAATGGCTTCATTCCCTTGTCACAACTCTCACTCGCCAGGTGTGCTGTTGGTGGCTACGGTACGTAGTAATGCTTTTGTGGATTAGATTGGGAATTTCAACCAGGGCTGGTAAATATTTCATCAGCGCGATGGCCAGGCGAACTCTTACCAACTGCCAAAGCTTCGTGCTTATGGCCAAATGGTGGTTTTCAGGAAATTAACTGCAGATCAGAAGGTTGATCGATTGAATACAGAACAACGATCATTATGCGTCGTTAACCATTTCCTTTCTCCGGGTTTGAGTGTTAAACTGGATAATTTCAAGTTTTCAACTGTCAGGAAGGGAGAGAAGCATGCTTGTGAGCGTACACATGAACAAATTTTGACAGTTTAAATTCTGGAATGTTGTATAACATGTACATTAGGCCAAATATTCAAAAAAGACTAAAAGGATAAACAATATATTTGTGGCTAAAACCACTTATGAAAACGGCCAAATTTTCACAATTTGGCCGCAAACAGGCCAAGTTCCAAACCTTGATTTCAGCCTTTTGAGTTAAGAACTTTTTTACATAACAGGACGTTGGTATCATGGCAGAGCTTCAATTTAATTTTGAATTTATTTTTTTAGTTTGGTGTATCATGGGTATGGTACAGCACCAATGCCAACTTTTGTATTTAGTTTTTTAAATTAGAATGGGAATTTTCGTAGCGATTATTACAAACCACCTAATCCCTCTTGTTGGTTTTTGATTCACATGGGAAAGAACTACAAACAAAAAGGTCGTATTTCAAATTGTTTTGTTAGGCGGAGAACGCTGTAAATTGAGTAGTATAGATTTCCTGCTGGAGATTTTTTTTTTAATTAATCAAAGCATGGGTGAATCCCCTCAGTCACGACAAAAAAGTCGTATACTGTAGAAAATAATCTAAAATAGTTTGTTCTGTGTTGCTTACCTGCTGTTCTATGTTTGCAGGGGATGATGAGGATATTCCAGTGACAACCCAACCAACACCTTCACAAAATGTCGTTTCATCGAAAGAAGACGTACCGTTGACGTCCGCTGATCAGACAGATTACCACACCACCGATTAGGACTAGTTACTTTGTCAGACGTGTAGCAATTGTACTGCTGTTCCACCGTAGAAGGCGGATTAAGTTTATTTGTACTGGTACTGACCCAGCGTGAATTTGGGTCTTCCATGTAAAATAGTCTCAGCACGTACCATTCCAGCCATCCTAGAATTCAGCCGTTTTCAATCATGTTTTCAGAGCTATTGATCTTCGTATACACACTTCCGCCCTTTCACATTGCCGATTTGAAGACAAATTCGCTAAGTGACAGTCTTGCAGTCTTCATATAGATTTATGTCCGCAAGGCCTCATCCTTTGGATGTTCTTGGGTAGATTCCGTGTAAGAAGTAAGTTGGCTGAAGCCACTATCCCGATTTCCCCATAACTTCTTGACAGAAGGGCCCTGCACCTGGTTTTGAATCGCTTGTTTAAACCTAGTCGTAAACCCGCTCCGATCAATGTACACCACCCGTGCATGTCAGTTATCTTTCGCAAGCTGGCGTGATTACTAAAATACATGGCGCAGCAGCATCCTCTTGCTTTATTCGAAACGTGACGTTTCTGCTATCCGCGACACAGTTCTAAACATGACGCCACAACGAAACAGCATTTTCGCGCCGTTTGGTCTAAATGCAGTTTTATCGTTGGCGTGGCTTATATCCGTCAGCCAATTGAGAACTTTATTTACTGTATAATTTTCAGACCATCGTTTATGTCTTGTCTGAAGTTGAGTCTGCCATTAGGCTGACTGTTATTAGGCGATTGCGGTTTTGTGCAGCCACATGCTGTTGAATTTTTAGGTTCGTTTGCTTTTCCGCACTTTTTTGTTCCGTTTTGTGTGACGTATATAGATGTAATTCACATGTGCTGACGTTTCTTCACAAAAACCTTCAGCCATCAACGTTAGTGTTCTCTTCGTCTTTCAATGATTAAAGAACCTTACTCGTCGATGCTAATTCAACTGTTGTTACCTGATTGCATCGAAGCAATAAGCAAAATTTGGTATGTGATGATGATTTTGGTGTGAACAATCACTTCAAATTCCGAAATTGCAACAGCACAGTTTGTGAAGAATGATAAAGCTATAGGTTGAAGCTGAATTAACCATGTCGATTGAGATCAAGTAGATTTTAGACAGATTGCTATTGCGGTACATAGATTTTTGCGTAGCAATCGGTAGAATGTGTACTTATGACCAGATGAAAACCTTGTCAATGCTTTGAGTAAAATCAACAGCTTGTGCATGCCGGAGCAAAATAATTCTACTTAGCCGCCGATTTTCCCGGTATTGTTTTGACGTTTGTTGGGTGGGTTGCTCTGTTTGAAATCGATTCAGCCTTTGTCTATGACCTTTTTAACTAGTAATTTGTAAGTCTTGAGCTTGTCTTTTAATCCGTGAACAATGGCATATATTAAAAGCTAAACCAAAACTTTTCTACGTTTCTGTAACAAACAGGAACCTTGTTTTTGCGACATATGAAAACAACATGGTCACCGCTGGCGCAGAGCTCCAGCTTTAGGTTAATCCAGATAGTTATTACTATTGTTCTTTATTTGCTTTCGTTTTCTTTATTGCTATCAAGCCTGTTGCAATCGCGTTGCAAAGTCGTGCTTGGCAATGTTGCTTTCACGAGAGTGGGGCGGAGTTCGTGAATATATGCAATTTCGTATTAGACTCGATGAGGTTTCAGCGATATCTGCAAAAAAGTTACGGAAAGTACACCGTTGTGCAGAAGATGCCATCGTTTTTGAGCGGTTAATCATTAACTCGGGTGTCGTCTCTCGGTGCGAAGTCATCTGAAGCAATAATCCTTACAACTGAACTTTTTCTAAGGCCATCGTCAACGTCAGCGAAGTGATGCTGTGGAAATCATTCACATTTTACCATTGATGGTAAAGTAGTCGGGATGGTTTTCGTCTGAAAACTGCTAGAACGTTTTCGAGCATTTGTGAGTTTCAAATTCATTTGTAACTCAATTGCGCCTACCTACGGTGCTGCGGTACTTTATGTTCGCACAAGTGTTTGCATGATGCTGAAAGGAGTTAAATGTGAGTGTGCGTCGTACCGCCGTGCTTCTGTGTGAATGCCTTTGTCCAATACATGAGACACACACATCGAACTTGGTTTTCTCAACGGCAGTCAAGCTTATCAGTTTCGGATACGCCGTTGCGAACTAGAGATATCACGTTTGTCTCACCGCGACAGCTCGTTGCTGAGCGATCCCGTTCCCAAATACAAAACCTCTGCAGCATTGTGTTCATTCTGTTTTCACACCAAGTGGTGTATGGTGAAATTCTAGCTCAGGCTTGCAAATTCCTGGTATGACAAAATTGAAATCACAGTAATTAATAATTCATCACGTTTAGGAAATTAGTATAGTAGGTATAACGCGACCCCTGGGGATGACGAAGATACCTTTCGGATTCAGAAGTAATCTATTCATGTATGGGTTCGTTATCTTGTCTATAACCTATGCCTCTGATAACTGAATTACTCAACTTCAATACATCAACACACATAATATTTTGTTATTATTTTTATTTGCAATAAATGTAAACAGTGAATAAAATGCAAAGGTACTCACCAAGATACAATGCTCCATAACTTTCAGTCACTCCTCAATATGTCACAACGCTCCTATAACTCTTTATTTCTTATTTCTACGTCTAGTTAACTTTCGACTAAGATATCAATGACATATTTAAATCGATATTCTTGATTAAGTATTTAACTTCTGAGTTTTAAATATTATAATTCGATTAGTTTTCATGTATTCAAAAGATCATTTCGTTGTCTTAGCTAAGCGCGGAAATATATTTGTCCTCTGGCTGAGAAACTATCAAACTGCCTTCTGTCACATTCTTGTTTCCATTTTCGTTTCGACTTTGCCGAGTCTCGCTGTCTGTGCTTTTGACGGAAGTTTACCATTAAACTCATTTTCGACTGTTACTTTTCGTAACTGGGCGCTTGCAGTGGTTCTGCGAACGTCAACAGTCCAGTGAGTTACGAATATAGCTCACTCACGAATCTTGTTCTAGCCCTGAATGACTGATAGGGCGAAGGCTAGAATGTTACAGCATTTCAGCCTGACAGAGTTTCATTCGAACAGGCTATATTCACTGTCATTTAAACTGGCAGGGGTTATCCCGGACAAGCCATTTGCTGTCGTCCATACTGGCAGGAATTATCTCGGACAAGCCACTTCAGCCTGAGGGAATCCTGCTAGGACAAACCAGTTTCTTGAAACTCTAAGCTGGCATGATGTCTGGTACAAGCCGCGGACTATCATTTTTTACTCCTGATCAGTGACCGCAGGGACGCACACAATGCAAATCACCGACTTGACCCAGAGCTGAATC
>JGI24158J21664_10002545_pt1 | contig 22243 bp, 18 predicted proteins | sample Ectturendosymbi3_FD_21664 | JGI IMG/M metagenome (IMG submission 21664)
GTCCATGCTGTATACTGGTCAGAAAGACGCCAGCAAAAAAGAAGACCGGATTAAAATGAGGAGAGATATCGCGCTGTACATTACCGCCGGTAGTTATGCCTTAGCTCAGGAGAGGATGGGAAAGTTGTTGTTTTCGGTAACAGGCGATTATGCTGGCGGCAGTGTTGATTGGAGCGAGTCGGAATGCTTGTCCACTGAAATGGTCGATATTGCTGAATCTGCTCTTGCGGTTGAATTTGCCAAGTAAGTTTGTTTTTTTGAATGTTTGTTTTTAAAATTATCTGGGGCAGTGTTTTTAATCTGTGGACCATGGCTCACTGGTGGACCATAGCCAGTGGCATAACTGTCGGAGGGCAAGGGTGCGAACCGCCCTCCTGGCAAGCTAAATGTAAAAACCAGGCCCCTACTTACCTTACATTTTGATATTTAGTATTCTTTTGGTTTTCAGCAGGTTGTTGCTTTTTGCGTTTTTCCGAATGATTTCGGGTTTTGGTATAGACATCCACAAAAATCCACATCCGGATTCGCTATCATTTCTCAACTTTTTTCTGAGTGTTGGCTAGTGGACCCTCTACGATGGCCAGTGGGCCCCTTTCAGCTAAGTTTCCCTCCTGGCTCAATCTCTATATGCCACTGACCATAGCGCAATTTTCGAATGGGCCACGGAGTTATAGGAACAAAATACATTAGAAAACAGTTATCTAGATATCTAATCACTACAGCGCGGGAACACATCCATTGTGTTCAGCAGCAAGATTCTCACTGAATTGCATAAATTCGCTACTTTAGAATGTGTGTGTGTTTATGCGTATAAAAGCATAGCTTATGCTTACAAGGTAGTAGGCCACGCAATTGTTACCGAACGTCATCTGGGCCTCGTAAGCAGAAAGGTTGAGAAACACTGGTTCAGAGTTGTGCTTTGCCAACACCGACACCCGATATGGCGCGATCATTTAATTTTGTGCACAAATACCAGGTTGCGAAATGAAGTCGGAGATCTGAAATTCGGCCAGTTCCTGGCGCTCGGCACCGGCAAGACTCTGGCTTTTGTCTTCGACGACACCGGTAGTATGGGTCCAGAGATTGACGCAGCGAAAACGAGAGTAAAGGTGGGAAGATTGTCGTAATCAAGCCCGCAACCAGATGGGGGAACCTTCCCCCTAGAAATTTTCAAAAACGTGTTTATTTGTTAAGTACAACAAGTTGCGATCATTTTACCCGCCAAAAATATCAGCTGGTTGCGGTCCTGGTCGTAATACTGTATATAACACGTCCTGCATTCACAAGGGTGGGTCAAAAACCTGGAGGAACGGTGTCTTATATGGTTGTTCTTGATAAGCAGTTGTACGAGATTCATTTTCTTGAAACCTGTCTTACGAAGTTCTTGTCTTTCATCTCTGACTGCTTTTAGATAGACAATAGTAATTACAATTTGCGTGATCCTATTTTGCTCGATTATTTTCGAAAACTGTGAAGTGAACTAAAATCTTTGGGTTGTATGAGGTACCAAGACTGTAAAGCGAATGAGCATGAAGCTCTTAATGGTCACCAAAGCCAAACCTCAACAGAAACCCTGCTCGCGCGTATCGTACTGCGCTTTCGAGCACGAAAGGAGATCGTGCCAATCTTGCGCAAATTGATTTTGCGAAAAAATTCATTCAGAATTTTACATTTATTTATAGCAAACTCGATTTCCGACGTTACGCGACGTATTGATTTCGTTTCACGCCAGTAGCATGACGGAGATTAAAATTGTTTGACCGGTGTTTGTCCAGGCACTCGGCACGGTGAGGCTCTAGTTTTGGTCTTCCGTCGCTGCGACCTTGTTACAATTGTTGTGAAAACAATCATTGCGTTGGTTCGAAAAGATGCATCTTGTGCTGAAAACAAGGTTTGAGGTTTTGAAAAACGCCAGTGTGCAAACGTTTGCTGGCGCAAAAAGAAGCGATATCCGTTTAAGAATGCCTCGGAGAGAGAATACTGCGGCGAAATCGCACAGAGAAGTTGCACAAAGCAACAACCATGAAACAATTTCCTTGGAAAGACTTCGAAGCGCGTTACGTGAGCATAACTGCTAAAAATTGTATGATCATTACCAGACCTACCATTCTGAGCCCTGGAAAAGTAGTAGACAAACAAAAGCAGAACATGACCTACGAAACAAACCCGTTTGCCGGTAATAACGCGCCCACCCACTAAAGCATATTTGATAGCGTCGCGATTATTATCTACAATGACTTAAGACGATATGAACACTTATCGCCGGGCTTTCGAACGAAACTGGACGCCGCAAAGCTATCGCGACTGTTTCAGCGCAATTGTTGGCGATATAATTGAGGCAACCAAGTTCAAAGCGCATAGCGCAGCCTTGCACCGACACCGCTTGTCAGGCACCACAGGCGGGCTCTGTTGAAATCACTGCGGGCGGCCCATCGTTTCTGTGTTTTGCAAACGGGTGGCATCGCTCTTGCTGTGATGCTGCTTCAACAGATTTTTGCTATTGTCAGAAATCGCTGCTCGGGCATTTCTCCCTTTACAATTGCCTTCTCGATATGAGACCTTCGACAAAGAAGCTGTTTTTTACATTCTTGGGTGGAGTTGTGTTTGTCAACAACGTTTTGAACAGTTTCTTTCCATGTTTGCATTGCTTTTTAACCTTTGTCTTCGATTACATTTTCAAGGTTCTTGCGTAATGCTTTTTTTCTTTGCACAAACATTTAACACTTTTATGATGTTTTTTGCATAAAAACAATGAAAACAAATGAAAATAATTTAATTTGCAATAATTAATGTATTTGCTTCATGTAAATCTGTTCTTACTTTTGATTTTTGACATGGATTTTGTTAGGAGAAAGTTTCTTCTAAGTAAAATACGCTTGAAAAATGATATTTGTGAAATAATCTGAATCCCTGTTTATAGACACGGGTCAATGCAACAGTTTGATCATTTTGAAGTTGGATTGATTTTATGGCAGATAGTGCGCTTTCCTGGTAGAAATGCGGAAACGCTTAAACGTCATCGTTTCTTTGTGGACAGTGAAAACCCCAAAATTTGCCTGGAAGTGTCATAGTAATGGATCACCCAACACCTAAAGTTTTCTTTGCAAAGACTACGAGTTAATGATTCGTATCAGTTCTGCACGTCTAGCGATATCCATTTTGGTTCTGTAGCAAAATGTGGAAACGTGAGTAGCAGTTGGCCTACCTGTTCCAGTCACTTAATATTTTCTATTTTTAGCCCAGATGCAACCGTCAATGGTGTTCGCAATTCATTGCTGTAGTAGTGTCTAAATCATGGGCGTCGGAAGGGAGCAGGAGGGGTCTAGGCTCCCCTGGATTTCGAAGTTGGACATTTTCCTATTAAATTTTTAGCAAAAAAGGTTGCCTTCTTAGCTTCTAGTGGATAAAATGAAATTTCACTGCTTTTGCCCCTTCCTGGAAAAGTAATTTCGGCGACCCCTGGAAAAATCCACTATCAGCCCCCCTAGAAAAAATCCTTACAACGCCCATGATCTGAAAATGGAGCAGGTGCGAACATATAGTGCGCTCACAAAAACTGTTGAATTTATTGCATCAACCAGTTGCCCGAAATGTCTTTGTACTCGTACTGCTGTGTTACCGCTACGTCTAGATGTTTGCTGCGCAAGCAAGAGATCTTTTCACTTTCGTGTAGATCATAATCAACCACATTCAAAACTCGATTGATCGACCTCAAGATTTCGTTTTAGTTCCATTCAACGATCCTACTGTTGGACCAGTCACCGTCACCACCGACGCTGATGAATTCAGAGCTGCTGTTGGACGGTATGGGCTACTCGCTGTCATTGGCTGCATTTGCATGAGTCTAAAAATTGATTCAAATTCACTTTATATTTTTCTCATCGCTTGCTACACAAACGCGCCAACAGGTAATTGACGTTAGAATGTGGAAACTGCGCATTTCAACAATGTAGATTCCATTTTTGAAAGGTTGTCCTTCGTCAGACAAGTAATGAACATTTCCAAACAGGTTCGAATCAAATCCTAGGACTGCATGCATATCCACCTATAGTATGTACTAATACATATCCAGCAAAGGGTCTCGCTGGACTTGAATGCCAGCAAATTTCCGCGCAATGCACCGTTTTTTAATTGCTGGAGAAGCATATTTTTCAACACTCTTCTCTGCGAGTGACGCTTTCATCGGCAAGCTCAACAAAGCACCGTTATTTGAAACGGGAATAGTTTAAGGCAGTGGTTCCCAAACTGTGGTACGCGTACCACTAGTGGTACGCGAAGGCCTTCAAGGTGGTACGCGAGACCCTTCTGTTCTTCTACACAAAAAGAATACATTTCGTTTTCGCTGATGGGGATCTGTTATTAAATTCCTGCATTTTTGTATAGCCTATATACTTCCCCTATTAGTTCCGAAAAATGTCCATTATAATTTCTCACAGCCATTATCTTCATGTCACATTTATGTCAGTTCTGGTTTTCCCAATTTTTGTTCGAATGATATTTGGAAGGTTGAGTTTTCCTGGAGAAAGGTGGTACGTGGTGACAGTACGGGGCCCACAAATGGTACGCGATGGGAAAAAGTTTGGGAACCGCTGGTTTAAGGTCATGTCATGTGGTTTGGAGTTGAAATTCACGAATATACATGTGGCCATTGGCATCGGGTTGTACCAATAGCTCGTTTGTTGCGGGAATCGTAAAAGGCTGAATGTGTTGATCTGGCGAGTTTGCGTGGTATGCTGTGCCCAGTGAAGCTGTACATATCGGGCAAGTTGGAGCGTGCGAATAATCACGCGCGAATGGTGATTTTCGTTCAAACCACAATTTTTTTCTATTTTTTTGAAACAGCTTAGTTGCACACGGTGGAGGCGATTACCCGGAGATGTGCATGCGAGGAATACAGCTTGCCATAGAACACAGCAGGCCTGGATCGACGCTGTATGTAATCACCGATGTCCAAGCGAAAGACTACCCCCTTCAGGTTACATGCTGTTTTACAGTTTGAAAACACGGTCGCATCGAAAACGTCACTTACCCCATCTCTCACTGTGCTGTTGAATCGATGGAATGACGTTACTATGAACTAAATCTTACATTGCGCGGTCGAGGCAAAAGACTATATGTAAGAACACGTGATTGCCATGTCCTTGTGTCATGTTTTATTTATTTGTCTTCGCTGGAAAATGATGCACATTGATGTTGAAAGCATTTACTGCAGGCAAGAAATTTGAGTGATAATTACATTCAAATTAATGAAACGCTGAATTTACACTTCGAAAAATATCTTTATCTAAATGTTAGAGTGAGTGCGTACAGGCTGAAAAAACCTATTTGATTTCAAATAAGTTTTTCCGACGTATCTTTGAAAATTTTTTTGCGAAACATGTATTGTGCTTGAAAACCATCGGTGAACGCTGCGAAAGTAAACAACTGTTCCGTAGCAATTTAAATCAAAATATGTCAAGAATAAACATATCTTCATGTAGAAAAATATTTTGTGTGAAACACTTGCAGCAATATCTTTAAAGCTGCAGCGAAAATGTTTTACGTGCGGTAGAATTTCATCGATTGCGCTTGTAATTTTCGTGCGTGTAATCCGAAAACGCACTTTTCAACACCAACTTTTAAACATCAAGCCCCAGCCAGGGGTGTTTCCTCGTCCACACATGATGTCTTGGTTTTATCCTCGACTTGAGCGAAATTTGCTTGGCGCTAAAGACTCTTAACGTTGAAGATCAGAGCTAACATTAATTTTTCTAAACGCTTAATGTCATGACTAACACTTTCCTTAAAGCAGCAGCAGCATATGATTTAGTGTCTAAGGAAAATCTGAGCATCACGAAACTCTACGACAGCGGTGTATTCTGATCAGGTGATTGTGCCCGGCTTTCCCGGTTTAACGATTGTCTTCCATTGAATAGATTGTCCGCGGATGGTTCGATTGTCATGTTCGTTTTTCAGGACACCGTCATATCACAAGCAAAGCAGAAAGATATCTCCGTAGTCTTCCTGCTCACAAACCCATTGTCTTCTTGTCAACCGGTACGGGGAGTGCGCTACGACACCTGCATTCAACTCTACCGCAAAATCGCTGCCGAAACAGGCGGGAAGGTGGGAAGAAAGTTTTTTTGCTTTTCCGCAATCCGTTGTTGTCGGATTTGAAAGAAGAGAACTTCGCTGTGCGCAAAATTAGTTTGTTTCGCACATAAAACACGTCACACATGTTTATTCGGCAATAATCTCCGCCAACAAGCAGCGAGCATTCTGCGACTTGCAGCTTTCTCCGAACCAGTCAAGTGTGAAAAACGAGTTGAAGCAATCTTGGTTCACAAAATATAATGCTGCGTGTTTCGTGTTTTGAATTAATGTCATGCCAACACACGAAAACCATAAAGATTAAAACAACGCCGTGCTTCAAAATTTGTAAATTTGGTGCACTTCGACGTGCCGTTATCCCCATTTATAGCTACTGCTGTCATTCCAATCTGTTCCAACGTGGTTAGGATTGCGATGCAGTATAGCGCTGGGTTTGGCAACAGATAGCTTGGGAAGAGATTTTTGTGCCACGTAATGTAATTGTAAAAACTTCAGTAGAACGCAAGCAAAAGTTATTTCTTGGAGGAAAACGACATGTCATTGTTTGCCGATGTATATTCATCACACAGTGTTGGTCACGTGGAGTACAGAGCACTCAGCTTGGTCTGTCTGGCGTACGGGGATTATTCGCAATATTTGTAAAAGTCGACAAAGTTCAGTAACACCCCAATCGACACGAACTCAAAATTGGAGGTTTGATAGATGTTCTCGCAATAGAGACAATTTTTGTGTTATGCGATAGGACGGGAAACCATCAAATTTTAAGATCAACTTTCTAACCACTGGCAACGTTTTTGAGGCTGCCTTAATTTTGGCTCCAGGCAGCCACTCTGATTACAAGGGTAACATGACATTATCAACCACACACGACCAAGCACCCATTGCGCTCTTGTCTGTTAAGCTCACCTGAGTGTGTGTAGGCAGTTGTTCAAGTACAAGACGACGCAAGTCAACGTATAATTTACAGCCTAGTTTACAAACTGATGTTCTCCCAGGTGCTCATCGTGCGAAAAAACGACTTTTTCCGCGCAACGGAAATCGTGCAAGCCCATTTGAAACAAGGCCTCGTCTTGTTGAAGAAGATCTCGCTTCAAGGTTTGCGGGGTGAGTCGTGCGAGCGGCACGAACTTGGATAACTCGATGCAAGGCAGAGTCTGAACTTGTTGCTTTTCAAACGTTGTTGCTTGTGTGCTGCACCGCGGCGCTGACACTGCCTGTGTTGTTTTAAAACTCGCGTAGGAGATTTTGCTGTCCAGCAACGCTTTGCGCTTTGGCGCCTGGCGGGTTAAATTCCGCTGCGGCGCGGATTTTTTGCAACCTGCAAAAATCGGTTCCCACTGGAACAACGAGACTTTAATGGTCACCTTACGCGTGGCCGAGACAGTCTTCGTATCTCCCGTAGTGCCTTTGATGTGACGCACCTACGGCTTTGGTTCATGGTTCTACACGCTGAGCGCAAAGCCGAGGTTGGCTTGCTTGAATTCACCAACAATCGTATCCCTTAACTTCAGGTTCAAATCGCCGAGTCCATTTCAATGTCGACAGCACCATTTCCGAAATAGCCGTGGAAGCGCAAGGCAATTGCGGATCTCCGCAACTCATCCGTCACGCAAATCGCCAAGATCTGGTCCAGTGAGTTTCTGAGTGTCTTTCTCCACTGTCAGAGTTATCTGCGCGACGGTGTGTTTGGTTTCAATGTGTAAACAAGAGCGGCTCGCGTACAAATCAAAATGTCAGCACGCCCCGTAGCCCAACGCGCGCCACAAAAGCAGTTTTTTTCAAAAATAAATTGTTATGTAACTTCTCAGCAAGGCAAATATATTTTGATATTGCTTTTTGGTGTTACACAAAATAAATTTGAAAACAATTCGACAAAACGAGATTTAAAAGTTTTCGAAATCGAAGCTGAATCGCAAACGAAAAATTTCGATTGTCCTTATCATACCGTGGCCAAACTTGGCAAAGATGGCAATAAGACGTTTAAGTTTCATATCAAGAACTAGCTGCTAGGTACAAGCTTTGTGGAGCAATTACTAAATGCTTCGCATGGAATATTTAAGTCAAGTGCGAAATGGTGTACTTCCCAAGGCGATTCTTGTAATGCCCCCACTGCAACACGCAACATCCCTCGCGTGAACAGCACTTGCCACGTACCTTCATTGTATCATGTAGCTTAAAAACGCAACAGGAGCAACGCGCTATTACCTGCCAAGCACGGACACAGAACAAGCGCAAGAAACTTGTGTGGCGGGTCCAGTCGTAGATATGTTGTGAACAGAGAATCAGGATAACTGTCTTACGATTTATGCATCAGAACCATTTGTCCAAAAAGTGTTTTTTTAAATAAATGACGAAGTGACGTCAAAGCACAATTTTCCAATTATTTCATAAGAGACAAGGAGTCTCTAACAGTTCTCGGAGATTTTGAAGATGACTGCCGCAGTTACGAATGTTTACTTAAAGGCTAATATACTAGCACGCAGTGCTACAGTTGCTTTGGCAGGCGTTTGGTATATCTTACCAACGTAGGTTGAGAGTGACGCGGCTATTTTCCTTCTTGAAAAATCTCGTGAATTTTCGGAGAATTCGGTTCTTGTGTCTTTCGTCGTAATCACAAAGAAAATTACCGTACTTTGTGTTGGTCTTCTTGGTGGTTACCCAGAATTTATGTTATGGAGTAGTGGACTCTGAAATACTTGGATATTTGCTTTTGTTGTTGTCAACAGCTGCATTTTGCCCCAGAGCTAAGAACCTGTGTTTTCATTCAAGCCACAGTGCTTAGGTTTGTGGGTTGCTTGCTTGGGCGAAAGAGTTGACATCGTTAAAATATGAATGCAGAGGTGAGCATGGATGTGGAGTTGAATAAATCTGCTAGATCTAACTTGGTCTTCATGTTAAACTGATTTTTACCGGGTTAGGATTGTGTTTCCTCGTTCCAAGCATACTTGGAATTGAGTTTCTTGGTAGCGTTTAAATTCAAATCACACTGAGCCCGGCACTGGAAAATACGTTTGCATCAGCAAGGTCGGCTGGCAACGTCAATAGATGCAAGTTGAGATGTTGGAAAAAAATCTGTTGTGACAAGCAAATGCAAAAAGTTGGATCCCTCAGAATGGCACAATTGTTTCAATCACAGAACTGCCACAGATGATACCAGAAGCTAAAACGTTTAGTTTGTATCGCAATACTGCTGAAACCATCACCTAAACTCTACGAATATGTAGCATTGTGCTTCATTTTGTTTCACTATATCGGGCACACGTTTGGCGTAGGAATCATTCAGAATTACGAATTAACTTATCCACTTCCTACTTAACATTTTTTGTTTTTCAATTTGTTCTACATCAAGCACATTTGCATCAGAACGATGAAGAACTACTCGTACTTGCAGTATTCGTGGTGAGCAACGCGATTGCCTGCGTGTTATTCGTAGTCGCGGACACGAGATGGAATGGCCTGTTACAGTTGAGCTGGTAATTGACCACCTACACTGTCATAACAGTAAACCGGAATTCCCTTTTCTGAAGATCAAAAGCTGTTTGTTATCCTTTGCCCGTCGTAAACTTACGGAGCTTATCGGCTGCTTCGCTTGAACGCCTCTTCTGCAGCACCGTGAGGGCTTGCTAGTTGTCTTAGCACAATCGACAGAATCCATTGCAGCTGTGCGTGAAGAAGCAACCATGTCTCCAATCACATCGATGGATTATACATGCATCGAACGAAGCGGAGTGTTGATCGAACTGAGCCAGTGGTTTTAAACTTTCTTAGTCCATGGTCCGCATCTTTGCTGAAAAATTCGTTGCTCGTGGCTCACCTTGCTTTACAAAGCTTTGTCAAAATGTATGAACGACTTTATGGGCAAAAGTGATTTTTTAAACTTAGAAAATATAGGGAAAAATGGCTGCATTGAGACAATAGTGAATGTGTACAAAACAAAAATAAGGAAAGGTCTGTATTTCTCCGCAAGACACAAAGTCTGTTCAAAATAGCTCTGTGGACACGTCTTCGTGACCCGCTACTGGACCATGGCCCACAGGTTGAAAACCATTGCTAAGTGCTTCTTTCAACACGAATTATATTGGACAGCTATTCTGTGTTGCGTTTAATGATGGGCTTCATATGATAAGGTTGCTGTACTTCGGTGTAAATTCGCAAGAAATAAACCTCACTTTCTGTCTTACCCACCCCAAAACTGTTTGTTTTGTTGCAGTACCCAAGAAAATTCAACCTTACCAAGCAAAATCACTGTTGACATTCACAATATTATTTCGGCACTTTGCGAAAGAGGTTCGGTCCGATTTTGAATTGCTTCAGCCGGGAGCAAACCTTAGGAGGACTGCGCATTTAGTCCTCGTCCGAAAACCTCATGTGATTTGCTATTTTGTCAAATGCGATGGACAGCGTATTGAGCGATTTTCTCAGTATAAGCAAACTAGTCCTTTGTTATTACATTTAACGACGTTCACGCATCTGCGAGCAAAGTAAATATCAACCACGTCTAGCTTTCAGCGTGCTCATTTTAATACAGCTTTCAGTGTGCCGTGTCAATAATCAACAAACGTTGCATAGCTTGCTTAAATTGCACTGTCCTGAAGCTTTCCATTGTGTTCGATAAACTCTTATATGTCGCCCGCGGCAACGGAGGAGCAAGTCCTACGCCCTCAACAGAAGTTCCGCTGACCGTGTTGTAATTACGACGAATCGCAAACATGCAATCCTCCACTCATGTCACGTGATGTGTGGGTGGATGAAAATGCGGGGGCGAAGGAGAGGAATTGGAAAAGTGATACGATCGAACGTACAGTTAAGCCGATTTCGGCGTTTCGGTGAATGTCTTCGCATCGAAGCTAAGATTCCCTCCCCGCAACACATTCAAGTGCAACTCAGATGATAGCGTCGTTTGGAGAAATCCAGTCATATAAGATTAGGACGTTTGCAGTTGCCAGGTAACAACGCTGCAGTTGACGTCACCGCAGCAAATGTGCCGAACAAGTGTTTACGCTGAAGCTGTCACTTGCAAGTCTCGAAATTAATCTACGTTTCTATCACTTTTTATCTTGCACATCATTAATCTGATTAATATTTTGCAAAAACTGCTGTAGTGACGTGTGTCCCAAGCTGCGCCACAGACATCATTATCATTGCGTACATAGCAGGCATTAAAGCTGCCACGCTGCTTCGTCGTTGACCTGTTGCCGTGGGTTTGAAAGTTTTGTTGTGAACACATTGAGACTTTGCCTTGCTCGAAACAAAGCTGCCACTTTTAAACGCAAGCTTACTGTAGCTAGCCTCAATTGTGCACACTTCGAACTTTAAAAATTGTCCGAACAATTTAAAATCTATTATCTTTAAGTACAACTAAAAGTAGCTACAGAAATTCATATCCATAAACAAAATGTCCCTGCGGTTGGTTCCATTATTAGCCAGCTTACGCGGTGTTTGCACGAGAAGTCTGTTTTTTTTGTTGCTCAAAGTTTTTCTTCCGTTGACAGATGTGAGATTCTACACCGATGCTTTAAAATTGAAAAGTTATGGAAAGCAGATTGAAACGCGTGCAACAACAGCGACAAAAAAATTTTCAACTTTCCGACGATTCCAGATGATATTAACATCTCAAACAGTGTGTTGTCATTGACCACGACGAACATTTGTTTTCATTTGGTTTTGAATTTCATAAAACGAGCGCATTTCTTGTTTCTGCTGAACACACGCGGCGGCAACGTTTTCAGTTTTCGCGATGCGCGCTCTGTTCCGCCGTGCACTTGATTCAACTCCGCTAATCTTGTTTTTTTACTTTCATAAAGGCCTTTTACTTACTTCGACCAGGGTAGGAAACTTCTACTTCCTTTCTGTTGCGGTCAACAACCAACACGGAAAATGGTCGGTGAGCGTGGGAGAGGCTGGTCTCTGCGACATTAGGATTTCTGGAAAATCCACTTTCGGCTTCATAGCTAACGCCTTCATCACTACCAATGATGGGAACCATCGCCAACACAAGGTGATGTGCTGGTCTTGTAGCTTTTGTAGTGCAAACGTTTTTTTAAGGTTCTTCAACAAAGGGTGCTTTGTGCATTAGATACACTTTTGCAATATTTGTTGGTGTTACTTAGCCTTATCTAATTTGCTAAATCGTGTCTTGATGTGGAAAACACGATGGCAGCTGCAGCACACAGAATTCCAGCTTGCCTAGTAACCATGCCTTGGCTTCGCCTGATGGAGTTTGCTGCTTTGCTGCTAAAACTGATTTGATTCCTGGACAAGGTTTCTTCATTTTACATCGATTGAGTTTTCACAATTTAAGATTGTCAGAGCCTGGTATATTCGGAAATTACGCTGCAAAAAACACTAAGACATCTTTTGTCAGGGCGTACCGACAGTCTTTTCCGAGAACGTGCCGGTGCAATGTCTGTCGCTTAATACCACCACGCATGGCTGTGATAATTTTAACGTGAAAAGATGTCATTTGGCATGCATCAACTTCGACGTGCAAATCAATTGTACTGTAAGGTATCTTCAATCAGTAAATAGTTTGCAATTAAGTCAGCTTTGCGATTTGTTAATGGACCCGTGCTTTTACAAGTAAAGCACGCTCTTGAGAAGTTTCTCGTGCTTTGCACCATGTACACGCGCAGCTGGGAAAAGTTCGTGTGAAACCCTTAAATTTTGTCCCGTGAGCTGCGGTTGAGTAGTTGCTCGTTCACAAAATGTTGTCTGTGTGACAACGAGCGCTCACCCGCCGTTCTCTTCCTCGTGGCTCAAAGTTTTTGACTGAAGTTGTAACGCTAAGAGTAAGAAGTGGTTGTGCCATGTTTCTGGTCGCAATCACATTGTTAACGATCATGCAGAATTGCTTAAAAATCCCCAGTAAGCGAGATAGAAAGTTCGCTTTGTAATTTCTGTCTTGTTCTGTGCGGGCCACAATATGGAAATTGTATGTTCACGAGTTTTACGCGAAGCAATTGTCAAACAACTCGCGTTCCCACTGCCGTGAATCAAATCCCCAGCTTAGTTTTCGCAACCAGGGAACAAAAATTAAAGTTTTCATAACTCCTTGTTCAAGTCCATTTACCAGTGCAATAATTGATTTATAGTATGGCCAAATTTGCGCGAAGGTGATCGCGCACGGCACACCATTACGTGAACAACTGAGTATCAACCTGTTCTAGGAAAGCTTTTCGTCGTGAACATACAATTAGTAAAGAGTTTACTAAACAAGTCTTTTTTTTTCAGAAGCTTCTCGGTCAACCTTCTAACGATGAAGACTGGTCGATTTTTTTGGACGCGTACGGCACAGCTCGTAACAAATCCGGTTCCTCGATACAAGTCAAGGCGGTCCGTTTATTTGAAAAGAATGGTCGACGAGAAATCGATTCGATTCGTGTGGATCAAGACCTTTCGGCAAACTCTTCGCTTCGAATTGCACGAAACGAAGCGAGGCTACCTACCACTGTGCCTTATTTCGTGGTTGTTGAAGGCGTCGATGGAAAGGGTATGCAACATGGACGTAGGAAGGAGGGTACAGGAGGCCGAGGCCCCTCTGGATTTTGAAATTTAATGCTTTCCCATTAACTTTTCAGCAGAAAACTGCTTTTTTCGTAGTTTGGAGTTGGAAAAATCAAATTTCACCACTGTTGCTCCCCCTGGAGAACTGCTTTTGGCCATCAGCTGAAATTTCCCCTAGTTTTTTCGGTAATTTCTTGGTCCATAGACCGAATTTTTTTAAGGACCGAAAAAAATTAAGTCAATTCGGTGATAATTTCCGAAAATACATACAGGTGAATACTGTTACAGCGAGTTTTAATGGTAATTTATGAGACAAATGATCGGAATATCTCAGGGAAAAAAGCAGATTCCCCCCTGGAACAAAATCCTTCCGACGCCCTTGGTAAGCAATTTGCTTTGCTCGGACCTTTGCGCGAAAAATTTTTTACTTGGAAGTATCGCTTGTTACTGCAAGTTTTTCTACGCCTTCCATTCATATCGCAAGCAGCGGGATAAGCAAGCTCTACTTGCTCAAAAATTATAGGAACCCTATGACGCAACAATTCGACGCATTTGGCACTGTTCTTATTTTCATAGCTGCCCGTTTAGTCAGAAACCTGCATCGCAAATTTTTTTTTTCTTGAGCTACAACGTTTTGAGATAATCACATAACTCTACAGGGTCTGGTGGAGAAACGTCGGCAATACATCGAAAGTAATTTTCTTCGCTTGAAATATCTGGGATGTTGTGTGTGTTTCAAGGTGCACGGCGGCTTTGCACCAGTTGCTTGAATAAAGCGCAGTCCACGGCCTAGATCAACACTGACGCTTGCGGAAGCAAGACTAACCAAAAATACAAGCCAGTCATTTCTTATATTGTAAACTACTGCGCTTACTTTTCCGCTCCGTGCGTGATGCACTCGCGTCCTATGCCTCCTGTAATTCACGCCTTTCAACGGGAAGGACAAATCCCACTTTTAGAAAACCGGACCATACAGGCGTTTTCTTTGCAAATAAGATTCCATTTGAATAAAAAATTCAGGACTGGGGATGCGTCGTGTTGCGTGAAATCCATCTCCTGAAATCCACGAAAAGATCTGCTGATTGATTAGACTTCGCTGACTTCTGGAGACCAGTTATTTTCATTGCCTCGCAGGAGAACTATCCTTTTTTCGTGTGGTGTGACTCTAGCAACTCCATCTTGCAATGCTTTCCTGTGCGGATCCGCAGCAGACTCACTCCACCTTTTAGTTATTTCAAACGGCGCACGCACCCAGTTTCTAAAATCGATTTCGTTTGGCCAATCGTAAAATATTGCACGCTGAGTCGTTTTCACAGCAAAAAACAAAAAGTGGACAAATAGATAGTAGGTGGTGTGAACACGTAGATGGAGCTTCTTCTCTGCACATAACACCAAAAACAAGCGATATTCACGTGATAGATGCATGTTATAAAAATAACGGGCTGATGGATTAATGTAGCACAAAGAATTATCCCTCACGCACTTGCAAATCGGTTCACCTTAAGCGATTTGTAAACCGTTTTTGCTGTATTTAACAAGGATAGGTTAAATTGCAATAAACTGCGTTATAATGTTATTGCTGCCACGATGTCTCGTTGCAAACTGTGAATTGTCTATTTATTTCATTTAGAGCTTACGTGGTGTTGCAAGATAAACAAACAAACGAAAAACTCTTTGTTGCACCATAAACAGAACATTATTTCCCTTTTTTATTTTTGTGACAATCAACTGAACTAAAATGCAAGAATTTGTCATTGTCCCGTAAGGAGTTAAAACATCTTTAAAAGCGTGCACGTTTCTTGGAGCCAGGCTGATTTTTTGTGTGCGTCAACTGTTAACTTAGCTTCCTGCATGTAAACGATACTCAGGCTCTTTGTACCTCCAAACACAAATCTGAAATGGCTGTGGGTATCATTGCTGCGTTGCGTACTGCGCTACCACCAATCCTCCTAAATAAAATTGTCCACTTAGGAGGCATTGCTACCACACAGGTTGCGCTCGTGCTCTGTTGTTTCGGAAGGTTCTGGAAAGATGGGTTCGTCTGAAATCCCATGACTTTAATAGTTATGCTTGAGTGCGCTGCTTTTCGGTCTTTGAAGTTCGGTCGAAAACTGAATGGCTTAACGCGCGTGTTTGTATGTGCCGGCACGTCGACATAATTTCGCTTGTTTTGTGAGTGTATTTGCACGTGTCGGTTTCCGCCCTTTCCTGTTTTTACTTCGACACTAAACGCACCTTCCCCAAGTGCATTTACAAGTTTGAGCTCTTTGGGAAATAGAGCACAGGCTTTAAAGTTTTTCTCTTTCAGTTCCCAACTTGATTTTGAAACTTTCGTCTTGTTGTGAAATCTTTTTGCCAAAGGTATGGTTTCAGAAGTTGCTTGGAACTTTGAAGGAAGTGATAGTTTGAACGCCAGTGCGAAACTTTTTAAAAAAGATTGATCCCGACATTTTTCCTATTCTATTTGCGAACGAAAAGTCCCTACTTTTGGTGGATAGCAAATGTTGCCTGGTTGGATCAACTCCAGTAGCACTTGTTCTTGGTCAACGCCGCTCAACTTACAAGAACCTTCGCAATGGTGACAACGTTGCTCTCCTCGCACAGATAAACCCTTGTTTTGATTGCAGGATTCAACTTCAGTCGCGTGATGCCTCGGCTGTTTCAGACTTCGCATGTTACGGTGACTTGCGATTTGAGGAACACTATCTTTCGACCTGGTATCGATATCGCGGCGAACATTACTGTGACAAACAACGGACCGAATGTAAGCGTGTGAATCTTTGATGCTTGTAGTGTTGTGGTTATGGTTTCGATTCCTTTTTTCGTTGATAGGCGCATGCAATCGCTTTTCTGCTGATATGAACTGAAAATATATGAAGTGCTTTTGTCAACGCTTCATTCTGTTGTCATTCGTTAATGTGTTTTACATGCAGTATATTTCATCTCGGCTTGTACCTTCAATTCGTTCTTAATGAAAGCGCCTTGCTATAATTCAGTAATTTTTCTGTGCGCTCAAAGCGAAAAGCTCAAAATACAGTTCTGAAATCCGAGAAGAGGTTAATTGGAATTTAATTCAGATTATTCAACGTTCACCTGATGTTCTGGTTTGTTTTTTACCTGATGAAAATGCAGCATTTTTGTGTAACAGTCATTCGCCATTTTATTAAACAATTAATGTAATATTACGCTTAATGGAGATTCAATATGATACAAAGTTGCAATAAATTCACAGTAGAATGATGCACATCGTCAAGGCTGCTGTATGGCGTATACAGAAAGACTTACAACCATTATTTCCGATTTTCTCAAACCTTAGATTTGTTTCAGTTCGTCGTTGCAGAGCATTCATTTCTTTGATACAAAATGTTATCATGTTAACGCTAAAGAGAACACGGTTTTGAAAGAACTACAACAAAATTCTGAAGCAAGGGTTCGTAAACCACGTGCTCAGTTAGAGCGTCTGTTCATGAGCAATTGCTGTTACGACTCGCATTTTGCAGGATACCTTTGTTGTCAGCGTCTCCGACCCAAAGGAATTTGCTTCGGTTGTTGGAAAATCCCAAAGGAAAATTGCAGCACATGAAACTAAAACAATTGGCCTGCGGCTGCATGCAAGTTCTGATACGAAAGACGGTGTAGCGAGTGAAATAACAGTTGCAGGTACGGCGTTCATAAAACGTGTTTCTTGGTGAACATGTGGTTTAAATCTTTTTAGTTCTTTTTTTCTGCTGCTACGTTTGTTTGAAACATTTGCTTCACCCCCCGCCCGTGTTTGACTGTTTTTGTTTTATCTGTAGCTTCAATATTGTTCTTTTTTAGTAAGCCTGCTTCAACTTTTTCATGTTTTGACGTTTTTGAATCAAAGATATCGTAGACGCTTTGCCTCTTACGCAGGGAATCAAGCACAGACGTTGAACGTTGTGCAAACCCTCATTTTGCAGTGACACAATCGGTAGCTCCATTGCCTTTATTCGAATAAAAACAAAACAACGAGAGGCAATGCAGTAAGCCAAACGTGGAAGGACGACGCGTCAGTGAAAATGACGCAAATAAGCATAGACGTTCATTATCATCAGGAACTGCTTTTTGTCAGGGGTTCCAAAAAAGTTTCCGAACGTTTTTGTAAAGTTAAATGCGAAAATATGGGCACATACCGCATTTTGCAATGCGTCTAAATACTTGCAGCAGATCTAGATGAAAAAAGCAAATTTATCACGGCTGACTTTGCCAAACCCGTGCATCAACAAGTCCATGGTGATTTAATGGTGTCTAATTTGGTGATAAATTGAAAGTTCTTTTTTTCTAACTATTTTGGAAGATTGGAACTCTGAAAAATCGCTTTTGCACTGTGAAAAACTCATTGAAAGACAACATTTTGTTGCAAAATGGAAACGGTTTAACAGAAAGTTTCCATGGCAATTTGCAAATCTTTTGGTGGCTTTTGTGTTGTACCAGAGTTAGAACCTGTGACAGTATTGATTTGCAGTTATTATTTCAACAAACTTACAATGATATTAGCAATTTCAACCGGAAGTAATATCCAAGCCCCTCAGAAAAAGCTGAATTCGATCTTCTTAATGCCGATGCATCACCACTTGAAACAAACGGTACTAGCTTTGCGCAAAGTTTATGTTGACAAAATTTCTGCAATGATTGAAAAAACAACTTTTCGGAACAAGTTCATTTTCAATTGCCACACTGTTAAATTTTCTATAATTATTCTTTCAAAAGCAACGTAAGAATTTTGTCGAATTTTTTCAGTTAAAGGCAGCCGTGAAGGGTCTTTCCAGTACAGCTCCTGCACTGCAGTCGTAGGTCAAAAGAAGCGACCCAGAGTAGATTCCTTAACTATAAATGGAATCATCAATGCGAGGTAAGAAACCGAGATCATCGTAAGATTTGAAACTGAGTCTCTTTCTGGCATAGAAAGTAGATATAAGCATATGCTTAGTCATTATCAGCATATGCTTAGTCATTCTCTTTGCTGAATTAATTTTGCTGAGCAAGGGGTTTGGTCGGCAATGCCTTGTTAGCAGCACTTGATGAACGTTGCTAAAATTCAAGTACGCAGTCACGTGGTATGGTTCTGTGCTCACGTTTACTTTTTGTTAACCATCTCAGCTCCTAATATTCAAAACAGTATTTTCGAGTGTAACAGATCTGCGCTACCTCCGGGTAAAAAGCATGCAGCTCAAAAATACTTTTGTTCTCAAATGACACATTCAAGGAAATGCGGTCTGGCATTGAAGGCCAAAGGGTAAATTTATCACCGCAGGAAAGAACTGGCTTGAAACACATCTTCCATCAGTGTTTGCGTAAAGTTGCCGTGGCTGAACAATGGGCTATTTGTCTTGGAAGAGTTTTTAACATCGAAGATCACCACCGGAAAATGTCATCATAATTGTTAGGAAATAAAAGCAACGAAAGGAACGTTGTTGAGTAAAAACTAGCGTGCTCTCCGATCAAGGTTGCTGCCATTGGGGTTTTAGGGGGTTACTCCTTGAGAAAAGAAAACTAATCCTGACAGAAATGTTTGACACCGTGACTGCTGTTTTTTTTTTTTTATACAAAACCTTATCGTCTTGCTCAACCGTCCGCGACGTGTTCGTGGATTTGTCCAACAAGTTTTTTCTTTGTGTGTGCGACAGAGCCCCTGTGAGAGAAGATTGTTGCTTTAAGAAATTCAAAACCGACCCTGGGCATGATCACAACACTACCCAGTCATCAGTAGAACACGTTCCGCGACCCCTAGATTGACCCAAGGACAGGCGTGGCCAACGTTTGGGCCAGGAGCAGCTGCATGAACTAGCAGATAAGGCGAAACATTTCCCACGTGCTGATCGGTTCCCCCCGCCTAGACTGATTGCCTTGCGTGGCTGAAGTCCTCGTCTGCCGTTAAAAAGATTTAATTCGTAGCTGTAGCTCTGTCAAGCGTCGCACACCTGGCAAGGATGGGTCAGGGAAAAATCATGGCTAAAGATCATACCAAAATACTGCAGAATTTCATTTGCAGCCCCATGGCCAGATGCAGTTTGCATCATGCGCACTGCCCAGGACTAACACGTCCAGAGAGAAGTCAAAAGCGAGACCTTAGAGACAAAGCTTTCCTTGGCAGGATGCTCTTCTACAAACACAGTGGCATGCGAAACTACGCGGTATAACCAAAGATTTTGTTACATTTTTGCGATTTTTTCTCTAGTTTTATAAAAATGACACCAAAAACTGTTGATGACTGTTACACGTGACCAAAAGATCTTTAAGTCCCCATCATTCTGTCTCGTTTTCCAGCAAAGATCGGATTGCTTTGCTCTCAAACGAAGCTCGTCTATTATAGTTCCGCTGCAGAAACACTTCGGCACAACTCGCATATTAAAACTTATGCTGTTGTTCTTTTGTAGTCTTTTATCTTCACACCTCCCCAAAAAGAACGACTGCTTAAGTGTTTGATCTTCGATCTGTTTTTTTTGCCCGGTGCGATTGCAATCTCTTTTGAGGCTCCGATGAACTGACCGGTCGTGGGAAGTTGAGCTGTCAACGCTTTCGTATCGCATTACTTTCGTCGGCCTGTCTCACTCGGTTATGGTCTATTATTTTAACATAGTTGATGGGAAGTAGGAAACGTTACCGAACCTGCGTGGTTCGTTGACCAAGACCGTTTGTTTTGCAAGATTTGCGGAAACCGTGGTTACGTCAGTGGTTACGAACAACGCCGACATTGGACGCGAAGCGGAGTTTGACGTAATCCTGCCAGCGGAAGCGTTCATCGTCAATATGACAATGACGTTGCCCAATGAGACCATTGTCGGTGAAGTTCGAGAGAAGAAAAAAGCGAAGAAAATTTATGAAAAAGTGAGTTCCAGTTGTTTGGTTGGGCAGAGTGGCGGGGTTGAACACTCCGCTCAGAGGTGCCTTTGTTTAATAAATACGATTGCCGGGTTATTTTCTTTGAAACGTTGTTTAGCAGCATTTGCATCGGTTTCTATTATATTCAGGGTTCCCACGTGGTATTGAAAGTATTGAAAAAGTATTGAATTTCAAAATTGCTTTTCAAGACCTTGAAAAAGTATTGAATTTTGCCAAAATGTACATTAGGTATTGAAAAAGTATGGAAATTCTAAACAGAAAAGAAATCTCAAGTATCTGAGCAGAGTTTTACTGAAGGCAAAGCACTTCATTATTTATGCAGTGTTATGCAATGTGTAAAATTGAGTTTCATGACTAGGAATTTCGAAAAATGAAGAGAAGTGACGGTATTGAGCTTCTTAAATTTAGTATTGAAACGGTATTGAAAAAGTATGGAAAATGATATTTAAAAATGCGTGGGAACCCTGTGTATTTTGCGTTCAAGCGTCTGTTTTTTCAATTAAAAAACGATCTCACTTTACAGAAGAAATGATAACATTTGTGTCGTAACAATGTTCAGCGACCGCTATTTCGGAGCTGTCAGCAACAGAGTCGATACGAAACCTCTCACGTCCCACCTTACACACGTTGCAAAGATTTCCTCGACTCATGTTACGAATCTTTATTACTGAAGCAAAACGTATGAACGAAGACGTTCTGTTTGCTCTCATACCTATGCTTCTCAATGTCTCCCTTCATGCAGAAAAATCAAAGCTTCAGTGATTTTCGATTGTTTTATGTTTTTAGGCGAAAAAAGAAGGAAAAGCCGCCGGGCACGTGGCAACGCGGGAAAAGAGCACGCGGGTTTATCGCACCAGCATGTTCGTGGAACCTCGAAGGAGTGTAACTTTTCGTCTGACTTACCAGCAGCTACTGAAGCGGGTAGGTCACTGAGTTCGAAACTTTTACGCTTCTTTGACATACTTTACAGGCAGTAGTAGTGCCGGCTGCTCCTTGTCAATGGCGCACACTCCCCATCAGTGGCGGCTCGTGGTGAAATTGGCCGGGAGGGCTGCGAGATTTCATCTCTGGTTGAACATATGGGATTGTCGCCCTGGCTGTTTTTATAATATAGTGGCGTTTCCAGTCACTCCAACAGTCCTAATCTTATCAAACTCGTAATTTACAGTTGTCCTTATTGATACATAGAAAACGTTCATTTCAGTTTAATGAAACGAAACCCTAAAGCGTAAACACGAACACAAAAGAATTAAACCGGTCCCATCAAAAGTATGACGCACAACCAAGCCATTGCCAACAAAGCTGCAAAGGCGAGAGTCGAACCCAGCACCACTCGCACAATAAGCTTGGAACATTCCGCTCGACTAATGTGGCGCTATTGTTAACAAGACAAAGCTTAGCATTTTATTCAAACCGTGTCATGGCAGCAGACCTAGGCTTGAGCCACTTAATTTGAGCTGGTACTTTAATCATGTTCCTTGAAATGAAGTTTAAACTTTCCAAAAAATTTCGAACAGTGTATGATTTTACACAAGATTTCTCGTTTTTTTGAACTGGATTTTTATGCTTTTCCAGTAAAAGTTTGTTTCCTGAATCAGTTACAGCTGCAACGTTCACCTTACCAAAAAATTAAAGGTCTACAAATAGTACTTGAATGCTTATAGGCTTGCTAGATTTCTCTCTTAAAATTTTTCATATTTCAATGTTTTAAACCAGTCACATCTTGTGTTGTCCAAGAATGAGATCCACCAACTACTGCCATACATCTTCAAACGCCAACCCTAGA
>JGI24158J21664_10002546_pt1 | contig 22242 bp, 5 predicted proteins | sample Ectturendosymbi3_FD_21664 | JGI IMG/M metagenome (IMG submission 21664)
AAAAAAAAAGCATTTGATACATAAAAACTAACTAGCTTGGATTGAATGCTTTAAACGAAATTAATAATCACGCATACATTATAAAATGGCAATGCAGGCAGAAATCGGGTACAAATGCAGTTGATCTTTTCATGCAAAAGAATTCCAGATTGTTAGTCCGTTGCAAATAAAACAAAACCTCAACGGTGGTAAGAATGGTAAACTCAATGCAGTATATATATATGGCAAGTCTTTAAACTCAGTACATATAACAATACACCTCAGCTGTATTGAGTAAACTCAATAAATTTCAGAAGTAGCACAATACACCTCAGTTTGGGACAGCTGAGGTGTATTGTGAACATTGTATAACAACTGTTAGTAAGAACCTGGGACAGCCATTTTACGGAATGAATAGTTAAATCAACGATATTTACGAAGCAGGACAAAAGTATTGTTGTATTGGAAGTATGTTTAAATTCAACCTCACTAAATTTCGTAAATGTGTATAACGGATTTCTAGGTCATATAAAATCTAGATAGCCGCATTTAATTACATCCGTAAAGTCTCTGCATGGGTTCATTCTTAGATGTAATAAGGACAATATTCACGAATCAGATGTTCGCTTGATCTCCCTGAAGTTTCTGATTGCCTGGCTAAATTGTTTCATTAAAACAGACGCATAAGGTTTATTTGCATTGTTTTTATTTCACGAAACATGCACACAAAAATATGGAAACTTACCAATTCATTTTATGTAGGAATCAACTCGCAAACACTCTCGAACCAGAGACACAGACGCAGTTGATTTAATGGTCAGCCAAACTTACAGACCTCAAGTCTACATTTTTGTCTGTTATTCTACTCTGAACCTTTTCATTCAGTCGTTAACGTACAAAGAGGAAGTACCCTGTTTAGTGCACATGTTTAGTACACGGCCAAGTCGTGACAAAATTTCTCAAAGCCTAAAGAAGGCTTTTAGTTTGGGTTTCCGCAATTTTCGTCACGTATTTTAATATTATTACAATGGTAATTTCTCATGTCAACATGCTATCTGATGTTAGTCAACTGACAAGGGAATTTAAATGTTTGTGAGTCAGGTTTGGAACAGAACCCCAAATGTGTGTCAAACAACATTTTAGATGCCTCTAAAGTTGTTACACGGTGTGGCAGAGGTTCTTTGATAAAGTCCAATAGAGGGTGACAGAGATCCCCTCGGACAAAGGCCAATTTTGTTATACAAGACAATAAAATTTGTCTTTGACAAACGCCGATCAGTTTGGCAGAAGTTAATTTGGACAAAGCCAAATTTATGGTTCTGAGTGTCATAGATTCACCCGGACATGCCACTAGTGTTGACCAAAAAAACAAGTTATTGACGTTGCTTTTGGTCTGAGAACTCAAGCCACTAACAAATAATACGAGAACCGTATTTTTGTGTAGCAGCACTCATGGCATACCTTCCGAGCCTCAGCATACCACGAGGCAGAGCCTCAATTTTACTTCGAAGGCTAAACCAAATTTCTTGGCGTAGACCAGGGAAGGAGTTCTCAGTTCAGAGTCGAAAAGTGAACTGAACTGGATTGCCAAAATCGGCCTTTTTATGTCCAGATCTTCTGGAAAATCCCTAATTAATCATTTATTGGTTCCTCATATAACATTACATCATAAAATTAATGGTTCTTTAGTTCATGATTCTTAATGACATCAGCTTTGGCTGTTTTTCAGTAATTTTCCATGACATCATTCTTTCACGGCTTCTTCGGTCTTGATCACAACGTCCTTTGTGTTTTATTCATTGGTTTCCCATGTGAGCCATTTGTGGACATATTTTATTCACATTTTGTCTTTGACATTCCGGCCCAATTTTAATTGTCTGGAAATTTCTCTGCTTTGTCAGACTGTTTGAAAGCAATGTTCTGTCTGTCACGTTTTTCATGCTTGACTGATCACAGCCTTTGGATTGGAAGTCAGTAGCTTTCTTTTTTGTTGCTTGATGTCTGGTCTTTGTTTCTTTTAATCAGATCAACACTTAATATGTACAGACCATTATTATGTGTCTGCTACATGTGCAACGATTGCCTTACCACCAGTGCAGCATTAACCGCGGAAGTATCCCACGGCGTAGAGCAGGAGTCTCCAAACTTTTTTGTCCAAGGTCACATAAGCTAGTACAAACATGTCGAGGGCCGCACATGTTACTTAATGTGATCGTTTCGGGATATGTTATATTCTTCCAAGTCAACAAATTTTCGTGATTATATTTTTTTCATCATTGACAAAACGGCTTCGTTTCTCGCGTGCCGGATGAAGTGGCATCGCGGGCCGTAGTTTGGAGACCCCTGGCGTAGAGTAAGCGGTGATGGGCGCCCTCAGACCACTGGTGACACTCCAGAGGGAGTTTAAAAGCGAGTATAATGAAACTTTCTTTTCTTTACATTGATAAGCATTTATGTACCCTTTTACCTAATGTGATATGGACGTGGTTTCTGAGGCAAACATGTAAATAAATTAATAATAAAATATGTATACATCAAATATTTATCACAAATATTCAAGCAGTGCGCGAACGCTCGAAACCAATCGGTTTTAACCTACTACACATATACTTGTGAATATACAATCTTAACATTTTTCCCAAAGAGACGACTGGAGAAAATGTGGTGGCCTGCCACAACTAATGTAACGTCTTCAGAACTTTCAACGTGTTTGCTAATTCAGTCCCTAAACGCTGATGAATATGGTCACAGCACAAAAGGTATCACCGCATTAAATAAGGATATAACACAGACTTGTAACAGACACGATGGGCTATCCTTCACCATTTTGGTCTTAATCATAAGCTACGTCAAAATCAGCAGTGCCAGTGCCCACTGAGGTTTTCGACTCTGGAAAGCACAACACAGTACTGTAATACCGTAGATACTACATTTACGAAATTTTATTTTCCGGTAGCAGATTGTATGGTCAAGTGCGTCAAAATGTTTGCTCTATTTCTGCTTTAAATTGGATGGTTGTCGACCGAAAACAAAATCGAAAGAATTGTTGCTTCTGTAGCCGGTAATAATTGTTACGAATCGATATTGGTTGTCAAGTCATCAAGCTACAGTACAACCGTGAAATCAAGATATAGTCTCAAGCACAGCGCTAAAGTGTTATTTTACATTGTTATCAAATGTTCGTGGCATAGCTTGCGAAAAAATTAGCACGGACTCATGAAATTATAATAAGTGCTATGTCGGTTCTACTTCAACCGACTGGCTCAACAAGTTTTTATTCCAAAATGTTTTCAAATATTTGTTTCTTATTTGCTCTCCTTCATTCCATCTAATGCTAAAAATTGCTTGGCAAAAGTTCCACATACAAACGTTGTAAGTAGGATCAAGCACGAGAAGGTATGAAGACGATGCACTCACGCTCAGCAATCCTTGACAAAAATCATGCAGCCACTCTAAAACATTCATGCTACATTTAGTGCTTTGACTTTTCCTCAGTCTTATTATTGTGGCTATACGTAAGTTTCCTGCTTCATGCCATGGTTAGGCATGTGATTTTGTCACAGTTAACCAGTGGCGTACGCAAAAAAATTACATGGGGGGTTTCATTCAGTGGCATACGGTGGTCATTTGCATTTGGTTTGCGCTGTTTGTGACGTCATAATTTGACGTAATATTCATGTTTTCAAACCAACGTTTAACATAATATGCATATTCTTTTTCACGCACTCTCCTTGTTTTCTGTGTCATTGCATTGAATATAAACTATCAGCGCTCCAGGTTAGGATATCGGAGGAAAATAAACTCAACGCTTCGACACAGAAGTTCATAACTGCAAAAATATTAGGCTGCGCATTAAAACAGGGGAGTAAAACACACTCATCACTACGTCAGAGCAATTTACAACTCCAAAATTAGGCTGCGTTATAATGTCTTGCCGAATACGAGTAATGGAGGATAAAAAGCGTGCGGCTGGACTGGCTGACGCACACAACGGTTTGCAAGATCCAGTGTAGAATTAAACATGCGTAGTGGAGGTAAGGTCTGCAAAATGTGGTGAGATGGTTTCTGGATGCAGACAATAACCCAGATTCCCAACAAAACCTACATGTTACTTTTTGGTAACATGTTGTTACTAATTTACCATGTTCGTTATTAATTTACCATGTTCCTTGAAATTTGCATGCAAATTCATTCTGTGGTATTTGTATTAAATCGACAAATAAACAAGCAAAAGTATGCGAAAACAATTAATCTCCTTTGCGCAGGTAATAAAATTTCTGTAAAATATCAAGCTCAAGAGGGGGATTAACCCCAACCCCACCCCCCCTTGCGTACGCCCTTGCAGTTAACCGACTTCCATGTTTGAAGTTGAAATGGGATGTTTTTGAACTTGTGCGTGACAGATGCTGCTAAATACCCGGAGGGAATTTTCAGCTTTTCAGTGCAAATAAATTGATTTCAGAAGCTGATGAAGGTGTCGCCTTCTAAGAGCGAAATCGCGCAGTTTTAGTATATGCTGGCTGTAAATTGATTGTAAGAAGCGGCAGGGATTTTGTTCACTTGGAAACAAAATGTACCATCTTTAGCATATTCTTGTCGCAAATTCATCTTTAATAGAAACAGTGGATGCTGGCGTTCAGCAGAGACAGAAAGTTGGACACAGATAAAAGATGCACCATTTTAGAGTATAGTACCATCAGGCTGACTTGCTGATTTTGAGTAGAGACAGGATACGCTGATCAGATTTAACTCGAAATTATGCATACGTCAAATAGGTTTAGCAAGGTATTTTTGAATAGATAGTATCAATCGTTATGCGTCAAGCAAATTGTTTCGAAAGTTTTGACAGAATGTTTGACAGGAAAACCTCACTCACAGTTTGGGGTAAAATATTGGGTGGCTAAGCTGCAAGAAATTGTTTCGAATACTGCGTTGCATGATTGAAAAATCGGATTTTCAAGCGTTGTTCTTTTCATGCAGGGAATTCAAATCAGCTTGCAAACTTCATCACCTTTCAAATTTCTGTTATTTCCTAATTTCACCGATGTACTGAGTACATCATAATTATCTTGATCGATACTGATAAATAAATTTGGAAACTTTCTTAAAAAGATGTTTTACAGGTACAGTTACTAAATTTGTGCTCACTGTCATGAACCACATAGTATATTGCAGTTTGATTCTATTCAGAAACGGAAATGCCAGTGAAATACTGAATAACAAGTTTGAAGTTACAAAATGTTTTCACTGTAGGCGTGGCAACTTTATTCTATAGCTTTAGCCCAATAAAGTCTTGATACCATTTCAATTAAAGCAAATCTTTATTTCGGGTCAAAGCAACAAAATAAGAGTACTTCGAAACAGTTGTTTTTTCTAATGTCCTGAATAAGAACAAGCCGAGATCTGCAGTAGCAATAAGTAAAATTCCAGAGTAGCGTCCACGTATTGCAGAATCCTCATAAAAAAATGTAATTTGCTTAGTGTTGCTGGTTTATAGGAAAAAAATTGACAATGGCAAAATACTGATTTGAACATAAAACATTACAAGCGTAAAATAATTTCAATTTCGAATAATGCTAGTTTAAGTTTTTGATGTCCTATAATTCACACATCGGACGTGTTTCCTTTTTCCAGCTTTTTGTAAATCACTATTTCTTTTTGTGTCAGCACATTCTGTTAGTCTTTCGTATAGTCGCTGAAGGTTATCGCTGAAATTGAAAATCTTGTCTTCAGGCAAAGGTTTAAAGATTGCGTTAGCTCTCCACGTCACCACCAGTGGCGTCACGTGGGGTTATAAGAAGAGCACTCTATCCAGAAGCGAATTTATGGGGCGATAAAACGTTATCGAAAAAATAATAGGTGGTGCACTTTACTTCAGCCTTGGGGACGTTGACAGTGGTGAGAGAATACAAAATATCCAAACGGCAAACAACACAAATACGCGCAGGTTTAAACTTTTTGCAAACAACTCTCAAGACATCGAGGAAGTTTTGCTTGATCAACTACAATACTCCACTGATGCAGTGAATGGATTTTCTTCCCAGTCAGTGAACAGGCACAGCAACGGGGCCGTAAAAGCTGAAAATGCCTCAGAAGCAGCATTTAAAATAAAAAATCTACAAATATATATTGTGCCAAAATGAACAAGTCATCACTGTTCACCACTAGCCCACATGCCAAAGAGGTTTAACTAATGCAACTAGATAAATCCATGACGTAGTGGCAATGGGAAATCAGAACTAATAAGGTGTTTTACGCTACAACATGTAGCATTTTCAAATTTAATTCAAGATAATAGAAGCAACGACGCAAAGCATTAAATTTTAATGCATTCATGTCGTGTATATCTTTCTAAAGCAACCTTTTCTTCGTCAAAAATTTTTAATAATTGAAGCGAGAACGGTTAAACCACGAAACACGCTAGAGGAGAGAAAGTTACACAAACAGGCTTCGAGGCCTCCTCGAGCTTCACCAGCAAATTTTGACAATGAGCAATTTCTTTCGATAACTTCAAATTGATACCATCAATTGCCAAAAAGCGATGAATATTTCGCAAACATGAGCTTGTGTCGCAGGTTATAAACTCCAAGCTACACTAATACAAAACACTACAAAGCTCCCTTCAAAGTTGCTCATGGTGATCCCTCCTAAATTTACTTAATAGCAAGGCGATAAATACGTTGACGCAACGAACTCTCACACCTAACCAACGGAGAAAAAGTCCCATGTGAAAATCTTGAGACATTTCTTCCAACAAACTTTCTGTGCCTGCTACTGCTATTGCGATTGTGAGCAGTCGAGCTCAATTGTACTGCTAATGGAAAGCTCATTTCTGTTCATGAAGTGCTCTGATTGCACACGGGAAACAACTCGAAAAAATGATATTTTAAAACGGTCGATTTCAATAACTTACTTGGATGAACTCTTGGCTTCGTCCTGAGACTTTTGCGACGCTATTTCTTCAAAAATGTAATATTCGTCAGAAGACGTAGGAGGTGAATTCGACTCCCAGCAATCTACATGCACTTCATCAAAAGCGGCGTCTTTTGTCGGACTAATGTCGTTTGAACAAGTTTCGCTTCCGGAAATTTTTCTGAAGAGCCGCTTAATGGGTTTGAATACGCGTTTTGGTTTGGAATTACCATCTTTGGTGGTTGGACTTGAGTTCTCAAAATCCTTGGATCGTTTCATCATATGATCACGATGCTTCGATTTCTTCACAACTCCGATATATCGCTGACGACCATCGCCCGACAAACGGCGAGCTGAAGCATGCGGCACATAAGAACTTTGTTTATCTTTTTTTCTGTCATTGTTTTGTGATACGTTCGTATAGCCATCTTTCACGTCATTCTCACCCTCGTTTTCTGAGACGTCTTCATCGTGCTCATCGAGTGTCGTTCCAGCACGGCAGCGTGGTTCGGCAACCGGTTCTTCATCAGCAACACCAGCGCTTGTACCACAAAAATCAGAAGTGCTTGTGGGCGTGACTGACGTAAGCGAAGTGCTGGAAGAAACCCCGCACCTGACCGAAACGGCAGTCAAGTCAAACGTTCCGCTCTCGGAGCTAGTCGCGAACGTCGAGCCGCTTGACGAGGAAAAGTCTATTTCATTCGATTCGAATTGCTGTGAATGATCACAAATGCTTTGATCGTCGCCCGTGGGAGCTCCACTCACCCTTTGGTATACAGCAAGCCACGCTTCTTTGCGAGATTTAAAATTCGTTTTCGAAAGCGAAGATCTGGCTCGAGGTTGAGGATTACTAACATCCTGAGACGAAGCAGTTGGATCATCATCCTTCGATGCTGAAGAAATGCGATCATTACTCGGAGACGAGAATACCTGCGATAGACCGTAGGCCAAGTCCGCACCTGCTTTGAACGAAAACGCGTTCAAGTTTAATTCTTCAGACAAAACAACAGCAGACACCATGTCTCTGACCAATTCTGCTACATCCACCACAACTGCTTCGTCGTCCAGTTCATCAACTTGTGGTAGGGAGGAACTGGAAGCAGTTAAATATACGCTTGGTTCTGAAAAGCGACTGCGCCCTAATTCTGTGAGTTTTTCAATGTTGCTCAGATCGTCTTCCACAAGATCTAGAAGGTGTGCCGGTGTGTTTTTTGTTATGTAGTCATGTATAATCAGTGCCCGCCTCCCAGCGCAAATAAACTCCTCCGAAAGCTCACTAGCCGTTGCAAAGTGAGCAATATCAAGAGTCTCGTCCTTCATTAGATCAGTGAAGATCGATTCTGATTGCATTTCAATCCATGAACCCATCAAAGAATTTTCAGTCAAAAATTTTGCAGTGCCTTTCTGCAACGCGTCGTAAGCAAAACAACTGCTAACTTTGTCAACGTCTTCCTCAGTATAAAGAGGAAAGAGACGGTCCCGCGCTTGCGTGCCTTCGATCACGGCAAATCGAATAATCCGCTCAGCAAGTGGCACTAGGCCATTTTCTTCGAAAAGCTCAGGAAAAAAGGGGTGAAATCTGTTTTCATGTAACGGACACTTTCGGCAAGCTGATGTCCACCAACCAGTGATGTCGCTATCTGAGGAAAAAATTTGCTTGTTTTTTTTATCTGCCAGTTCCTCAACGTCCCTCAGAGTTACGGCTTCATCCACAAGTTTTACTCGGCAAGGCCATGGTTTTTTGCTGGACGTTTCAGGTTCATCAGAAGGAGGCTTAGGTTTTCCGCATTCGAATTCAAAGCACAACGGATCCAAACAAAGGTTGTGATCGGGGTCAGAACTGGCTTGCAACTTATTTTGGTTTTGCAAACAATGAATGGACACAAGTGACGGCGATATTTTGTGGTGGCCATATTTCAACCGACCATCCCATACAGTTTTACTGTTTCCAATAATGTCTCTATCTTTTTTCTGGAGGCCACGTAAAAGCAGTCCGTCACCTCGCAAAAACAACAAAATGGCATTAGATTTTCCAATACTTTCATTTGAATCTTTTTCCTCGCTAGGATCAATATATATCGTTTTTGGCCAGCTCTGGTCTTCAACTCGATTCATGTTACTTTCACCGTACCCATCTTCCTCCGACGGTTTACTCCTCTTGCTTTTGTCCCACCACGTGGTAACATCCGACAGATTAGTAGATGAATAATCCGAAGGCCTAATTTTCAACAACCCTTTTGTAAAACTTTTCCTGGGTTTGATCCTGTCTCCAAATATATCATATTCGTCAGAAGAAGAGACTGGAGAAGATACAGCTTGACTCCCTTGAAATTTTTCGTTAGAACCTGACGGGGGATTCTGGCCATGTAGCTTGGAGTAATCAATTGGAGACTGGTCGTCTTTCTGCGAGTATCCAGCAGGTGACCCACCTTCTCGAGACTCTGGCAAATCTGCAGCTAAATCATCATCATCATCATCTCCTGCACTTTCCATTTTTAGAACATCGTTATCGAGGGCCGAGTCCTCGATGGTCGCAAGATCACTTTCTGGTGGTTCACTTTGTTCAGCATGAGCCACGGCAGGAGAAATCTTTGAACCATTAGTCTCTTGATCTGATCTTTCGTTTTCAATTACAGTGTTTCCATTCAAGGATGAAAACCGTTTTGTATTTAAACCATGACCAAGAGTATCTTGCGATTCAAAGAATTTAATCAAATGTGGTATAGTACCTAGGCTGGTCGTTTCATTACTGTCTCTGCGAACATCCCCAGAAGTTCTATTGGGATTGAGGTTACCAGAGCTATGGCTGCGACCGAAAGCATCGTTGTTGTATGCGGGTTTATGCAGAACCGTGTCACTTATTCCGTGAGAATCGTGCTTATTTAACATCTGGCTCGTTCTAGCACCAGCCAGTCCTGCGGCTGCTTGTTTGCTAACTCTACTTTCATCTTTTGAAATAGCATCTTGGGCATTTGGTTTGCTGTTGTCCTGAAGTGAGAGACGAGAGGCATGCCCAGCACTGGTTTGGCTAAGACGCTGATTAGACTGAGGAGATCCGCTGGTACCATTGTCTTGAGCATGAGCCTGACTGTTACGGGGGGAGATATTTTCGGGTTTTTCATGGCTAACTTCTTGGCTGGACAATGGAGAAACATTTTTTCTGTTGTCCGTATCAGGTTTTTCATGACTAACTTCTTGGCTGGACGATGGAGAAACATTTTTTCTGTTGTCCTTATCTTGCTCATCTGTGGGACCTTGGGTACCTGGCGTGTCAGGATCCTGACTGACCACATTGTTTTCTTGGTTAGGGGACGTTTTAAGCACATCTTGGCCAAAGTCAGGCACTTCAGTCCTGCGTGGTTTTTTGACAACCCGTGCGCCTTGTGGGCGTACTCGAATAGAGCCTGGAAACCCAGGCAAAGCTTCGCTTGATATCCAGGCATCAAGGTCACTTACACGTCTTTCTGTAGTTGCAAAAGGATTGGTCTGAATTAGTTGCGGATTGTCTTTAAACCTCTCAAGCATTGCGGACAGTCGTGCACGTTGGAAAGCTTCATTTTCAGCAGCTTTTTGCTTGTTCCCAGATTCGTTAGAGATTGATTCCACATCATCTTCGGCATTGTCAAAAGGGTACTCGAGTGAAGTTTGGAAGTCTCCGCTTGATTGCGAACTCTCCGGAAAATTCTTCTCACGATCACTTTTCGAAATGTCTATTGATGCACGTGAAGGACCTGTTCGCACTAGAGGTACAAGCTTGCTGTTGTCGGCAAAAGTAGTTTCTTTCCTTCGCGGATAAATTTCTTCAATAAATTGCTTTTCACCACCATCCCGAAACTTTTTTCGACCAATATAAATTCGGCAGGGTTTTGCACGACGAATAAGAGAAGTAGTTCTTGGAGGAACAGGAGGAGCCATGTGTGGCATCCAACCCACTCTACCGTATTGTGTTGTTAAACTTGAATCGGAATGGAACATATTAGTTTCTGAAATATGAATGCTTCCTGTTTCATATCGCTCGTAATCTGAATCACTATAATACAAAGGCAAGGACAAGTGACCAGACAACCATTTGGATGCCTTAAAATATTTATGAAGAATGGGCAAGTTGGAACAAGAAGCCATTTTTTGTTTTGATAGGTCTTCACCTTTGTCAAATTTTGGTCGTTTTTTTGTTTCGGCATTTGGAACTTTTCGACCGATACGCACAAAAAAGTTAGAAGCACGCCTGTGAACGTTGAGAACATTGCCTCCTTCGTTTTTGCAATTCCTAGCTTTATCACGCACACCTGCACTTCCGAAAGGTGCATCAAAAGTAGAAGAATACCCCCTTGATAAACTTGATGCATCACCCGTGGCGTATTCTTGCCGAAACGGTCCAGCGGATGGACCTGGACGAATAGAATCAGAATCGTAATTTTCTATATCTTTCAACGATTTTTCTGTTGTAATCTCTTCAACCTCTGCAGAAACTCCTTGGTTAGGTGGTTGCTTCAAGAAGATCTTATCAATGTCTTCGTAGGTCGGATCTGAGTTGGTTATATTGGTGTTTACCTTTGAGCTGGTCAAGGATTGAGTTCTGATGTCGCTTTTGACAGTTTCTACTGGAATTTCGTCATAAATATTAGACATCTTTTCCGATGCGGCCTGGGATTCGGTTGAAGCTGGCTGCAATGTTTTAACGTCACCATTAACATCGCTGGCGGCAACTTCATCGTAATCATGAGATGCGTTGCTGGGTGTTTTCTTCAAAAGCGATCTGGTCGATGGTCGAGAATCACCTTCAGTATTGCTGTTTGGAACTTCATCGTAGACTCGAGATGAATTACTTGCTGTTCGCCGAAATTCAGACTCTCCTTCCATTCGACCGATCTTAGCATTATCATCAAGTGCCGAATCGTCAAGCTGCGAACGTTCCTGTGTTATCTCTGATTTGCTGGCTGTGTAAGTGGTTCCTTGTCCCATGGGCATCTCATAGGAATTTGACTGGTTAGAAACGTTGCGGTCAGCTTCAATACCTCGTGCTGGAATCTCATCGTATATATTCGACGTTTCGTCAGCAAACGTCTTGGACACAGATTGGCTCGAATTCATTAGGTTGTTATCGATTACATCACCACCAAAATTTTTGCCAGGTTCTACATCAGTTTGAGGTTGTTTACCTCTTCCCAATTCCACTCGACCGTCCGGGTTATAAGCTAACATTCGATAAAACTCAGCATTGGTGCTCTCTTCAGAAATGCTGCTGTGACTGGACGGAGACCTCAAGTGTTGGTCATCGACGTCACTGTCTGATTCGTACGGTTGTCTGCGAGCCTGTTGGTAAGCTCCTGAAAACTGTCGCAAGCGGCGCAAGTTATTTCTTACTTCTTCCATTTCCCGCTGAGCATTGTCAATGTTTAGCAGTTCGTACGGACTGAGTCCAGCATCATTGTCAAAAGGTCTATCCTGTGGTATATCATTCTGATCTTTTATATTTTTGCCCTTATGTTCAGCGCACCACTTCTTAACGCTCATATCCGTGAGTTGTCTTATCTCGTTACGCAGTCGCTTCATCTTTTTGCGCAATTTCAAGCGAGCGCAGAATGGGTTTTCTTTAAGCTTGGGCAACCTTATCAGAAAGCGTCCCTTGTCCCTTGGAAATGAGATTTCTTCAGTTGGGACAACTGGCCGGTTTCGTCCTATGAGAATAGGCCTGGATTGGTCTAAATCTTCCAAATTAGTGTCTTTTCCTGATGGAGAAGAATAAATCATTTCAGCTGATTTTCCCGGTGTGTAGAGGGAATGAGCAAACTCTGCGTCAGTTTCTTCTTCACCGATCAAAGTTTTTGACATTTTGCTTCCTTCCACGTTTTCTATTCCACTTATTCCGGTAATGGATGACGCAAACCGCTTCAATCTGCCGAACATCTGACTAAGCCTGCTGCCTGATGAATGATCTGCAGTCAAATCCAGAGGAGGCAAGAGATGTTGATTTTCACGTTGCACCATTGGCGAAGGCAAAGTCATCGCGGAATCTCCTGACTCAAGGTTAATGCGCCGATCAAAACCGCTTACGTACCCAGGAGCTTGGAGAGTTCCGAGAATCACAGTTTTTCTGCAACAACGTTTCGTTTACATCTAATTAACAAATAATCGCTTATTCGTAGAACGAACAGACTGCTAATTGTTTGTTTAAAAAAGCTTATTTCTTATTTGGAACGTTACAGTTACAACCATGCACTGAAATTGTCTAAATATGCTGTAAACAATGAAAGCAAAATGCATGAAGTTTAGTACTGTATTTCGAAATGCAATTAAATTGTATGTGCTGATGCAAAGATATTTCAGTAACAACGGTGATCTGCAATTTACTATTGCCGTGGAAAAGCAAAACCAAACTTTAGGAAGACTTCACGATTGCAACATGCACTTCAAAATAGTTTATTGAACTTTTTAATCTACGCAACACGTGTAGGGAAGAAATTTTTAGCGTAATGCTAATTACTCACATGTTTGATAATTAATTTGTAAACCTTGATGGTGGAGTATTTCGAAATAACCAACAAATAGGCGCTGTTTATCAGTTTATAAACGTGATACAGTACCTTTATCGACCGCTACACCTGGTAGTTTTCAATGAGAGAAAGAAACTGGAAGATTTGCTCCTTAGATCGGAATTTTTCAGGCCAAAATGACATTAAATACATTTCTATATTTGAGCTGCGAGTTGTTTTCATTTGGAAAAAAATACATTTTACACACATACGCCAAAACACAAACACACAAACTTGAGTGACATAAGGGGTAATGTGTAACTTCTGCTACATGGTTTGAGATAAAATTCTCTTGAATGCATCAAATAACTGAAATTATCACAGCAGATACATGTTGAATAGCACCGTACATAGTTACGATTAAGGTTGGCAAGTTTTCAGCTTGATCTTCATTTTTACCAATTTGGTTTTGAAATAGTTTATGAAATGTGAATGGGTCGGATGATTTGCAGTCCCAATTTTTTGCTGAGTACGAGCACAGCATTGCAATTACAGCAACCTTCCCTTTTTAAAGCTTCTTACTACCTCTGTGCGCTGCCCTTGTTCAATTTCAACGACAAGGTTTCTACCTTTTGTTGCAAGTTGTCACAAACAAGCAATCGACCATCAGGCAGTTTCAAGTAATGATATTTTTTCAACATTTTGTCCATTTATTTGCCAGTTAACCGTTTATGTATTTGTAGTTATTTTGAACTTACGAAAGTGTGCGACAAGTTTGCTGTCAATGATAGGCTACAACCATGTGCAGTCACGTTTTCTGCAAAAAGACGTGCTGAAAGCATAAGCGTATCCAGGGGGGCCAAAGCCCCCCTCAAATTTCTAGCATATCTTGTCATTTTGTGTATTGGGAGGATGTGTCCCAAGCAAACTACTGTTGCTCACTTTAAGTCAAAAGATTTTGCTTCCCAAAAAAATTTGGGGGTGCAAAATATTTGGGCTGGCTACGCCACTGGCTGAAAGATACGGAAACACATGTTGAATGAAGTGTGATTAGACTTACTTGTATGATCCATCAGGATTTTGCACTTTGCCAATTAAAACAATCGGGTCGTTCACCGGCACCTTCTTTCCGACCGTTGTGAGATAGGCAATCCGTTTGTCTGTTGCTGATGTTTCAGACTGTATTCCAACGGTGTTTGCAAAACTACTGCTCAGGCGTGGTCTTTCTCCAGAAACTCCAGTATCCTGATCGTAACAGCGTTTCCATTAGGTTGTATGCGTAAGCTTACCACGCCGCGAAACACGCTGCCCCACCCATTGCGCAGCATTTGTATACGATTTGCATAGTCTAACTTAGACTATGACCACAGGGCCACGATGGTTTCTCAATCGTCCCCAAGGGGGCCACATTGCATTTTGGGGGACCACGAGCAGACCTCTGCTCATAGCCTTGTTTCTTTTAAATATTTTCTTCAAGACAAATGTTATTTTTTATTGGTGGTTAGGGGGCTATGGCAGTTGAGTGTCTCTGACAGGGGGCCACAAGCCATGAAATGTTGCGAAACACTGGTACCCTAAGCCTTATATGAACGGAATGTGGTAAATTTAGAGTTAAAAAAGCATGGTGTCATTGACTTAAATACAGCTTCTCTCCCATACTGCATCAGCTTTCCACCGGTATAAAACCTATCAAAAAGTCTACAAATAAGGCTTGCGTGGATCAGATCACTGCACAATAAAAATGCAAAAATTGCTTTCTGAGAGAAATAGGGGGCGTTTTAACAGTACGTTTCAACACATATTTTCTACATACCTCAGCTTCTCCTGTGCGGCCGTACGGATCACTCTTTGCTTGACCCGGTCTCAATACAGTACCATCAGATGTTTGTTTAGGATACGGTTTGACAAAATGATCTTCGGATCGAAGTCGCCTGGGGTCGATGAGAAATGGTTTCCTTTTACCTGCTGAAATGAAAAACCGACTGTCACATTTATTCAGTATGCTCGACGTGTTTGATTCATAAGTTGTGATAAAACTAAAAGCAGCCACATTCCCTCTAGCAAACATTAGTTCCTTAGAATAGAACAGGGTCAGAAACGTCCGGCTTGTAGGCCGAATAGGGCCTAGATAGTGTTCCTGTCCAGCCTAACCCACCCCTAGTTATTTATTATTGCATCCGGCTCAATAAACTTGCTTGAACCTATCATGGCATTATTCAGTTGATGCTTATCTGCAATCATAGACTAATTTAAAAAACTTTGACAATCGCATTTTTCAAATTTAAAAAATAGACCAATAGCTTTTTGGCACACGAAAAACATCTTTCGTGCTAACAATGGAAACCAGATTTACCAAAACGTTTACGAAATTTGCCTCACTTCGTTTGTTTTGCCATTATTTTTATTATTAAACCAATACATCTTATAAAATCTAATAAAAATTTTACTTCAATCTGTAGTTAGAATTTCATTTAAAGGTGGCAATTTCTGGATAGTTCTTCGACTTTCTTGCACCACGGTATCAATATGAATAATTACGTCACGGTATCAATATGAAAGCTAATGACAAAACGACTATATCACTTGAACTAAGTTATTCAGAAATTTGAAAGTGGCGCAAATCGCCTTCTCTTTAAAAAAGCTGTAGCGAAACCAAAGGGTCACTAAATGCGTTAAAGTGGATTGCCTACCAGAAAGCACCTCCAAAGATTGAATGCTCACTTTTTACACACGTAAGTTGATTAGTTAAGCCAACAAAACGTTTCAGCAGATTTCGAACCTTCAAAAGCGTTCTCATCGGCAGAAGTTGTGAAACTCAACTCGGAAAAGTCGCCGTCGTCCAATCCGTGAAAGCTTTTCCTTCGGTGTTTAAGGAGAGGGACCGTAATCCTTTCAGCATTTTTCTGCTTCAGCTGCCGTCTGTGAGCAGTGACTGCCGAGTCCGACGGACGCCGAGCTGCAACGCCGTGATAATTTTTTTTCGCTCTTGCCGTTTTAAGCACGACATTGGATGCAACGCCGGGTGGAAGAGAGACTCTATGAAAGAAAATGGGGCTGTATCAATTCACATACATTAAATTGGAAAATGAATAACAACGTTAAGGTAAAAAAGGTACTAATGGAAACAAAAACTACAGCGTCCATTTTAATGAAGCTTGGTTTTAGACAATTGGTTTTCACCCTTTTTTAGTCAATGGACCATCTTTAGAAAAATATCCGACGGACCACCTTGCTCTGCTGACACGTAATGAATAACTAATCGAAACTGTATTGTACATTAATCAGTGAACGTTTTATCAAGGAGTTATGGAACTCCCTGTAGACCATCAGAAATTCTAGGTGAACCATCGGTGTTGAGAATCACTGTTTTAAACCAAATCCACATTCACAACTGAGACTAGAAACCAGGAAATCACCTCAAACCTGTTTCTAGGAATTTTCGGTGGCCATACTGAACATACTGAACACGATGTTGTTTAATGTCTTGGTTGTTTGAGGACTAGATTTTGAGCTGACGCAGATATTTTTTCACAACATCTGTGAAACGAAGGAGAGGCCGGCCAACACTTCAAGTGCCTGAGCTCAATTTACTAATGTTTTTGGATTTACGACATTCAGAAAGACGGCACACGTGACCAAACCAGCGCAAGCGCTTTATTTTGAGGTATCTAAACAAGGAGCTACACAACCAGTGCGCTGAAAAATGAGCTCGTTTCTCGTCCCCCCACGTGAGGTCGCACATACTGCGGAGGCATCGCGTTTGAAGACTTTTTCTTGCGACAATCGTGTTTGCCAAGGGAGACCAACAGGTGGAATATTGCTGCAGCAACCAATGAAGATCATTTTAGAGAGGGTATTTTTAACACATTTTGGGCAGGTTTACTGCAAATTTTGCGTCGAAATTAACGTCGAACAAATCTGTTATTGGTGAATCGCAGTGTCTAATTCCAGTTGATCCAACCGTAGCGCCAACCGCCAAACAAAAAGTTTGGAGAACTCTGTTTCAGAAGAGCGGAAACAATTCTTGCATTGGATTGCGATTAGTCAAACCTAACAAATCAGGTTTTGTAAAAGTAACACACCAGAAACATACCTGTAGCTCTCTTTAGGTTTGTTTTGATCTTCAATGGACTTGTAATCATCCAACCCAGTGGTAGAGGTAGCCATACACAAATGGGGCGGGTTGGATGAAGGAGGAACATTTCTTAAAAGAGTCAAAGATCTCACTGGTTTTTGTATCACAACGGTTTTTCTCATCTGCTCAAGCAAACGTGTAGCAGATGAATTCCCATCTGGCAAACAACTTTCAGAAATTTCTTTTCTAACACCCACTTTGGACTGCCTAATTTGAGTATCTGGTTCCTTGACGCTCAGTCTATGTGCTATACTTGGAACGTAAATCTTTTTCTTTTCGTCGTCTGGTAACTCCACTGCTGGACGACCGGTGTCAGAAACTTTCCCACTGTAGGTAGTTTCTTTCATATCCGCCATAGCAAGCTTTGATTCTGCTGAGTTTTTGTCAGAAGACGACTTTGGACGTAACACTGTTTCCAATTCTTGGTCTGGAATAATTTGCAAAGATTTTCTTTCATTATTTGTAGACGTTCTTTTCAAAATCGAAGACAAGCGGTTGCCATCAGAGCTTTGAAATTCTGTTGCAGATTTTTTCTTGGTTGACCGGCGAGAGATGAACCTGGTTTGGCTGTCATCGTGATCAGAGTTCGATGACAAATCCCCTCCATGCAACACTTTCAATGATGATGTCCTTGGTTTCCTGCTTTTTGCACGTTCCCACGCTGGGCTTGGGAAAAGACTCAAGCCTAAATTAAAGTTGCTAGGATCATGATTTTGCCGCTCTTCCATAATAAAACATATATACTGGGCGTTTTTCAAACATTTTAGCCTAAGACAAACTCCTACTTATCTGACAAAAACTCCCTATTTTCGGATTACTCTGCAACGTGTACAATGTATTTCAGTACCATAAATTTTTGGCATTCCGTCACAAAGCTATTTTGACGTAACAATTCATGCTGGTACCTTTGACTCAGCAAACTGTGCATACTGTACTACCGTTTGCGCGATTGAGCCGCAGTGGTCTGAGATTTCTGATAAAAATCCTGGCAATTGAAGCCCATATAGTCTGTAATCTTAACAGGGACGGATCCAGCCAATAAATTTAGGAGGGGCGATTGCAGTAATAGTTGGCAGTTAAGTCTCATTACGATTTCACTACTGTAAGAGAGATGAAGTGTACTTCACAACACTGCTGTGAAAACACAATGGACGGCAAAATGGCCTTATATCGCGAATGCTGTTTTCCGAATTGCATAAAATCATGGTGAAAAAAATTATTTTCGTAGGTTTCGGGAGGGGGCCATTGCCCCCCGTGGATCCGCCCCTGAATCTGAATGTAATCATTTATCTTCCCAATTAATTTTGCGTATGAGAAACGAGTGTCTTAGAAGCCCTCTGCCCGTCATTGCATGACAGCATTTTAGCGGCCTTGGAGATCTACAAAATAAAGTGACTTGGCAGGCCTAAATGTTTGGCGTTCCCGGTGTCAAGCGAAATTTGTGACTTCACGCCATGTGCGCACGCACAGAGTAATATTCGACATATCAAATACGCTAAGAAAACTGATGATTAGGGCTAAGGGTTTTGTGTTTAGGTAAGTGTGTCGGGTTTGGGTTAGGGTTAGAAAAATAAAAATAATTGAGGTCTAAGACTGAGTCCAATATTTTCCAATGGTTATAGTTATTCCCGTACTGTAGCTTGCTGTGGGTCTGAAATCTAACCGAATAGTTTTAATTCACACAACACACATCAAAAAAGTAATCGCCAAACTTTATTCCTTTACTCTGAGAAGCATAACAACTGACAAATAAGAATAGGTCAGAAATTTCGCAGAGGTCGGAAATTTCGCCTGACACCGGGTTAATAGAATGTAATTACTGATTCAAGCATTGGAATATTAGAAAAGCTAAGAAAAGGAAAGTGATTTCGAACCATGTTCAATGCGTAGCAAAATCAAATCAAAATTTGGGAAGCTAGAAGTTTCGTGCGTCAATATTGTAATTAGAATACAATTTTTAATGGTTAATCAGTAGTCACTCATGAGCAAACAATGGTGCTCCGGACTTCTCTCTTACCTTTCACGGCATGTTCAACGCATTAGTGCATATAACACAACCGCTTTTCAGGGTTGCCAGGTTGGCCTATTTTAGGCCAAATTTCAGAAATCTTGCCTCGTTTCAAGTTGGTTGGCCCAAAAAGTTTAAGCTGGCCTTTTTGCTTTTTTTCTGGCCTTATTCCAAGTTGGTTGGCCTTAAAAAATTCGTTTGGCCTTTTGCCTTTTTGTAGCCTTTTACACTGAAAAAGTGAAAAAAAAGAAAATATTATTACGCCATTTTTTCAGCAACACATTTGCAAAATTTTTGTAATAAATGCTATATTAAACCGACGTCCACGTTCTGATGTTGGTAAGGTTTGAGGAATGCAAGATTCGAAATAAACTTTTGCGTAATAACTAGAAATGTTTGCGCTGTGTAGTGTGTTGTAACCAGTAATAACTAAACAGGCTCAACGCTTGCACACAGCGACACAGGTCTGCTTCTCCGCGATAAAAAAGCGACAATGATTTCGAGGAAGTGGAAGGGGTCATGTGATTATGGTCACAAGGACAGGAGTGATTGGAAGAAGAGTTTCGCATGGATGCAGAAACCCGCCGTTGAATCAGTGTGCAAATCATTGGACCATTGCACTCGAAATGTGCAATCTCACAAACCATGAAAAGCCAGAGAAGAATCAGTAATAAGCTCCAGTAAAAGGCCAAGCAAGACTTAATCTCAATTTCAAAAAATATTTCTAATGTTCTTGTAATTTAGATGTTTCTTTGTGACAAAGGAATAGCAATATCACAAGAAAGTTTGGCTTTTTTCTGGCCTTTATACAATCGGTTTGGCCTTTTTGTGGCTTCTTTTTAGCATTGTTTGGCTTTTTATTGACATATTCATCTGGCAACCCTGCCGCAGTGCCACCGCTACCATTAAGCAAACTAGGAGGCTGCCTAGGGCGCTGGGCCTAATGGGGCGCCAAAAAAAGAACAAAAATACAACTGTGTTGTTCAGAAAGTGACGAAGGTACACCAATTAAAAGTGAATTAAAATGATGAAAGTGACTGGAACACACGTTCACACGTTTTATGAATAGATAGAGGTACTACACTATTTCAGATTTGCTGCATAAAGGTTAATATATTTCTTAATAATTTCACTTTCATATATACTAGGTAAGCTATATCGCACTTTGGTATAAATTTTATTCATGCAATGCAGTGGTGGGCAAATAGCGGCCCGCGGGCGAAATGTGGCCCGCCAAAGCGTTTTCAGTGACCCGCGGAAGTATTCACGAAAATCTTCAAATCTAAAATATTCACCAACTCAACACAGCAAACGTTGGTGCTGATGCTATCTTGAACCGAGATTTGTTTCTATTTCCAGAAGGTTTGATCATCCGCTGATCGCGGCATTCTCAAAGTGGCCACCGAGCCAAATTAATTGCCCACCCCTGACCTAATGAAATGTTCTAATGTACAAAAAACGAAAAGTGTCCTTGTTATTTCCGTAATGTACAACGTGATGATATGTAGTCCTTCACTGCCGGAATCTTTTTAAAGGAGGGATGGGTGCTTGAATAGATTTTGCCTTCATTGCCGGTGTCAAGCGAAATTTCTGACCTATTATTTGCTTCTCAGAGTAAAGAAATGAAGTTTGGCGATTACTTTTTTTGATGTGTGTTGTGTAAATTAAAACTTTTTGTTAGATGCCAGATACCCACAACAAGCTACAGTAAGGGAATAACTAAAACCACTGAAAAATATTGGACTCAGTCTTAGACCTCAGTTATTTTTCTTTCTCCAACCCAAACCCGACACACTTACCTAAACACGAAACCCTAAGCCCTAATCATCAGTTTTCTCAGCGTATTTGATATGTCGAATATTACGCTGTGCATGCGCACATGACGTGAAGTCAGAAATTTCGCTTGACACCGGGATATATGTAAAGGAAGGGTGGGTGCTTGAATGGATCTTCCCTAGGGTGCTTACAAGCCTATCGATAGCGTGCTGTCAGGGCCAGCAACGCATGTCCTGCACGCGGCACGCCACACTTTAATAAATCAACTGCATAATTTTGACGTTACCATCTCTGTTCTTTGCGTTTCTTAATTTTTCCTGGCTGCACCACTTTTACCGGCGTGGCCTATGTTTATGTCGAAGCCTTCACTAAATCATTTTTCAGCCATCCAGTGTGGTCACGTTGGGAAACGCTGTGGAAACGCCAGCATTACTGGCATTAGTAGCGTCGTTTACCAGTGAAATTTTGGATTATAGGATACACCAACTTAATTTTTTCTAACCATATTCCAGCTGGTACGCAGCACGCACCAATAACCGGCATCATGGTGGCATTCGCAAACGCCAGAGATTTGTTGTGCATGTGGAACATCGTCGATTGTTACGACACCAGACTGTAACAATGTTTTGAGACTAATGCTAAATTTTTGTTGTCGAATGCTGTAACGCTTGTTACTTACGCAGATGACATTTTAATAAACTTGTTGTTCAGATAAATTCAGTATTAATCTAACAAATTAGCTTGATGTAAAAAATCGTCCTTATCTACGCCATATGTACAACGGAAAGGGTCTTTTGGGGAGGAGGGGTGCTGGAATGGACCTTGCCTAGGAAGCACAGATAATTTTAAGTTCTTAATCCTGTAAGCGCCCTGCAGAGCAGCGCTTACATTGAGAGCGCAAGGAGAAGCGCATACCCGGCCAAAGCATAACATCCTCGATAGTGAAATCACTATCGGAA
>JGI24158J21664_10002549_pt1 | contig 22230 bp, 14 predicted proteins | sample Ectturendosymbi3_FD_21664 | JGI IMG/M metagenome (IMG submission 21664)
ATTCGAAAATGTCCTCTTTTTTGCATTCTTATTCTGCATAGCTATAATCAGTGGCGTAACTAGAGCTTTGAGTCAGGGTGGAAAACTTAGCTAAAAGCGACCACTGGCCACTGTATAGGGCCCGCTAGCCTCCACTCGGAAAAAAAACTTGAGAAATGATGGTGAATCCGGATGATGATGGCTTTTTTAATACCCTAAATCACCGGAAAATAATCTGAAACACGCAAAAAACAACAACCTACTGAAAACCAAACGAATACTAAAACCGAAATATCGCTTAAGGTGGCAGTCCGGTTTTCACATTTAGATTTCCAGGGGGGTTCGCCCCTCTGCCCCAAGTCAGTTACGTCACTGGCTATGATATATTGTTTTTGCATACAGTAAGCTGACCCCACTCAACTGCAACAAAATACGAACTGGCGGGGTAGCTTAGATTATGGGTAAACCTGCGAGTTGTCTCATTAATCTATGTGTTGGTTGAGTTAATTCTCGCCTGGAAAGGCGGGAATGCTTTCACATGAATCTTTATATAGCAGTGGTAAACCTTTTTTCAGTATCTCAATGACCTTGGCACTAGAGTGCGGATTGCTGAGGCCATTATACTGTACTGCACTAGCTTTGCTGATGAACCGTGATACTGTGGTGTGATCAGTATATTGTAGATAGCTTAGTGTAGTAGTTTTAGTATAGCTAGTCGCGCACTCTAGCCGCGCGATCAAAACGTGGAGCGCGCAAACTTTTTCTTGCATTTTGCACCTTATGCATATGAATGCTGTATGGCAAAGCTTATGTAGGCGCTACTAAACATTTCTGCGCGCTACTAACATTCACAGAAATTTTTGCACCTCTGAGTTAATCAATAATGCTGAAAAATGAAGAAATACGACAGAAGTATCCTATTTTCAGAAAAGGACTAAATTATTTTGAAGCTGAGTGGATTACGTGTTGTTGCATTTGCACAGTTCGCAAAGAAAAGTGAAAAGACTCTTATGACTTTGTGGATATTGCGTACCAAAAACTTATTTCTCGTAGCGTAACCAGGTGGTTATCACTTTATCGCAGCTTGCTAAGGATGCTTCAACTGTACCCAGCTTCAAATTCATACTTCATGTCCATCGACAAGCCAACTGTTGTTCTGAAACGTTTTTTTGGATATGCTTTGAGCGAATTCCGTTCACATTAAGATATTTGCAATTATTTGTGGTTGCGTTTACTGAGCAAGTTCAGAATATTGAGAAGTCAAAAGCATCAGTTGTTGAGGTTGTATCGTGTTTCGCGACTGTGAAGGCAAGGATTCAAGAAAGACAATCAGATGTACATATCAAGTCAAGTTAAATCAGCACTAAGAAAATTCAGCGAAGGCAAGGATCATGACTGTGATTCATTCATGTCAAATATATCTATATTGCACAAGTCTTATGCTTCACATCTGGCTTTGGACCACTTCATTTGCTAAATTTAAATGCTTTGACTAGATTCCTCGGTTTGCAAGCAACTAATTGGGAAAACGATGAAACATGTGAGTAGTATCTGCTTGACAGAAACGTTTCTATTGATGATGCTGAAGTAAACTGTTTAACCAATACCAAAACTTGTTCGAGTTCGTACGAAAAGAGCATGAACCAAATGCAATTTATTGTAAATTGGTGGATCATGAAAGATGGGCAAAATATTTTGTAACTTGCAATACTATTAAAACGCTTCAAGAACTGATAAAGATTGCACAGTTCAAGGTTATGGCTCCTTATGCTAATAAGGAACGATTTTTTCCTTGATGCAGCGACAAACCAAAAAGAAAGAGAAACCTTTCTGGTTGAACCAGTTTCTAGTCTAAAGCTGGTGTGCAATTTGAAACATCTTTCATGCAAGCAGCTTCATAAAATTGCAAAAGGCAATTCTACATTTTTAGGAAATTTAAGAAATCTGCAAAATATTCATGGGATAAATAGAATAAGCAAATAAGGATTTTGTTTTGTGCGTTTTGAATGAAACATTGTCTACATTGGACGTTTTATTTCAATGCTTAAAACTACTCAATAGGCCTAACTGTTATTTGACTTGTTAAGTGTAAGTAATACACTCAAGTAAATGACAGTCATATATTTTCTTCCCTTTTTGCGCCGAAAATATGGCAGCCTTATTGAGCTTATTAATAAATAAACATAGACAGAAAAAAGAGGATCGTCCCCTTTACAAGTGTAGAGCTTATCCAAGTGGTTCTAAAAAACATTAAAAGCAAAAGAGGTAAAAATGAGAGAAGCTGCAGCCAAGTCAAGAAACATTCAAATGACTATTTTATAGTGGCAGTGAAGTCCAGCGGAGACATTTCTGCTGAACCTGCAAGAGGACAGAAAATCGAAGAACATGTTCTTACAGACTTAGATCTACGTAACGATGACAATAGACCTAGTTTAACCAGCGGCGCAGCAGCAGAAGAACGTCAAGAAGTAGTATCGAAAAACACGACAAATGAGTTGTCTGACGCTATCATTGGAGGCAGCGATGTCGGTCTCTGGTCATCCAATATACCGGAAAAATGTGGGAATATCGGTTGAAANACGAAAAGTAATTTTTAAAACGTGATGTTCCACAACACGGAAAAGACAGAAACTCGTCACGGAAATGCACCACAAGTCTTGTTAATTGCCAGAACCACGACGCCGAAGTCGTTGAAAAAAGCTGGCTTTGTTTTCCCCTTTCACAAACTTGTGTTTGTTTAACGTGTAAACTGATGTTCTCGGGGACGACTAAATGTGCGCATTTACCTATTATTAGAAAAGGAATCTGTGACTGGAAGCACGCTGAGCAGCCACGAGCAATCAGTGGAACATAGAGACGCCACGATTACATTTAGTCGCGGATGTAATTAATCACTGTGAAGAATTGATGCAGAACTAGCTAGTCAGGTCAATCAATGCGAACAACATTGGAAATCGCTTCTGCAACGTTTGGTTTCTGTCGTAAAATTTATTGCTGAGCGAGGACTGGCGTTCAGAGATAATCAAAACATTGGATCGCCCAGAACCTTTTTTAAGCAAAATTTCAAAAAAAGAAAATACGTGCTTCTGGAGACTGACTTTGCAACAATTTCACAAATCGCTAACAATTTCATTGTCAATTATCATGTTGCATCATAAAGTTTTGTTAGACTTGAGTTAACAAACGTGACGTCAGAAGATTACGTCATAAATATTAATGATTCTGGAAATGCTAGTGACTTATTCTGCCATCCACTACCTAAAGATTCTATATCCGCACATGGGGCCTCCCACCACGCCTGGGTCCCGGACCCCACCATTTAAATCCGGCGCTGCAATGGCTGAGATGAAACTCTCGTAAATATCGGGCATACAATCGAAGTTGTTTGAACTTCACCCTCCTCGTGTGTATCTCTCGCCCCAACGATTATCTCCTATGGTGTTGAATGCGAACGCAGGAAGGAACATCAGAGCAGCGTTTTCGCGTAAGATCCACATGCCTGCAAACATTATTATTCTATTAAAAGTCTTTTCAGTGTATCTCGAAAAAATGTCTCCGCTGGATTTTAACTACATATATTACGCAACGCTAGAGGGGGGCAACGTGGTGAACAAGAAAGGTTCAGAGAAGATGTAAAATAACACTACAATATTATTGCTATACACTTGAACATGTGCGTGAAATTAACTGGATTGTTTCAGCAAGCACTTAACGTACTTCGATTACAACTTACCATCAGTTGTTACAGTTGAGGAATGTCTTTCTATGATTTGCATTAAAATCAATACGATTTTCTTCGATTACTTCAACTAGTCTCGAATCTTTATCCGACTTCTCACACTTAGACACTCTCTAGATCAGTGCTTCCCAACCTTTTCAGGCTTGCGGCACCTGACAAAAGAGATATATAATTTGCGGCATCTAGTGGCGATCCCATAGCAATTTGGTTTGAGGTTTGGCAACATTTTGAAAATATCTTTTCAATGATATACTGAAAAACGTATTAGCTCGCGGCACCCCTGGGTATAGTAAAAGGCACCCTAGGGTGCCGCGGCACCCCGGATGGGAACCACTGCTCTAGGTTTTCGAGGTTAAACAAACAACTGATAAAGTAAGGCTTTTAACTTTGCTCAAGCTGTAAGCATTGCGCCATTCAGATCCGTTCTGCAAATGTTTAAAACTGCTCCACTCGGGTAGCTTTGTTTGCCAAGAAAAGCCGAGCAGCCCCGTCCGCCCAAACTATGCAGCAGCACTGCGATGGAGTGGCGCAGAAGAGTGACTTGCTGTGAAACATCGGGCAGTAGTGCTTTTGTGTGACTTGCTGTGAAACATCGGGCAGTAGTGCTTCTAATCGAAGCAAAATCTTCAGTCCATTCTGTGGCAAAGCGCCTTTCAGGCTTATGGCTGCTGTCAATCACTAAAAATAGAAAAAAAAACTTTGTTTTTTTTCGCTGACTATGGTTTTGCTGAAAAGAACTGGTAGTGCATTCAAATGTGCAAAGCTACGCGTTTTGCCGCAGACCTTCGCAACGAACTAGACAATACCGTGAAGACGTCTTTATCACCTAAAATTTTGCTGAAATAGTTGTAGTTTGTACCATTGCAATTATCTGTGTTGGCAATTCTTTCAACAAGATATAATTTCCAAATGTCAAGAAAAATGTGCATGAGTGTTTAGTGCTAATTTTGTCAAAATATCTTTCCATGTCCGACCAACACGTTAAACATTTATACAGCACTGTTGACAATACAGAGTTCATTGTCGTAGAATTGTGATGTCACCTTCTTGCCTTCATTGACGACTGACACAGTCTCCGCACCGTACCGCTGACCAGCGTTGGATAAAGAATTCCCAAAGAGTTTGCGCTTAACTCTTCGCTTGTTGTCAACGACTACATAAACACCAATACGTAATGTTTACACGATTTGCAAGCGGAAGCCGACTCTGGTTCTTCATCTTTTGAGCGAGTTCTTCTATCCACTGCTTGGCCGTACGAGATCTCGGGACAGGTATTGAACAGTCATTCGATTGCCTCATCGTCCAGAGCCGTCAGGCCGCGCAGACCACGAGGAGGTCGATGGATTGGAAGTAGGAGGAAAACATGGTCGACGGTTGTTTCTTCTGCGCCACACTCACAGGCCGCAGAGGAGGCCATACCACATTTGTACAAGCAGGAGGGGAAACGTCCGACACCGGTGTGCAGGCGGTTAAACCAGACCCAGGCTGTTCTTGGGAGGGTCGGGGTGAGTGCCGGTGTCGGGGATGAAAGCGCGAAGTCTGGTTAAGGTAATCGCTGGGAAGCAAATGTTAAAGTTTAAAGTTTAGCTACACTTAGGATAAGAAAAAATTCGCATTCCAATAATGCAGATGCCTCTACTACAGCTACCGTCGAATTGTTAAGCAGAGCTTTAGTTGTATCCCTGACTTCACGTTAAAAAAATCTCAAAGCAAGATAGTGTTTGGAATCACCTCTGCACGTTATTTTTTGCCGCGTCCAAATCAGCAAATATCAGTATTTTTCAGACTCTCAGCCCGACGATTTGCTGGTAATGTTTCGCATGTGTTTAGTGAAGACAAGAAATAAAAAGTCTAGATCAGTGTTTCTCAAACTTTTTTATTCCATCGCCCCCTTTTCACTCTCGACTCGTCGTTTTTGCCCCCCAAGCCTGATAAATCAAACACAAGGTAGTCAATTAAAAAATTTTATCTAAAGAACGTAGTAAATAGCTGAGCCAAGATGTTAAATAGCTGAACTAAGCAATTGTACTTCGACGCTAATATTACGTTCAGAATTATATTGAAAATACCTCGTAATCCAGGGCTACGGAGCCGGAGCACCGGAGCTGGGTATTTTACCCGGAGCCGGAATTCAAAATAAAACCCAGGAGCCGGGGCGCAGTTGAAAATTTAGGACCGGAGCTGGAGCTATGGCCACTGGAGAGGTAGCCCCTGCTCCGGGTCTCTTCCTAGATACAAACGGTTTTGCCAAACAGACTTAACGTGTGCTCTTTATAGGATACTAAACGCAATTGTTACGAGTTACAACACCAGACTGGATCTGCAAGCTTTTGATGTTTCTTTGGTTTAATAATCGCTAAGATTGTGACATCGTAGTTGGCAGGCGTGGTGTTAGTGGTTGAACAATGGTTCTCAAACACTGTTCTAAGAGCTGCATGCAGCTCCAAAGCATACTTTGTGGGACTTTTAGCAATCTTTCTGTAACAGATTCTACTTGAATAAGAGCTGATGACGCCTACTTCGTAGGCGAAATATATACTCTGTAAGAGGTTGGTGTCTGATTCTTTGCTGGGAAAGGATTCCTTTGGTTAGGCAGTGTCTTTCAGTAACACCTCTAATATTTTGTGTAACAGACTTCGTTAGTGCAATAAAACAAAACGTGTCAATTGACTTGTGGAAAATTTTTTTGTCCCGCCCCCCTAACATAATCGTAGGTCTGCATTTCGTTCCGTTCAGCGAAATGTTTGTGAACCACTGTTGAAGAAGTAAAAAAAGACGTAACTACCATAGCATCTTACTTTCTAGTCAGAATGATCAAGCCGGCTCTGTAGTAGTGTAGCGATCTAAAAAAAACGAGCTATAATGAATAGGTATATAATAAAATATCCAAAGCTTTTGCAGCTGTGTAGTCGTGCTGTTAGCAGGGAGTATGATTAAGATATGATACCATTGCAGATTTAAGCGTAAAATGCACGACACGCCATTGTAAAGTAGGAATTTTTATTAGAAACCATTAGGCTTACTAGCAATAAGGTTTCCCTGATTAGCCAAGTTCACTAAGAAACATAACGTTTACAAGATGTAGCGTAACATGAAAGTTACAAATAATTGGTAGCAAACTAGCATTGCTTTGCAGAGCAGTACATTATCAGGATGGTATAAAAATCAATGTAAACAAATGTGGACTTTTCTTGAAGTTTTCATCTGTGGAAAAAATCTGTTGTCAGCACGGTAACCATCCGCCTTATTTTCTCCTACGTTTTGCGTGTTAAACTGTGCTTTACTTGCGATTCACTACTTATTTTGAATGCAAAAACAAGAAATCAGAACTTTTCACCTATTTTTAAAAAGTCAAAGGTAAATTTCTTCTCATACTATTTCTTTGAACAAAGGGATTTTAAACACATCTTCTTATTTGTGTTAATGCAAATGTGTACGTGTTTGAAAGAGCACATGAGAGTCGACTATACATGTTTTGCGCTTTTTGCACGGTTTGCCCGGGCAGCGCTGTTAGCTGGAATCGCCAAGGCTGCAACAGGCAAAGCATGCAACGAGTGCAAAACACTTGGTCAATTGGGACTTGTCTGATTTTAAATTCTCTGACACAAATGCAGTTTTCCAAACAGCCATTTTTTTATTCTGGTCGTACGAAATAACAAAAGGTCCTCACACTTCAGGCATTGACGGAAAACCAGCGATTGCCTTTCAAGAAATTGTTTATATTGCCGTTATCTTGAGTTACGTTTCTGCTAGTGACTGTTCTCTGAATCGTCTGAACCTGTGATTGTTATTTTTTCGCTGATTTTCTCATGGTAACCTCATGGTAACCGCGCTGCTTGTGGAAGACTACCAGATTAAATTACTCAAAAAGATTTGGTGTATTCTCTTAGTTTTGTGCACCTTATTTAATTCATTTTCTATTCAACTTAAAACACACCAAGTCAACAAAATATTAATGTGTGAAAACGACCAGAAGCCCGAGCTGGAGCCATGAAAAAAGAGAGCTCCGGAACCAGAGCCACACTCATGAAAACCAACAGCTCCGGAGACGGAGACGGAGCTGTGTCATTTTTACGATGGCTCCGCAGCCCTGAATACTCCACGCTGTAACCGGGCTCATAGACGATCCAGAGTAAAAATGTAACAAATAAATTCCTGTAGCAACAACCTCCAACGATTATATCATAGTAAAACAAAATTTGCAAGAGAACTAACAAGTTATAATATTGGGCTACTGAAGTTAACTCAGTGATCGATTAGTGGTTCAGCATTTTCGCCCCCCTTTATGTTGTTTCGCCCCCCTGTCGCCCCCTTTGTTTTTTTCGCCCCCCTTGCCATTCAAAATCGCCCCCAAGGGGGGCGATTCCGCCCACTTTGAGAAACACTGGTCTAGATTTTCTGTAGGCTTTCAAGGAATCAGCCGCTTTCATCTTTTTGCGTTGATTCAAACTTGAGCATATCTGTATTCAAGTAACTTCACTCCGCAGGTGAGAAAAGCAAGAAATCAATCGCAAAATTTTAATAGGGAATCGATTTTACGTAACGCTACGCATCGTCAGTCTTATCATCTGCAAGCAATTTTATAAAGTTCTTGTTAAATTTGCAGTACGTTTTGAAGCTTCAGTTCATGCATATAGTTGAGAAAGACGTATCTTCTTGTTTTATTTGTCGCGGTTGGGGTTGTGCGGTATTTTCATTGCAGTCTTGTGGTTGTTTACTTTCTCCCATTTTGCTTTAGCCTTTCAACGTTTCACCTGCTAGCATTACTTGCAGATGATAGGACTGACGATGCGTAGTGTTACGTGAATTCGATTTCCTATTAAAAATTTGCAATTACTTCCTTGCCTTTTTCACCTGTGGTGTGAAGTTACTTGAAGACAAGAAATCGCGTCATCTCTTCAGCAAACTTGTTGAACGTGATTCCATCGTTTTAGTTTTGCGTGTGTCATTGGGCGAATTCGTCAAGGAACTTTCACGCAGCTTTTTTTAAAATCATTGGTATAGGGACTTCTGCAGCGGCTGTTTCGTTCAAACTACATAACAGATACCAATCGTGGGACAACCGTGAGAGTTCGAGGTTGGTCCAAAAGCAAATGCTTAACGCTCGCAGCTATTTATTGCAGGACGTTATTATTATTATGATGCTCTGGCAGCGGTAAAAACAGAATGTCAAACTTACCCCAGGCAAATGTGAAAGCACGTTGTTGCGGTCACATTGTAGCAACCGGGATGCGGGGATCGGCGATGATGCTGATCGCATTGTGAGTAAAATAACGGCGGCGATTTTAATCTGAAGGAGAATTTCGCTAGCTTCGTTCACAAGACTGACAACAAATACGTAAACATTGCCAGGACTGTAACTAGGGGGGGCGCAGAGAGGCGAGGCACCCCTGAAAAAATTTTTCCCCCTGGAAAAATGTGTTGGACATATGGTCTAAAACTATTGGACATAGTTTAAAAAATGTTTGTCCCTTTCATAAAACTCTTCGCCACACCTGATGTCCCAAGCTGGTTACGGGCCTGAACATTGCGGTCAGTTGAAAAGACACAAATAGGCAATTAAAATAGGAACGTTAACAAAAGCAAACGTCTTTTGCCACAACCGCAAAGTAAGCGTACTTTTTTGTATGGGTTACTTTGCTTGTTAATCTACTACATTGTGATGCAAACGATACCGCATAGAGATGATATCTGAAATATTTGATCAATTTACTTTTGGTTGAAATATTGTAAAAAATTGTAGTACTGAGCAAGATATTTTTTGCATTCAATGACAAACTGCTCTTTTTAAGCATAAGACTGAAGCCTGACCTTGACTCATTCGCTTTCTGCAAAGGTCACAAACGCCAGACATTCGCTTGCCTTGCTGAATCGAACGAAACGTTCTGATTCACTGAAAGGCTTATTTATCTTTGATCATGACTGAAAAAGCAAGGTTGTTGTGCACATTAAGTGAAACACAGCTCCCTGTTAAAATTGAATCGAAAACTACAATGCTGTAGCTAGTTGCTTTTTATATTTTTTGCACTGCCTTGAAACAAAAAAGAATCTGAAATTGCATTTAAAATATTGGGGTTCTAATTATACATTTTGTATATTTTCTTAGCAAACTGAATAAATATTTGCTAAAATTTTAAGACGATTTGATCAGTGGAAAAAGTCATTTTGATATTATCTGCAGCACTTTTTAAAAATATTCCTGGAGAAAGATGTCGTCCATTGCAACTGCATAAAAGAAACAGTGGTGCTGAAGAAGAACTTTCGTAATGGAATCGTACACTTTCTTCTTGTTTCAAAACACTTTTGGTAATAACTTCAAATATTTGCAGATTTAAAATCCAGTTTTTTGAAACATTTTGAAACAAGTCTTCAAAAATTTTGCTATAATTTGTGTTGGAAATTTTTGAATGATGAAAACAAATGTCTTTCTGAAAAACTTTGATTCATAAACCATTAGCGTCTGCAAGTTTATCTGTGGTGCAACAAACAAAAAAGTCTAACGGCAAGCCAATTTTCGGGGGTTCTTTCAAAAAGCATAAACTGCTCCTGGACTGCGATCTACCGAAGAACGCTACAGGCACACTCGGTAAATAAATCGGGCACATTCAGTCAAATCGGGCCTCTGCGTAACTACGTGACGCGAACGCGTTGTGGGGCTGAGACGTGAGAACGCTGCAGATTCATGGAGAGCGCAGGTCACGTGACTGCGGCGACCGTCTCGAGCGCGAAGTGCCAATCGTCAATCGAGCAGGAGCTTAGACAACGCGTGGACAGCGTCGCTGTGCGTACTTGACGTGGTGTTTGCACTGTTAGCGCTTTGCCGGAATGGCGTACAGCTTGGTCGCTCGAGGCAAAGAACTTGCTGTTCGAGTTCTGTGGAGTAGATGATTTCGCCAGGCCGGTCAAGTCGATGCTTTCCTCTCCGCTGACCGAGGCGAACCGACCGTCCCGGCCTTGAGTTTTGAATAGGGTTGTTGAACACCTAATAGGTCAGAAAATAAATATAGATTGCTTCCGGGATGGTTTTGAAGAGGATAAAAAGTATTTTCGTAAAGCAAGAACATTCGCTGGACTTGGGAGCAAACCAGGCCAGATTGACAGTACAAATGGGTTTAGAAAGCGGCTTTCGCTGTTGTTCTGACTCTGCCATGGTTGTCCCGAAATGAGCATGTTCAAAACAAAGCTCGAGGTGCGACCTACGTTCGTCGTCTCAGTCGTGGTTAATGTTTTACGCGATGAATTTTCGGTTTGTGTAAACCACACACGCCTGTTCTGAACTGATGAACGGTTAAAATGAGCTGCGCAGGCTGGTGCTGGTTTGAGCGTGAGATGAAAGCAAACCGCGGGTTTCTTAACAACGTAGCCCTTATAAGTTGTTTTAAGTCGTTTGACACCAGTTTGGCACCTGCTGTTCGTAGACTTGAGACTTAACCACAGGCCCACTGTACGAATTGACATTTTTTCATACAAGCTTAGCAGATGGCGTTAGAAACACGAGATATGCTGCTTGAGCCTTAACTTGCGCAGCGTTAGTTGTAAATACATAGCTGCTGTATCGAAGATGCGAAGTGGTTTTCACAACAGGCTACTTCGTAGAAAGCTGTTACGCCAAAGTGCTCGACACAATGCCCAGCACTGAGCAAAGCTTCTTACCAACCAGTTGAGCAATCAGGTTAGAAGTTCTATGTGTGGCCATGATTTCAACATTAACACACCCATGAGATATTGTTATCAGCAAGATGTGCTTAGTAGGCCTAACACTGTTCAACAATATTTTTGTGTTTTTTGAAGGTTTGCTTATCTCAGATGCTAGAAAACATTTATGCAGTGCTGGAGGACTAAATGTTGATGCACGAAATGCTTAGAGTCACTGTGTTTGTTCGATGCTCAATTCAAAATCAGATCGAACAAGCGCATCAACATTTTTCATCACCGCAGCCTAATTTTGTTCGTAAATAAACTGAGGCAAAATTTGATGCGATGCAACATCTTTTTCGGGTTGGCTTTGCAGGAAATCTGCGTTTTACGCTTATTGCCGTTAACCAGTCCCGGCTTGTCTCGCATGCACTGTTAGCGCTGTCTGACCTTTACTTAGCACAAAATAGTTATATGTTTTCACAAGCAATTTGGTCAGACTTCGGGATGGTGCAGACCCATCGCGCACCTAAATTTATTTGGGCAGCTTTCACCTGCCCGGAAGGAATCAGAGCGTATTAAAAGATAGCAAATCTCCAGCACTATTTCCACCTTTGTGGTCGCGTCAGTGGAGCACAGTGAAGCCTGTGCGATGGCCGCAACCATAAAAGGGTGGTGAGCCTGCCTTCCATCTCACAAATCCCTTGCAAACTTATCTGGAATGGTGTAACTTTGTGTGCTGGTCGAGTAAAGTCGCATTAGATCGGGAAGAATGTCAACAACTTGTAGCAAAAACGTTCAGCGAAGATTTATACGTGAGCATTCTACGCCAGAAAGCATGCTTCTTGCAGTGATTGGTATTGTCCGCATTCTAGACTCCAGCAAACGTAAATCACAAAGCGCATACGATCACGTAATGACGATAAACAAGCTTTGAAAAGACTTCATTTTTGGTTCCACATGGATCACGGTCCGCTTGTCCTGGGGTCGTAGTGGTGCGCTAATCTTCCTGAAAAGGTTACGGGATGCGTGATATCTAATGCTTGCGCACGCACAAACCGTACTACCGATTTTCTCAAGACTTTGCACTGCGGACCAGTGTTCCCTCCAAGAAAATTTTACACTGAGCAAATATTTGTTTTCGTGCGCTTGCAATTGCGCAACCATCTAGACACACAAACAGTGAAGCGTTTCAAGCATTGCAAGTGCTATGCAATATATCTACGATACGATATTAAATTTGGAATGCAATAAGTGTGCGAGAATGAGATTTCACTGCGCAAATGATCTGGTGGTACTGCGCATGCCCAACTTAGGGGGATCACTACTGCGGGCAGTGGTCCTGAGCGGGGGAGTAAAAAGAGACTTGGTTAGTAAAAATGCTTTTGGTGAATATAATTTCCTGTAAGCTAAAAAAATTGGCGATCTGTTAACGCTTGCTAGCAATGTTTTCCTGCCTGCTCCGTTGAGCCCAGTCTGCCCTTTCTTGGGAGTAAACGTCGCGGTTTGGGTTGTTATGAACCTTGGTATGAGAGTGAGGAGATGTAACGTGCGAGGAAAGGCGACAGGAGCCGATATATGATCGCTTTACTGGTCAATGGGATTTTGAGAGACGTACAAGTTACACCGCAATCGTTCCCGTATTTTCATCGCATTCTGTTATCAGTCAAGACGCAGTTTGGCATGATGATCTGCTAGCAAAACAATGTCTGTTACGTAGACTGCCCGAAAATAGCCTGCTTGTGGACCGCGAAGAGGTTTAGGACAATCAAGGGTGAACTTGCATGTGGACGTCTCTGAATTTGTTTTACGATAGCACATATTTGCCGAGTCATGGTTCAGAGCAGTGCTTCTTAACCTTTTTCGATTTCATTCACCCCTGCCATCGGTTGCTGCATTCCCATTCACCCTATTGAGAATACATGGCTGATGTACATCGAATGTTCATGGTCATACCACAGTATTTGCTCTACTTTATCCACAGCATGCTTTCCGTCATGCAGCAAAGTGTCTAGGATCTTGAAATTTGGTTTGATTACAGATTCAGCTTCGCAAAATTTTTCTTTTCCAGGGCCGTCGCAGAAGTTCCGGGGCCGTCGCCAGCCCCACCGGCCCCCCATTTGAAATCGGTGCCCCACATTTCACGTTTGGCCCACTGGTTGCTGCATACATCCGATGCTGGAATAAAAAAAGGCCCGCCCTTCTGGTTTTTGGCCCCTCCTGGTTTTTGGCCCCCCTGCTGCTAAATCCTGGCGACGGGCCTGTGAAGTTCGCCATTTCATTCACGATTGTTGATGTATTTTGGGTAAAAGAAACAAGACAATCACATGTTACCAGAGGATACAAAAAATTAGGAACATAAATTTCATTCACCCTGGGGTGAAGCATACCACCCGGTGAAGAAGCACTGGTTTGGAGCACGACGTCTCTGCGCGTGGTGGATTTACTCACGACCGGTGCCTTGTTTGTTGTTATTCGTACTGTATTTCGAAATATGAAACATTTTATGCAGTGGCTCCCAACCTTTTTGCGTCTCGTGACATCCATTTCGCTTAAGTGGAAGTTTGCGACACCTTTGACAAGTAAACTATAAGCTAGTGAAACGATCACGGCACCTTGGGGTGGAAAGACAGGATCAGTGACTGGTTGTCAGCAACGTCGTCGTTGTGGTGGGCTTAGCAGTTACAAAATATTTGAATGAGTTAAACAAACCCACTGCGGGCTGATTAGGATGCAGCCGATTTTAACCGACGTTTCTAAGTAGCCTATCATTTCTGCATGCCTTCTGCACAGGTTCCCATGTAGTGGCGTTAACTGAGTAATTAGGCAGGATGGCGCTTGAGGATAGCGCGGAATTAGACCACAACCGGGATATACAGCGGGCCCCCAAGTACCGCAGTACTGTCCGGAAAAGTCATGACCCGGCTGGTAGCGTGCGAGAGGTGAGTGGGCCGAATTTTTGCTTGTATTCAACACTTTGTGAAATCGGAAGACTAAGTATGCATTGAAAAAAATGAGCCATGAGCGCCCTGTAACACATTGTATAGAAAATCAAACGTTTTGTTATCATTTTTGCAGCTGACGCTCCTTGCAGGGAAGATCTGGCCTGTTTCTCGGCTTGTTGAGGTCGTTTGCGTACTGAGTTGTTTAAAGTGTGCGAAATGAGATATTAGTTTGTAAACAAAAGATAAGTCTCCATCATTGCAGTATGGTTATTAAAAGGTCATTGCCTTTTTTCTTTCTATAACCTTTTGCCCAGTTGGTAATTGCCAGCATACGTGCAACGCTATTGTATTTGATCGAAATGTTGGAGAGGGTTTCTTTGAATTGGATCACTTGTTTACCCATGCCCTATAAGTACCCACACTCGTGGCACGTGCCGCCTTGTCCGTAAGTGCGTTGATCTCTGGGTGAGTACTGAGGATGAAACATGAAAATGTAAGATGTTGCATATAATGCCGGGGAACCCAACCAACAAAAGCTCCGGGACGTAAAATAACTAATTTCTAAGAAAGGTGTAGCATTCTGTCGTTGTGAGTAACATTCACTTACGGTGCGTTCACTTAAGGGTACCTTATATTTCATAAATTCTGACGTCACTTTCTGTCAGGTCTTCTGTTAGTCCATTGTGCTTCCGCAATTTTAGCCAAAGCATTGATTTCTTCGTCAAAAGCTGAAACCTATTTGCTGGAGATTTAACCGCCGTTTGACATTTGTTTTAAAAAATTGTGAAAGCATTGCTCGCTGCGACAAGGCGGCCGATTATTAAATTCATTTTCTCTGTTAAGCGTAGGAGCCCCTTCTACCTAAACTTTCAGTGGTTTCTGATTCAACCGAGTACGTTGACAAATTTTCGAAGCAACGATTCTTCAATCTCGAAAATTATTAAACTTAGCAAATGTGTTGGAGTCGTATCAGCAGCCAGGTTTAGTTTTTTTTTAATTTTTTTATCCACTTCAAACAGGTTTTATGCCGGCGCTCACGTTTGGCAGACCAAGCATAGCGGTATGGACTGCAAAACACTTAACTTTTTGTAGCAGCTTTTTATTTCTTAGACTTGCGGCTTCTGGTGATGATGATGACTTTCGCATTGAAAATTGCAACGTTCGTTAAGAATTCTGTTCTTAGCTAAGGCTTCCAGCATTGCGTGTGGAGCAACAGCTTTTCAACCGAATGAGTTTTGACTGAAGATCCTCCATCACAGATTCAAAACTTCGCTTGCCTCAAACATTCGACACGTGCACTGTCCGAAGGAACGAAGTCATGCTAATTGTTAAATAGCCGCCTTTAATACCATGGCGTTCAAGGCACATAACAGCAAAAAGGTCGCTGCTTTCTGTCCTTTTACGAGCATGAAGTGTTCTGATGGACATGATGTGTCGTTTTAACTTACACCGGTTGAAACGGAGATGGCGGCGCAATAACAATAAATTAACCTACTCTGCCGGCAGTTATTTGGTTCTTACTTAAACGAAGTGGTACCGGCCCTCTTAAATATCCACGCTCCGCACAAAGACTGTTGATTCACCTTTTGTGTACACACAAGCGAATAGCGATCGTACACTTTGTGTATTTTGTACCTTGCCACTCGACAAATGGGTGTTGGAATATTACGGCTTGTATGGTTAGCTCATACCATACAAGCAGGAAAGGCGTGATAACATCTTTGTGTTGATAAGAGGCATTATTTCAATGTGTTTTGGCCAGGTTTTGGGGAAGTGGTTAAAAAATCACGTCCGGCTGTGAAAACGCAATCGATAGTGCGATAGTTTTAAAGGGTATTTTTTAGGTGGCTGTTCCCACGTCATCGACAGAAATCAAATGTAAGTTTTCAAACGACCTGTTCGGCATTCTGAATGACTACGGCACGACCATTCGATATGTTTTCGAGGAGTAAAACGAGCATTAAGAGCTTAGCCGGATATAGCGACGCACAAACGATTGCACGCTTCGCTGATTTCATTTTCGCTGCTCTGCAACTCCACCCATCTCATGTGGAACAGTTAGGGCATAAACTGCTCCAAGGTGGCCCGCCCGTAATCCTTTGGTAGAGCGATTTCCAGTATCTGGGAACAAGAACCTGTTGCACGGACGCGCTGCCTCTCACGTGCGGTCTTCACGCCGGTAACAGCTTGTGAGCAGAATGCAGTTTTTCACCTGCTGGAAGCGTGCAAGGGTGAAAACACAACGAACCGCGCAACCGTGCACGACCAGTCTGCCCTGCAACGCGAGGCTCACGCTGCGCCACTGCTGGTGGAAACGCGAAGGCAAGCAGGGAGCCCGCCACCACTGCCGATGTTCAAATAGTGACCAACCGCTCGAGTGCTTCACTTTTTAATCGCAAATCGACGAAGCGTTTTGTTCGGCTCAAGGTCAGAGTCTGACCGTGCTTGTTTGCAGCACGTTGACACCAGCCTGGCTTTTTCAGAGGCGAATATCTCGATCCACGTTGTCGGCAAACAAAGCAAACATATGGGGCTACGCTTCTATTGCTTTTGAACAAGCAAAACTGAAGTGGCTGCTTTTTATATCGCGAACGTAACTGTTGCATTTTTTTGACAAAGCAGCCATTTCCCTACAATTTATTCACAAGTTTTTCCGTAATCCAGGATGTTCAACATAAGTCATCTCGCGTATGTGTGTTTCAGAAACACAACTACTGTGACCTCTTCGCCTTAGACCATAGCGTAATTGACACAATGCTTGTGACATATGGCCACAATAAGGTAAATTTCCGTGAGTCACTAGAAAAAATTAAACTTTAGGAAACTCCAGTCTTCCGAAAGGACACGCCTTTAGTGAAAGCAATGGCCTATCTGAGACGTAACTAATAGAGCGACACATCGCTTTGGGTCATGCCGCATCAAGAATGTTTAATCACACGGAAACGAAACGAAATTCTGATTGCGAGTCCAGGTTATCAGTTGTTACACAAATGGGGTATGGCCCCTTCTGCGGCCTGTGAGTGTGGCGCAGAAGAACAAACCGTCGACAGTGTTGTCCTCCAATGTCCAATCCACCAACCTCCCTGTGGACTTCACGGCCTGACGGTTCTGGATGATGAGAGTTGAGACAATCGATTGGCTGCTCAACACTTGTCCCGAAATATACTTCGGTCAAGCAGTGAATTGAAAGAACTGGCTGAAACGACGAAGAAGTTATTGCAAAGATGCAGGTCAATTGCTCGTCACGACTCTGCGCACCCACGTCGCTCGCTTCTGGAATTTCTTAACTGGAACTGAGACGTTCTGGTGGGTGATCGCTTTTTGTTCCGTCACGCACCAGACGTTACGCAGAAGCATCCGAACGTTTCATACTTTTCGCGATGTCTTTAATGATCTTGATGGATGAATTGTTGCACGACGTTTTGGTTTTGGCCGATGATGAAACGCTGCAGTGCGAAACGTTAGCCACGTCTTGCTTTATTAGTTGAACGCCAGCCCTTTGTCAACGGCTGTTTTCCGTCGTTTCCACAAAGAGGTCACTGCCACCGATTCATCCGGTACCCTACTAGGCTCATGTGTTTGCTTACTCAGCAGGTTGGCGCTTTCGTATTTACTACCCCAATGCCATTAAAAATGACTGATCAGCCATTGGCTGTTCGTCTTAAATGCTATTTTTCCCGGTATTTGAAATGCATAGTTGACACTATGCCGTTTAAACGCACAAATTTATCGAAGGACGACGTGAGATGTGAAGCCAGGATCTAAAATTCAAGTGTTAACATCATACGTTTGAGTAACATTCATCAAAATGTGACTGTAAATTGAACTCAAACGTTGACACCAGAAACGTCGCACGAAACTAAGCTATGACGAAATGATCTTTGCAAGATAACCACGAGATTGGGACAAGCTCATGGTCGACAACCGCACCGTCACGTTCAACCAGGATCGCTTACACAGGTTGTTGTGGAACATTAGAAGAAACTTTACACAGCTGTTCCACAACCTGCACGCCAATCGTACGTAGTAACATGCTTTCGTTGTGAATTCAGCAATTTCTACTGACACAAAATCTTGCAAATGATTTGTAAGAAACGCCCGACCTGATGGGTAAGTTTTTCCAATGCACGAGAAGCAGCTGTGCACAGTAACATTCGTTTACTTGCGACATTTGCCACTTGTCACATGCTAAGCTGAACCTCGCTCTGGACTTGGACCGCTGAGTTTTTTGAAATATTAGTTTGCTCAAATGCTTAGCAGGCTTCTACAGAAGTATTTGCTGACATTAACCAGTCGAATTTCTTGTTTTCAGCCAGAATTTATTGAGTATTTTTTCCTGAATGAATATGTTGTTTGAAGGCGGCAATCACAGTTTTGCTGCATGGCACGTTTTACTGCCAGTCACAACAGCTTGTTTCGAACTTATTTTAGAAAATGCAAACCTTCAGATTTGGCTGTTAAGTCTTCGAGGAATCAGCCTGCCACGCATTGCTTTCATAATTTTGCGATGATTCTGACTGCACGTATCCATGTTTCAGCATCAAGACAACACAAAGGTGACACAGTAGATGTCACCCTTGTTTTAGAAAAACATGGACTTGAGTCGCCGAGTCAAAAGTTTGCTCTGCTTTTTTTTCAAAGTAACTCTACAACTGCGTCTTCAGCTGAAAACGCGTTTTTCCACCAATGTCGGCGATCGGGGAAACCGCTGGGGGCGGACGTGGCAGCATGACAAGATGCAATCTGCCAGTCAAGGCAGGGACCGGATGACAATGGTCTTCGTTGCTCCGATGGAAGCAGATTATCGGCACATTGAGAGAACAATTAGATTCTTCGCGACGGCCGAAGTATTGGTTTCGAAGCCACGCGCTGTTCAACAAGTGCGATATAAACAGAGACTTCGCTGGAAGCGATGACCAGCCGACAGCGTGTTTAGCGCTCGAAGCGCTTGTACATAACCTACGCTCTCTATTGACCTCATTGTTAGCGGCGATTCGTCTGCGGTGACCTGAATAGAAGTACATGTGTGTGCGCGCGCTTCCCGCGAGCATTATGACGAAACACTGGGAAGTGGTAGTGGATATGCGACAGACAGGCGAAAGCACTCCATGCCGATACCTTCATTAGGTGCAACTGTTTTTCCGGCGTAACTTACGTTTGGAGCTAAGAGCCGCTTTCATCTAGCAAATGACGTTACGCGTGGCCAGCCGGTCAGATTGTTTTACGAGCTTCTCCAATCCAAGCTAGCATGCTTGGACACGCACTTGTCCATCGATTTTATTGCCAAATGCGGACTGAGTCATTTAAAATTACTCTTCCAGCACTCCTACGCTTTTGCGTTTCTGGCAATGCGCAACTGAAATAGCTCTCCTTGTCAGCAATGGCATCGCACTGCATGTAAAAGCATTACACCATGGTACAGCAGTACTGCGAAACGGTAAATGCAGGTATTGGAATGTGATTGCTAACAAGAATTACTGGGTATTTGCTAGCTTTTGATATGATAAACTGAAGCGACACACGTCAGGCCAGTGCCTCCATCACGTCTTCTTCAACCCGAGCATCAGCACACTGTGGTCAGCTTCCTTACTGTGAAAGGTAATTTCCGACTCCGCAGAATGTTTCGAAATCTTTATGTCGAAAACTCATCCGGTTGTCGCTGTTTTTCTGGCGCACTGTAACAAAACGTGATGAGATTGTGTACAAGTCCTTTTCAAACATAGGTTGTTTTCTCTAACGCTGTTAAACATTTATTGCAGCGTGATGGCTGGTGAATTCGAGGGATGGGCGTAACGGACCACTTGACCTGAATTTTTGTCTCGCAGTAAATCTTTTGCTCTGATACGTAAACATTTCCACTGTTCAGTTTTTATGAAAACATTGCCGCTAAATACTTTCAGCAGTTTGTACACAATATTTATTCTTGCGCAATTTTATGGTCCTGACCTGGTTAATTAAACCTCAGATTTCGTAACATAATGCTTTGCACTGACATAGACCTATTTTGTGCCTGTTTACCAATTTGCATCAAAGCCAATCTCTACTGAAATACTTGCATCGTAGAACGTTCCTGTCAACGTAATGTTTACGAATCTAAACTGAAAAGTGTTTTGAAGAGATTTTTTGATATTTTTTTAATGAGAATGTGTTCAGGATATTTTCAAAGGTCTTTAACATTCCAAGATTGTAGTGCTATCAGTTATTCAATATCAGTGGACTAACTCCCATGGGAAAGTGATGTTTCGTGCGCGTGCCTGCAAGCTTACGCAATTGAAAGGTTGTTTTGCAAATGTGCTTTTAATTCCAAGTGCTGTTGTAGAAATGGTTGAGGACTTTAGTTTGGAAAAGTAGTACTGAACGGTCAGTATTGACATATCGCCCATGTATTGTGTTTGTTGAAGGCGGCCCTGAAAGCAGTTGTCAAGTGGACAAAAGGTGACTATGGTTGTGATTGCACCTCAAATGGGCTTTCTGCGCCTTTTGTCTGTCGAGTGATGCGACCCGTCGCGCTGTGTGGTTTTAGAGCCAGAGAACGGTTACTGGGGCGTGACGGTTGGTTTCATGTTCGTCAAATTCTGCCCTGAAAGTCTTAGGCGCAGCAGGAAAAATCTCATTTTTGTGCCCGAACACAATTTTAAAAGTTTACCCAATCAATTTAAATATAATTTAGATGTCTATTCGCAGTGGAAATTGCTCTGAAAAGGTTTTGAAAATAATGAAAGATTGTGAAAGGACTGAAATATCAACTGTCAACAACCAATAGTTTTTTCGTGGCGTGCACTTCGTCCAGCACCACAAACAAATGGATTTGTTCGGTCGAACGGCTGTAGGTCACCGAACTCTTCATATCTCAGTAACTTCAGTATTCTCTTTGATGTGGATGCGATGACAATTCCTTGCTATTTGCCAAAAACTGTCTAGGGAACTTAACGCGGTTTAAAATCACTCATTCAAGTGAGGTTTGATTTGCCAGGTCAGGGACCCGCAACACCATCTGCACAGAGGATAAATGAATGAAAGCAAACGAAGATATTGTGGAGCCTTGAAGAGATTTTTCTGGTCCTACTTTTTGCCTGTAATTTGAAAGAGTTTAGGGTCTGGCAAACGTTTAATTGCTCATATCCTGCTGTATACTGAGTAATACAGCAGCAAAACGTGCCGTGACAACGTTGTACATGATTAGTACTCAAATTTGTAGTGAACATTATTGTTAATTTTACAGTGAGCGTTATTGTTGTGTTTGTTGCCAGTATTAAACGCGTAAATTGAAAGAACTACTAGGAATCTTGCGCAGATTTGTACCACGTCCACGTTGCAAACGGATTTACGGCCTCTGTGATGTGCTGACCACGTTCAAAATATTTGAATGGCTTTGCCAGCATAGCATTCCACGCTGGGTTTCTTTTTTAGCTGAGACATTTTGCTCAGTTGTCCCATAATAGTATTAAAACTCGTAACAGCATGCACTAGCCAACCTTTCCAGACATCATGACCGAATTGACTCAATTTTTTTCAGTCATTTGAAACAAAATTCGGTCCATTACCGAAAAATGAAACGCAGGTTCCACGCCGTTCCAGCGGAGCGCATGTCGAAGATACTGTACTTTGCTCGTTGCCGTGAGAATTCACCGAATGCCGTTGTGTGTTTCATCCTGTTCCTGTTGTATGATCACTTCCCTCCAGCGGGTTAGTCACTGCAACAGCGTGATGAAAATGGAAAGCAACAGTGGATGTTTACATCCATGTGGCAGATGGCGCTCCTACCACTAGCCCACATTGACTTATGCAGATGTTTACTTGTGCAACTTTGCTGGTTGGTAGAGCTGTTGTGCGCGTTTTGTAGGTAAAGTGGCATGAAAAGCCTTGAGCAGTTATCGCTGGCTGGTTCAAGAAATTCAAGATCTTTGAAATCTCTTGCGCTTGTGTCTGGTT
>JGI24158J21664_10002550_pt1 | contig 22229 bp, 15 predicted proteins | sample Ectturendosymbi3_FD_21664 | JGI IMG/M metagenome (IMG submission 21664)
GAAAATAAATGAATGGACACTTATATAGATTACGCGAAATTAATGAAATTGAAACGGAAATTCATACAGAGAAATTAAAGCATGAAAATGTAGCGCAAAAGTACCATTGGGAATTAATTTACGCAATGGTTGTCTTTTTGCCATTCAGTTTTGTGTGATTCTGATGAATATTGGCTGTCTGTCGTCTTTTTCGAAATTGGTTGGGAAGAATTTTGGAATGATTTTACAAAGTTTGACAGTGTTCTTCGGAGTGCTGACAATCTCAGTGAAATTTGTAGAAAGAAATGTGATGGCGAAAGTTCGAAAGCATGAAAGGCTTAGAACTTTAATTGGAACCCAAACAAATGCAATTAAAAACTTGGTTTCAAAAGCCTTGTCTGATTGTGAAATTTAAGACAAATATTTCAATGCAATTCTTGTAGAAATTGAAAAGTTTCAAACGGCAAAATCTACAAATGCTGCAAAGAGTAATAAAAGCAGAGAACCCCTGCTGTTACCCCGAAAAAATGTTATTGAAGAGTGAAATCAAACATGAAATACATGTTGAAAATGTGATTTGACCTAACACGCCTCTGAGTAATTTTGGGCTTGAAGATGAAGTGAAAATATTAAAAATACAAACGTTTAGAGGTGATTTTTTTGAGAGACACACTTCCAAATAAACCAAGAAAAAATGAACGTGAAATCATGAACTTGGATGACTGTTCAAGGGGTGGGACGCATTGGGTTTGTTGGTTGAAGCGTGGAAATGAAAAATTCTATTTCGATAGCTTTGGCTTGACCCTACCAACTGAATTAGATAATTACCGCGGTTTTGATGTGTTTTATCCATCTTAAAAAATTCAGCCAAGGCAAGAGTTCTTCTGTTGACTTCTTTGTTTACACGTTTTAAAGCAATGCAAAGCGGAAAAAAGCTGCAAGGAATAATGAATAGTTTTAGTGATATAATAAAGATGTCAGTTGATGAATTTGGACGAATGCCGAAAGCAGGTGAAAAAATAACCAATGAGATTGGAGTTTCAATTGGATATTTAAACAACAACTTTTTGTGGAAAGGCCAAGCAATAGGTGTTAATGGAAAACCCATTTCAAATCTCGGCTCAGCACGAGGTCCTCCTGATGCTGTGAGAAAGAAATATGTCAATAAAAAATTTCTTCGAAAAGGCCCGATTGATATAAATCAAAAAGTGATAAAAAAATGTTTTGTGTCCAGTCGACGAAGGTGATGCTGCAAATGAATCTTACGTTGATTCAAAAAGCGTTGGTGGAAATGATTTAAATATTAGGGGGCATTCAATAAAAAACGTAAAATGTCCGGAAGAAGCACATGATGCGACGAATCAAGCATTTGTGTATTTTGTTGAAAATACAAAACTTGCAATTGCAGGGGGTGAAATGCGGGGCGACTTGTCCAGGGGAGGACACAGAGTGACTGCAATGGTAAATCCACAAGATAACCAAGATGCAGTAAATTGAGAACGCTTCAAGATTCGGAAATATGTGTTTTAGAACAAGCAACCGAAGCTGTAGACGCTGGACCTTCGCGTGATGTTTCTTGGAATGAACACAAACTAACAAATTTAGCAAACTCAACTGATGCTGTCAATCGTGAAACTTTAGACATGAAAATTCTGGAGGAGATTGAAACCAATAATACAGTAGTTTAGAATCGCAAAAATATCTTTGGCTAAGTGGTCAAAATCATATGGGTGCAAACTATCGAATGAACGGCAACATAATTTTTAAGTTGGCTGACATTGTGGAATAAACTGATGGCGTGAACAAGAGAAATTTGGATAATGTAGTAAATTCATTGACTGAAGATATGAGAATGAAACAATATATGTTGACGATCTGATAAAAGCCACAATTGAAAACAATAACAACAAAGTAAAGCTTCTTGATGGAACATCAACACCAAAAGAAGATATAAGCTGGGGCGATAACAAAATGACAAATCTTGCAAATCCTACTCCAAGCCTAGAAGCAGTGAATAAAATGTATCTTGATTCCTATTAAATACAAGAACATTAAACGTAATGCATGAGGGGGCTCAACAAGGCTTAAATACGAATGATCATATGATTGTCAATGTACCAAATCCGGTGAATCTACAAAACGTGACGAACAACCAGTATGTAGACCAACATAATATTTTAGTTTCTGGGCCAACAAATAATGTAAGACTGAACAGTGTCAAAATAACAGACCTCCAAGAGGCGACAGAATCTAGGTACGCTGTAACGAAGCATTACGTCGATTGACTTTTTAATCACCTAAAAGATTAAATCAACAGAGGAGCATATCTTATTTCCGCTGAATTGAATACCTTGGGTAACAGGAAAAAATAATTCTTTTCAGCGCCGCCCGCCAGGCAAGTCACGTGAAGCGCGACCCGTTCGTGGAAGCCACTCAGTGAGGCGTGACGAAAAATGTGCGCCGGCTGAGCCTTGAAAAGGTTGGAAGTTATATTTTTGAATTTAATTTCTGACGTTTGCAAAAGTGGTTGTCCGTGGCTGTCCGTGACTGTCCTAGCTTCCAACCCCCTTGACTGTCTTGTGCGGGGAATTCCCCCAGTTTCTGACGATTGCAAAAGAGACTGGGGGATAGAAGTGCATCACCTAGCGGATTGAAAGTGTCCTCGTTCCGGCATTTCTATACTACTCTAACTATCCAAAGCCATGGAGAGGGTTGCTGTTTGAGAGCCAAGCACTGCAGTTCTGACCACTTTCCAGGTATGCTGTTAAGCGTAATGTTTAAAACAAGATAAATAGTGGAGAAATTCTTGCAATAAGGAGTGTGGTTGTATATTGACCCAGTTGTTCCATGAACAGCGTCATATAAGGGACATCAAGCGATAACATTTGCAAGTCTGTAGGCATATCAACACGCACGGAATTTTGGACTTTTCTCCTATATAGCAGTATGCATTAGTTTGTTTTATTATAGTATGTTGGTTGAAAGCGACCAATACTGATGTAGCTGTCGAAATATACTTTCGCTGTAATTAGTCTAACAAATTTTCGCCATCAGCTGTCACAGATCTCTCCCACTGTATGTGTCATTCTTATCAAAATGTTCCTGAAAGAAGACTTAATATAGTCGTGGGTAGAGCATTCGTAGGCAAAACCCGTCATAATCCGTTATCATGTGTTTTATGAACTTTGGTTCGTAACTTGAGCATATCAGTGGACCAAGTGCCTTCTATTAAAGAATACGTCGAAAATGAGTATTGCGAGACGATTTACGTAGCAATTACTGGCTAGTAAAATTAATTACACTTAGCGGTAAGTCGCAAAACGTGCTCATGGTGTTTTTCAGTTAATTCAAGCATTTTGCTGTGCTTGTGGATATAGCTGCACTGTGTTCATAAGTCTAATGACAGAGTATACCGGAACAGCAGGCTAGGAAATGGATAATTTACACTAGCAAATCCAAACACCCCCATCTTGGCTAAACTATTTCATAAAGTCGTTTTCGCTACCTGTAGATTGAGGCTGGCTAAGAAGTCTTTATGTTGTGGAGATAACACCAATAGATAGATTGAGTAGAAAGTAATTAGATGTTGGACTAACATAAGCCAATGCGATTCCATATCCAAGAACTTTTCATCGACATCCAAAGCGATGATGAAGCCCGTGCCATATTTTATTAACACAGATGATCAGACCATTGGATCAAGTACAGTGAGCGCTTCCGGAAGTTTGGGGAAAAGTTAAGCTATTATCACTACTGGAGTTTCCCACGACGTATGTTGCTGAACAAGGCTTCAATCAAGTACTGTACATGCGTAATAAAAACCGCAATCATGTTGACATGAACCATACCGATGGAAACGACTTAAAGCTGACCAACTTGCAACCTGCTTTAAAAAAATTTACAGATAAAAGTCAGGGGCAAGGTTCGGAGTAGTTGGAACGAATTGTTTTTGAAAATAAATAATTTTTTTTCTGCAAATGCAATTGCGATCGTTTTGTTTGGTCGCCTTTTTGGACTGACAAGATTGACCGTTCATTTAATGAGCATTAAATGTTTTTAAATTAAAATAACATTTCAGTCAACACTAAGATCATAAGTTGGTCACGATTTTTAAGCAAAGTTCCTGAAGGGGGCTATTGTGCAAACAAATGTTGAAGACCACTGTTTGGCGGATAACATAGGAAAGGATGAGGTTGTCTGGTCATGGTAATGGCTGTACACAGTGGCATATGCAGTTTCATTCAGTGGCACATGGTGGTCATTAATATTTGGTGTGCACTGTTTGGGACGTTGCAATTTGAAGTCATATTCATTTGTCCAATCCAACGTTTCAACAAAGTTTGTTGACATACAGTAATGTGCATATTCTTCTACGACACGTATTCCCTTATTTTATACGTCGTTGCACTGAATATAAACTATCAGCGCTGCAAGTTAGAATATCGGAGGAAAATATACTCAACGCTACGACGCAGCAGCTCATAAATGCAAAAATATCAAGCTGCGCGTGAAAGCAGGGAAGCAAAACACACTCATCACTACTTCAGAAACACCTACAAAATGAGGCAGCGCTAATGTCTCGTCGAATACGAGCAGTCGAGCGTAGAAAGTGTGCGGATGGACTGGCTGTCACACACCCCGGTTTGCAAGATCGATTGTGGCTAAACTACAGAAGAATTGAAAATGCGTATGAAGTACGCAAGAAAACTTTCAATTTTTTGTTACTTGCAGAAGTCCAGCAAACTTTTAGCTTACCTTTTTCCCTGCCTAAACACCAACAAATGCCGTAATGCTTCTACTGTATGATAACAACTACTGTTTTTGAATTCGCGCAAGAGCTCTATGGTGCTACAGAAATTAGTAATGTGGCCAACGCGTTCAGCGCAAGCGCTGCTCAACCATAGCAGACTAAACAACGACAATAGTTTCGGATAAAGTGAAGCATCGCGGAGCACAATCTTAAATATGCGCAGTGGATGAAAGATCTGGATGCAGACGACAACCCAGATTCCCACCACACCTAATTATTACTTTTTGGCCGATTTACAATGTTCCTTGAAATTTGCATGCAAATTCATTCCGTGGCATTTGCAAGATACCGACAAATTAAACAAGTATAAGTATGCAAAAACAATTAATTTTCTTTGCGCAGGTCATGACGTTTTTTTGCAATATCAAGGTCAAGGGCGGGGTTGAACCCCAAGCCCTCTTGCGTACGCCCTTGTTTGTACAGATCGCTTACTTTCTTCGATGCATCCTGTAACAACGTTAGTAACACTGGACAAAGGCAAGTGGTACATCAGCAAGTGTTGATGCAGCAACAGCACAACAGGATAAATATCACTGGCATTACAAGGACTGCACTGATTAAACAACGGAGGCGTTGACAAGAAAATAGTGCTTTAACCACACTGGCGTTGTTCAGCGAACCTCAACTGAATATTTTGATATACGCAAAATGACCAAAGGTTTCATCAGCTCACCGAGACTTGCTGAAGAGCTCTTGTGTAGTTGCGATGACACATTTCGCTGCATGGCTCGCGCTTGCTGTTGCAAACTCTTTAGCATCTCTTTGGAAAGAACAGAGTTGGCGATTTTGCTCGATATTTTAATGTTTGCTTGGACACAAATGAGAAAATGTGATTCTACTCGAAAACGAAGGTTTTTAAGATCATGTTTGTCAAACTCTATCACATTGTTACTTCGCTCTCTCTACTTAAAATTATGTCATTGTATGAAACATACCCATGCTTGATGTAATGTTTCCTCGAAGCTCTTTGAATTCCAGAGTCTCACCATAGACGATTTCTAAATTTAAAAAATCTGTAGAAACTTTTTCATGGATTTAGACCACTGTTATCGCTGTTTAAGGATTTTCACTTGGGATTAAGCTAAGGTCCTTGAAATATTGTGGAAGTTGGCAAAAGCACATACCTACCTGGTAGTTTAACCTACAACTGACTTGCTTACATTTCCAGGAGATTAGTAACATCTGTTAACATTTCCAAAACCGTTCACGCACCCAATGCAAAAATAAGTACTTGTAAAAAACGCGAGAAAAGTAATCAGATGAAAAGATCGTTGTATAATACTTCGTGTGTTTACCGGCAAAACAAGTTTAGGCAAACGCAGTCTTTAGATTTTTTGATTTGTAAAACCTTATCATTTAGGTTGGTATGCGGTATACACGAATGCAAGAGAAGTTTTAAGTCAAATGAGTGAATGACACCAACGCGGATTGGAACCATTCGGGTTTTGAGTGAAATTTTACTAATTTTTAAAGTCATTCCGTACAGTGCATATACAATATATCCTTCTACAGTACTCTTTGTTTTCAGCATTGAAAATCATCAAATGATATTTTGGAAAATAATCTTTTCACCTGTCAAAAACTAATAGTTTACTTACCTCCATTTATTGTTGACGGGCTTTGCCACCGGATCTGCAGACAGTTTTAAAAATCCAGTTGATGCAATATCAAACAAAAAATAGGTAAATCTAGCTTCTGTCTTATGACTATCATGTGTGCTCAATGTTCAACTCTTGCCATGTGCAGCTCATTATGCTTATGTACTGTATTTCTAAGATAAAGAGCTTTATTGATTGTTCAAATACAACAAAAAGAACTCACTGGGAATGTGAGGAAAAACACCTTCCCTAGTTTATTTCATTGATATGCCTGACATGCATATCTGCCGCATAGCCTGTGAATGAAATATGTTTGGTTTATTTCAAATAAAGGAGTTTTGGATTTGTAAATACTTGGTAGTTTTCTTTCACTGTTCTTGTTTATGCTTTCTATAGTTTCATCAGATATTACTCTTAATGCTTGAAGCAACTACAAAATTCGTTTCAGTGCTTCTTAGTCAAAATGAAAGCTTCGTAAGCACTCACAAGCAGCGAAATCAGTGGTGCACTTCAAAAACGCAGAAAAGAAACGGCTTCATATTGCAAATAGGGGCGCAGGTTTTCTACTTTGAACTTTATTACCCATTTCATGTTTTCCCATCACCTACAGCAAACTTTTTTTTCGGCGTTAGTTGATATAGTGCAGTGTATTAACTCTATAGTGCATGTCGGCAAAAAGCATTTTATTAATGAAACCTTTGATTTGAAAGATTTATTGTGCACTACAATTTCATGCAAATTCTTGATCTGTGACATCCTTGAAAAGTGACATTTGTTTGCGATGTTTCATTTGTATCACCATTATAGAATATTTCCGTGTTTTCAACTTAACTTTCACAATCATCAGGTCGTCCGGTGTAGCCTTTCAGAGTTTAATACAGCGTAATTCAATCTGTGGTGCTTGTTTCAATCACACTTGAAATGTCAAACTTAGCTTAGAATATAACTTCATAGCAACTCTGTTATAATTTGCTTCAATTTGATTTTGTTTATCTAAGCCAGTGTGGTCCAACTACACGCCCGCGGGCCACATGTGGCCCGCGGACAGAATTTGTAGGACCCGTGTGCTTTCTCAGTACTGATGTAATGTTGTATGTATGTTACAGTAGGCAATTTTAATTAGAACAAGCCTAACATCTTTTAAAAATGTAAAACATTAACAGCGTGAGATTAAATTTTAGAGAGCCGCTGGAAATTAGTCAGCAAAAATAGTTTTCCCAAACTGATCGATTTTACACTAAAAATGCGCTCGATGTTTCGAAACTCATGCGTGTGTGAGAGTAAATACATTTTCTACGATGATGCAAGTCAAATCTGAAAACAAAAAATCGAATGGCAGACGAAACACTGAACGTGAGTCTCCGACTTGCTATCACTAACACTGGTATTGAAAAAGAAACGATACTGTTGGAGAAATGTCGATCACAGGCATCCCACTGATCGAGATTTGAAATAAACTGCTACTTTGCATTAATGTCAGTGGCGCACTTACTCATCTTCCCTTTTTCAATTTAAATCTTGCGAATGTGTTTTTTCACACATGAATTTGCTGGAGGTGGCTCGCAAGTTGTCACACTTTTGCAAAACGGCCAACAGGTAAAAAGTAGTTGGATCACAGTGATCTAACCATTATTTTGGCCAAACATTCTGCACCGCTGGCTGCAAACATATCATTCTTCACCACAAATAGCAAATTCAAATTTATTTATTTTTCCAAATCGTACAAAAGGTTCAGAGATATGTGTATGCCTTTGTTAGACGTCATTTTTCCATATCTTGTCTTTATTCAGTTTGTTGAAATGTAGTTCTTAGTAAAACTTTACAGTTATTATTGAAAGCGAACCACGGTTGTAGATTAAGCTTCTAGATAAAGCGATTTTAAGTTATTTAGGATCTCAAAACCCTTTCAGAAATTTCTTGGTTATCTATTTCAGAAAAAATGGATTTACAAACGTCCGTAATCATTTAAAACCCGTCTTTTATATTAAAGGTTTGGCATTTTTCCAGTGGCTTTCTTTATGGTATGATATGTAAGACTTGAGTCACCGAACGTTCTGGAAACCTCTTGGTACATGGTCATTCTGGCGCCGGGCCACAAATTAAGATGATAAAAGTTGAGTTAATGCGAAGCACAGACTGTGAATTAAATTTTTACTGAATTTTCTCTCCAATGATGAATTGAAGAAATTATTTGTTATCTCTTTACCAACATGATATTATTCGAATTTTACCTCAGCACAAACAGTTCCGCTGATTCCAATAGCGATGATTGAAACAATCAAAGCAGTCCCTACAGCGATCCATTGAAGCAACTTTCTCTTTTGATCTGAAACATATTGCAAAATCCTCAATTAAATACAACAGTGATTCGATCAGTAAAACATTTATTTTTACTCTGCTAATAAGAACTTGCAGAACTTTCAGCAATATCAGCTTCTGCTTGTTACACGTAGCCGTGATTTTAGTGAAGTTTGCATTGCCTAATTCATTTGACGGAGGATCTGTGCTGAACAGGGTAAGGTGATGAAAAAATCATTTGGAGACGTTCGAGAAATACCAATCTTTCTGCTTAAGTGTGGCTTTTGCAGAGTGTTTGGTTACAAACGCTTTACAATTAGTCAAGTAACAAGTTGCATAATGTAGTCCATGCTCGTAACAAGTATACTTGAGTGAATACTTCCTGTATGGTTTTTAACAACAACAAAAAAACTTCGGAATAAAAAAAATTCTTTTAGTTGAATGTATGCATTGACAGAACAGCAATGTTTAAACGCAAAATTTTTGCTTCATTCTGGTTAGAAAACTGAAAGTGAAACTGCAATGACAAGTAAATTATTATCAAATAGCTAATTCCCTTTTTAAAAGTAAACATACCAAAGCACAAAACCTGCGAAACTGTTTATGAATCTGAAAATGTGAAGAAATAGTCAAGATCAATTGCTTTATTATATTGGTATGAAATCGAGCATTTTGCGAACTATCCAAAGGTTTGAGAGTATCATGGCATATCCGACACCCTGTTGGTTCGTTTCAGGTAGCTGGAGTAGGTGGAACGGACCACTCTCTGTGCGAAATGATGAAGCCATTGGTGGAAAGTTGATTGTTAAATAGCTTTTGACATTCCACTCAACTTAATTTACGTGCATGCAAGAACTAATTGTTCTTACGTGAGAGACATATTTTGCTTGTTTTGCAACCAAAGAGGCGGGGTATTGCAAAAAACTTGTCTTTTCCATGATTTTGTGTGAATCCACTGGTTATATTATCATTCATCCATTGGTAATTCTTACAGATTTTTTAAAACGTTTGGAACAACTCCTGTGATTTTGGGTTTCACTTTTAAGCTGCATTTAATTATGGTCATATTGCTGAAAAACAACCGTTTCCATATCTAAAGGGACTGCAACAATTCAATCGGAAATTTTTATGTTTGCTGCAATAATGCGGCAATTGGATTTCTTTTGTTATTGCGAGTAGAGCAATTCAAATTGGAATCATTCGCCTATTTCGTAAATATGTCAGGTGAAGAAAAAACACATGCAAAAAATAAATCATCAAAGAAGAATCTCTAGATATGGTTCAACCGTACCGCTTCTTGCTGATTGTTGCGTCGAGGAGCAGCTGTTCACGTCCATAGAGCGGGAATTGAAAAGATAATTTACTACCTTCTAATGTCCTAAGAAACAAATGTTTATATAGAGTGTAGTTGGGCAACAAACGGTTTTGGAAATGAAAGAGCATGTAATGATTTAATGATTGTTCCACTATTGAACTTTGCGTTTGAAATATTTTTTAGAGATGTGGTAAATTTTGATTGCAGAAAATCTCCACAAAGCGAAGAAATAATGTCATACGTTTAATAAATAGACTCAACGACAGAACGTGATCGTTTCATAAAACGCTTAACTGTACGTGAGTTCGAGACCGACCAGCTGAGACTTTGCTTGTAAAGTCTAAACACTCTTTTGAAATAGTATATCGGTCCTCAAGGTTTAGTAAAAATTTTCAATCCACGACCTATGTTAAAAGCACAAGAAAAGTTGGTTGGTAAGCTCCAAACCAGATGCAATCTAATTCTTATTAAACGTCTTTTAATATCATATATAAATTAACAGTTCAAGGTCGATGTTTTTCATTGGTTTGATCAGAGCAGAGAAAAAAAGTCATCTGAGTGAGAAAAGTGACAAAATATACAAAAATACAAATAAGTAACCGCATAACTTTGCTTTGTCGAATTTCAATCTTAACATCTCTTTTTGGAGATCTGCAGTCTCCACTTCACAAACTGGTTAAAATAAGACATTGAAACTTGTGCAACGATCAGAAAGTGTTTGCTTACGGATATTTTTGGTCATAGACCGAAAATTCGTTGAAATGACTGAAAACATCAAGTCACTTCGTTAAAAATGTCTGAAAATACAAGCTAATGAACATTGGTACGACCAGTTTTCAATACAACTGTGAGACAAATGACCGAAATGTCGCATTGAGCAAAATGTCTCAGCAAAATATTGGCCGGAATGTCTCAGCGAAAAAAACAGAGACTAGGAAATGTTGTTAGTGTGAAACAAAGAACCGCACTACCTTTTGACTCCTGCGATTTGCTAATGGTGCTTACTGTTCGTCCTCGCTGTAGTTTTTTTTGTATCAGTTTTTAGATGAAACTATTTCACTGATTTTGAAATGAACAAAAATAGTGGTTCATTTTTAATTCCACCGTGGGAGTTGTTATTATGAAACTAATTGCTGCAATGACGTTTTCGGTGTCTTATCAAATCAATGTGTTGGTTGAAAGCAATTGTTTGATGAGTAAATATTCTTGTAATTAAAAAAAAACTAAATACTTGAGATGGGGGCGAAACAAACAATTGTTAAAGAGAGTAAAAACTTAAAAAATGCTGATAAGATTCTGATTGGCCATTAATGTCCCGCCAAGAGCAGTGAAGCACGAATACTCCAAAAACTACTGTGCAATCCCCAGCTTGGTGCGTGTGTTTTGGTTAGTTTATTTTTCCAATTTTATTATGTTGCAAAACACATCAATATTTTGACCTGAAATCGAAAGTTTGACGGGACCTTAAGGCGTTGGTAGAAAAAAATTTAATCTAAGGTTTCAAACTTCCTGCTCTGAATTAACGAAAAGATAACCTTGACAGAATCCTTGAAAAGTCAAATTATTTTGTTAACTGCAGAACGATGAAGAACAATGCAAAATGATCTACAGCAACATCCCTTTATACATCGTCACTCTCGGCCTCAGTTTGTTTGGAAGAGGATCTAATTCGCTCTGTCTGGTGATCGCGAACTACAACATGTTTCTCACAACCAGCAAACACCTAGCATTCGGTTCCCTACATTGGTTCCAGATATTTGTTTTGGTTTAAAGGTTTAAAGTAAGTTCTCCAATTTTTCAGTGTGCCTTACTGCAAGAGTGTGCATTGCTGGCATTAGTTCGAGAATTGTTCGACGTGTTTGCGGGACATCAACGTTGTTCCGAAAGAAAAGCTTCACGGTATTGATTCCCACTTTAGTCCTTGAAAGTCTCATGTTCGCTTTCCACAAATAATACATGGAATCCTTGCAGAGTATGGACTTCCCGTCGCAGACAAGTTCAGAATGTTTAATTTTTTGTACTCAATCAGCTCGTTTTCAATTCTGCTTGAAATACAAGTCGAGCTATTCGAAGACTACATGAGATCATTTTATTGCGTCTAGACCAGCAGCTTCACTGATGTTCATCACTGGCAATTTTGATGCCGCACAAAAGGACCGTTGACTCATTAACTTGCGAATCGCTAATGTATTCAAGCTGCTACGAACACACATGCAAATATTTCGTCAGAATTTTTCGCTGAAATAAATCTGCAGGTTTGCAAACCTGTTGTGACTGATCAGCAGATTTGCTTGCACTACTGATTTTGTTTTCCGTTCATTTGGTTGTTTATGGTGCCTGTGTTGCTTGTTTTGTGCTATGTGCGACAGGTTAGGTTTGGTACATATTTTATTAAATTGCCTTTTTCCGATCAGATCATTCCGGATTAGCTTGCATAATCTGGCTGGTTACGACAAACAGATCTTTGACGCTGGTGCGTGCAGTTGCTATCGAGAGGATTAAATATTTCAAATTTGTTTTCCATTTTCACTGTAGTTCTCTCACAAGAGCATGATCAATCACAGGGTACTGTAGTGGTTTCTTCAGTTCCGGATTTAGATGGTGGGGGGCCTGACGCCCAGGCGTGGTGGGAGGCCGCATGTGCGGATACATAATTTTTAGGTAGGGGATGATCGATGAAGTCGCTAGAATCAACACGGATCGTTAATGTTTAAGACATCATCTTGTGACGTTCCATTTGTTGACTCATGTGTAACAAAACTTATGATGCAACGTGATATTTGACAATGATTAGCGAATTGTGAAACTGATGCAAAACCGGTCACCTGAAGCAAGCCAGCTTCTGTCAACAGCTTCACCGTTGTTGTTCTGGAAATGAAATAAACTTTCGTCGCATTTTCGTGACGAGTTTCTGTTTTTTCTGTGTTGTGAAACAACATGGTTCAAAAATAACTTATCATCAACGTGTCAAAGAGAACCTGTGTCATTTTTCTACCAATATTCCTGTTTTTTCTGGTATATTTGCTGACGAGAGACCGATGTCGTTGCCTCCAATGATAGAGTCAGCCATCTAATCCATCGTGCTTTCCGACGACACTTCTTGACATTCTTTTGCTACTGCCATGCTGGTTAAACTACAATAGGTCTGTTCTCATCGTTACATTGATCTAAGTCTGTAGCAACATGTTCTTCGATTTTGTCCTCCTATATGTCCGCAGCAATGTCTTCGCTGGACTTCACTGCCGCTATAAAATAGCAATTTGAATGTTTCTTGACTTTGCTGCAGCTTTTTCCTCTCATATTTGCATCTTTTGCTTTTTTACGTTTTTTAGAACCACGTGGATAAGCTCTACACTTGTGAAGATGACGATCCCTCTTTCTTCTGTCCACATTTATCAATAAGCTCAATAGCGCTGCCATATTTTCATCGCAAAAAGGGAGGAGAATTTACGACTGTTAAGTATAGATAATGCACACTTACTTGAATGTATTATCTGCATTTAATAAATAACAAATAGTCTTAATGGTAACTTTTCAGCGTTGAAACAAGACGTGCAGTGTAGATGATGTTTCAATGAAAACACACAAAACAAAATCCTTATTTACTTGTCCTAGTTAGCCCATGAATTTTTTGCTGTTTCCTGAATTTCTTAAAAATGTAGAATCGCCTACAATATTATGAAACTGCTTGCATGGAAGATGTTCTTAATTGAACACCAGCTTTAATAGACCAGAAACTGGTACAACCAGAAAAATAACTCTTTCTTTTAGGTTTGTGGCTGCATCACGGAACAAATCGTTCATCAGCGCAAAGGGCCGAAACGCTGCAGTAAAACTCTTCCATATTTATCAGTTTGCTGAAGCGTTCAACGTTATTACAAGTTGCAAAATATTTTTATCATCTTTCCTGTTCCATCATTTCACAATATATTGCATTTGGTTGATGCTCTTTTTGCACAAACTCAAACACCTTTTGGCATTGGTCAAAAAGTTTACTTCAGCTTCATCAATAGAAATGTTTCTATGAAGGAGATACTACTCACATGGTTCATCATTTTCCCATTCAGTTGTTTGCAAACGGAGGATCTAGTCATGGCATTCAAAGTCAGGAATAAGGCGGTCCGTTTAGCCAAATGTGCAACACAAAACATGTACAACACAGTTACACCCGACATGAATAAATCACAGTCATGATGCTTGCCTTCTCTGAGTTTTCTTACTGCTGATTTAACTAGGCTTGATATGTATATGGGATTTTCTCATTTGGATTCTTGCCTTCACCGTGGCGAAACACGACACAACTGGCCAATTGATGTTTTTGATTTCTCAATATTCTGAATTTGCTCATTGCAAACAACCACAAATGATTGTACATGTCTTAATGTGAACGGAATTCGCTCTGATGATTTCCAAACAAACGTTTCAGAATAACAGCTGGCTTGTCGATGGACATGAAGTATGAATGTGAAGCTGCGTACAGTTGAAGCAGCCTTGGCAAGCTAGGATAAAGTGCTAGCGATATCGTTACGCTCTAAGAAATGAGTTTTGGTACTCAATATCGACAAAGTCGCAATGATCTTTTCACTCATACCTGCGAACTGTGCAAATGCAACCAGCACACGTAATTCATTCAGCTTCAAAATCATTTAGTCCTTTTCTGAAAAAGGGATACTTCTGACGAATTTCTTCATCTTTAGCATTACTGATTAGCTATAATTACCCTAAACTACCACACTAAGCTATGTGCAATACACTGATCACCATATCGCAGTTCATCAGCAAAACATAGTACAGTATAATGGAGTCAGCAGTCCGCGCTCTAATGCCAAAGTCATTGAGATTCTGAAAAAACCTTTACCACTGTTATGTAACGATTAATGTGAAAACATTCCCACCTTTCCAGTCGGGAATTAACTAAACCAAATCATAGATTACTTAGACAACGTGCAGGCTCTCCAATAAACGAAGCCACGCCACCAGCTCGTGTCTTGTTGAAGTTGTGCTGGGACAGCTTTCTACATGTAAATAAAATATATCATAGCCAGTGACGTAACTGACCGTAGGCAGAGGGGCAAGACAAAATATGAAACCGGACCCCACTTAACTTATATTTTGGTTTTAGTATTTTTTGGTTTTCAGTAGGTTGTTGTTTTTTTTGTAATTTTCGGAATATTTTCCAGTGATTTAGGATTTTAGTATAGCCGTGTACAACCGGATTCACCATCATCTTTCAAGTTTTTTTTTCTGGTTATGGGTCAGATTTTTAGTTTTAATTTATTTGTTTGTGAGCAGACACAAAGTCCATAGGATAAACATACACACTCTGCATGACGCAGGTCGATGAAAACAGAACAAAAACAGAACGTTTTACAAGGCATTTGTGCTAGCGGAATCACAGAGTTAAAGACAATTTTTGTAACTGCGTTGAAGGCAGAACCACCGTGTCATAGACACATTCTTAACACCACTGTTAGCTAACACGTAACACTTGTTACAGCACTACTGCTGGGCGCCAATTCCTAAACTGGTCGAGGCCAGGTAAAATGCGAATGCGGTGCGACATGACACGCCATCAATGAAGCAGACACTGCAATGTTTGAGCACTCATTCACAAAGAAATATGCGATTGTAGTGTTCAAAAAATAGGGACGAATACAAACAATCTGACTGAGACTGCATCAAAGCACGCAACCATATGTTGTTAGACTTTCTGCAGCTTTCGAGAAACACGTACGTATTCTTTCGTAACAGGGCCACAAAGATGGGAATTTTACACTGAACCTGATGGCTACTAATTATCGCTCTCCAGGCAGGTTGTATGGAGCTCTGTATCCAAAATTGTAGGCCACACACAATATCTGCATGCATGACGTCCTGAAATTACACCATAATTGTGATGCATACATGGGTGTAGAAAAGGTACGTTTTGAACTGCATTTGATCATCGGGAAAAAGAGGTTCCCAGCTTGTTTGCTGCACAATATTGATATCGCAGTTGTCTCAGAATGTCTCTGTCCTCTGAGAGCTCAGTATCCAATACAATCCCCAGATATCTGTATTGGTTAACAGATTTTACGTTTTGACCACCCAGTGTCAGAAATGGTGCGACTGCGCTTTTCCAAGTCTTAGCCTTAAACGTCATACAAACAATTTTGTTACAGTTGAAAGCAATCCCATGCGATTCTGCATAAGCCCGACACTCATCTAGTATTCCTTGCAACCAACGTAAACTTGGAAAAACACACATACATCATCAGCAAACATCAACTGCCGATAGCGTTTACAAAATTTTCCATCGGTAAAAATGTCTGAGATCCACGCACATGTCGCACATACGGCTAAGCATATGAACATGGTGGGGGCCCCTTTGGTGAGGGGGCCTGGTCCCACCCACCCTAATTCGGCCGATGGGTTTCTTACCTTCGCGTAAACGTTACTGCTTAGCAATTACTTCTACTTCAATCGTTCTCATTCTCCGCTAATTATGTCTGCCACCAGGCAATCCCTGTCACCCTGTAGTGTGCTGCGAATAAATGCGTCTCGTACAGTGATGTCCGTAATTTTAGCTGAATTCCTTGTTCGTGAGGTTTTACATTCATGGTGATGTCATTTCCATCTCAACGACGTCACACGCGCACTACTGCTGCGCGCAGACTAGACTGTCACAGTCCGTGCACACCATTGGCTGCTTTCTCTCATGCACATTATACACGTTGTTGTTGTGCTTTTGTGATATCTGCTTCTTCCGCACATGTGGAACCTCCATAATGTCGTTTCAAATCACCAATGCTCTCTTGCTATGTTTCGACTAATCTATAGTCTTCTTACCAGCACCTGCTACAAAATGTATTTGCAAATCCACTCTGCGCTATCAGTTTTCTCTGCCAGTAAATTTTCTTTCCGAACCATTTTCTTTTGGGCTTTGATGTTTTCTTTAGATGTCTGTTCACCACATGCAAATACTGCTTTTATGATCGTCTTTTCATAATTTCATCTACAATCTCATTTTCAACGTGCGTTTTCGCAGTCATTCGCTTTGCACCGTATCATTCACGTCCCTTTGATTGATATTTCGATCGTAATTCGTCTGCTGTCAACGGCACAGACGCTCCCACACTGTTGAAAGTGTCTCTTGGCAAATTTCCTTCAGCCAGTTATTCGCGTTGGAGTTGTACACACCAGTGCGCATTCTCCAAGCTTCACCAACGGTTGCTACTTTTCAACATGCTTTCCAACCTACAGTATTTGGCCTGCATGGAAAGAACGTTAATAAACTTACGTTCTCTGCAGTATGGTCGGACGTATGGTCTTCGATCGTCCTTCACTTATCAGGATGAGATTTGCGGGCGAGTGCTAGTCCAACTTCACTCGGGAAACGTCGTCTTTCTAGACCCACAATCTCTCGAGGAATATCAAATACATCGAGTTCAGCGTTTCAACATTCAAGTGGAAGTCTTTTCGCCGCCACACAGCTCTTAGCTGTGACCAATTTCGGTGTCATTACAAATTATCACCATTATTTCTCCACGTTCTCCACCGAACATGAAATCAGCAAACTGTTTCTGTTGTCGAGGACAATTTTCATCATCTTCTCAACATCATCGAACTTGGACACGATATCTATGAAGTTCGGGAAGTTCTTCATTACTAACTTCCCAAAGCCCCCACGGAAAAAACAGGCCGGCTATTCAGCTTTCTTTCTGTTCCTCTTTCATCACCATTCTCACTGTTCTTACTTATTTCTGAACTTCACGTCTGACTTACCTTCTTATCTTGCTGTCCGCCATAGTAATGATAGTTTCCGTCCTCTGGTACGAGCATTCCCATTTTGGGGTTGCACGTTTTTTTTCAGTTACGTAATCGTGTAACACAGCTTAACACAGACTAGGAATCTCAGGGAGAGGTGGAATCTTCAGTTGAACCTGAAGTTATTTGAGTTATAGACTGTCTCGGGCATTGCTCGTGTATCTGTAGTTCAGCCCCAGTTGGTACAAATGCAACAGCAGAGTGAAGCCTCAAAAGTGGGTTAATATCCTATTGTTTGTATTTTTTGTTGTGTTGCTGCGTGATTTTATTCGTTGATCGTATCTGTTCTGTTCTTATAATCGCCATACACACGCCTTTACCGAAATCGCTTGTATCATCATTTATTGTTATGTGCTTTATTTTCGTTTGCGCTTTTGCGCCTGATACGTGCAGGTAGTTTTGCGACGTTTTTGTTTCCGTGCTGCATCGGCGGTTGCCAATTTTTGCTTTTGCGTTTTGGCGTCTTAACTTCTCCAGTGGCTTTGAATTTTTCTGCCACACTGCATTGAATCATTGCCGCTACAAACTAGAGATGATCTCCTGCAAGCATGCATGGAGGATCCGAGCGTTTCTTTCGCATTTATTGCTGTGTGCTCTCCTAAAAATGCAATAAAAATTTTGAAAAACAAAAACCTCTCCAAACAATACACCCTACATAAGCTAATTCATGCTTTACGTGTAGGCTCTCGCGATACTATCCAAGCCTATTTCTCGAAAAGGGTATACAGTGGGTACGTTCTTTATGTGTCCTGTGCGTTGATTTGAGACAATTTCTGTTTGTGATATTCGTGATTCAGTGCACGCGTTTACGAACAGTCAAACAGTCGACGCGATAACCTGCTAACATACGTCAATGCAATCTGTCGATGTTCCGGTCGCTCCTACGAACGTTCAATGCTGTTGTTAACGAATTGTTTGAAAACGTTACGAAAAACTTTACGTTGTTCTGAATTCATTTTCGAGCGCATTGAAGAGTTTGTTGAGTAACTGCATATAATCAAACGAGAGAAACAATCTTATAGTGCGTTGAAGAGTTATTATCGTACAAAATGGTGAGAGCTTTTGTTTTGCCATGCGTCGTCTTGGAGATTCTTAGACGACAGGTCGTTTAATTGATAGTCTGGGCTAAACCCTCAACTAGTGGGAATCTCTGTGGAATCCTAGCACGTTCCTCACAAGCATCGAGGACCCTAAATCGGTTCCCTACACTAATGTATGAAAAACTCTTTCATGCAAGGCATTGCAAGAACAACAAAAAACACCAAACAAAGATTTTTATATCAATACTTAATTGATGAAAATCAGTTTTCAACAAAGAAAGCTAGGTGAAGTAGGCTAGCATTTTCCACTATAATTTTGTTTTGAATACGCGTAAAATGAAAGCCTTTCATTTGGAGGTGGACTTGCAAGCATATTTATTTGATCCACGACACTTGATCACCTCCCTAAATTTTTGAGAAACCAAACAAGAAGAAAGAAATTAATGCTCACGATTTATTCCCACCATTTGAAATTCACCAATAAAAGCTCTGATTTGCACCTGACAGATAGTGGACAAAATGCCACGAATGAAAAGTTGGTGGAGATATCAAACACGTAGGTTTTTGATGAAGTAGCCGATGCTGCAATCGTGCATAACGTTTTTGTGTGTAACGTTAGGAACGCCTTTGCATGTGGAATATTCTGAAGCATCTCGGCTATGAATGTACCGATATTTTCAAACAAAGAAACCTTTGCAACTTTCGCTTCAAACTAAGTTGATATTTACAGGTTTAATTAGTTCCTATTATTTGTGTTGGTCGGATTAGAGCCATTGTTGGTAGGCAGAAGACTGAACTGCGCTTCATGCGGAGGCGCTTTGATTTAAGGCTTGAAATTGAAAGGAAAACAAGATACTGCTGAGATATCGCCGACTTTGTCAATTGTCAATTTGTGGATAACTGTTTTATGTTCTAAGTGCTGTTGATCCTTTCATCAATCGTGGTATAATTTTTCAGGAAAGACAATCCTCCACAAAAGACTTGAACTTACGTCGTGAAGTCCACTTTGGCCAAACGCGCTTTGATTTGTTTCTTAGAACAAAGAAACTCTATACTTTCTCTGACTTTCTCTTCCAATAACACATTAAGTTACAAGTTTCTTCAGAAACTAAAAGTTTAAAAATAGTGCCGTGACTGTAACCATAGCACTTATTTCAAATTGATTGTGACCGAAAAGCAATTATATTTTGTAAATCGTGAACGCCATTTCAAACTTCGCAGCACAATCGAGGCAGGGCCCCGACATGGGGAAGTGCTGCCCCCCACACACTCAAAAAGTGCCGCCCCCCAAGCCACGGGTTAAAGCAAAATCTAGTCTTTCACGACGGAATTATTTCATGACAATGCATCATCAGGCAGGGGTTAATTTTGAAAATTTTACTGAAAAGAAATTCCGGGACGTTTTGCTAACCGGGACGGGACACCGGGACAGACGTTTAAACTGGGACAGTCCCGGCCAAACCGGAACGTACTGTATGTATAATCTTAACCAAATTCTAAAACCAAAATATAACTTCAGGTTCATTCGTGAAAGACCATTTGCTACTCATTCTTTTCACCAAAAGTGTCGCCCACCTGAAAAGTGCCGCCTCGGGACGTTACCCCAGCCTCCTTGTCGGGGCCCTGATGCGAGGAATGATGTTGTTCATCGTCGTAACCAGAGAGGAAAAATTGCAAACAATGCTGAATCCTGGTAGTCGATTGGCGTCTCGGAGCTTCACCGTGGGGATTCTTTACAAACATTTCCAGCATTACCAGATCTGCTGTTATTCATTTTGGTTCAAGATATTTCGGCATGTTCAATGAAGCAATGCGAGCTAGTGTTTATAATCCTGTAAAGCAACTACGCGAAACAACGCAGTTACCCTACTGGACTTGCCTCTAATTTAGGGGTGCACTTATACTGTATATAAATCAGGAGGTGGATAACCTTCAGACGTTTGCACACTCCAGGTTCCCAAATTCCGACTCCTCTCTTTCTTGCAGCTGCTTTAGTTGATATGCAATCGCTCGATCTTCGTCGAGCGTGACAAGTGTCATTCAATCTAAATTTATCGCTTGTTTGCGCTCCGGTGTGAGTTCCACAACCAATTTAGCTGAATTTCAAATTCACCAACAGTTGATTGATCACGTGGTTTACACAGGCACACCTTTTGAAAACATGATATATTATTCCGTATAACTGTAGTAGTTACCACAAGCCCGGTTCTGCTTAGACTTGCTGCTAACTGCTCACAAGAGTTATATGCCGTCTTGATGGTGCGCAGATAATCACACAAAAACAAACACAAAATTTCAAATATTTTCTGAAACTTTGCTCCGAGGGCCAAATTAGGACCAATAAAGCAACCCGAGGAAGGCATTATGACGCTGACGCAACAATGGCGATACCTCAACCTTACAAGAAACAGCTTTTACATTATATTTCCTGCGAAATATATCGCGAATTATAACCAAATCATTTCTAGCCGCCTCCACGTTCTCTTAAAAGAAACTTGTTCACTCGCTGGCGGAGCACTTTTAAACATCGGTGAATAAAGTAAAAAACTTGAATGTTGATAGTATGAAATGACCCAAAACGCATCGCGGGCAGCACAAAATGCCCTCGGGGGCAACATGCGGCCCGCTGGCCGCGTGTTTGAGACTCTGGTCTACATGGATGTGAAATTGAATGAGCGCTGAAACATTTGCTCAATGTAAACTTTTCTTACAGGAACACTGCTGGTGACTAACTTCACAAACTTGTGTAAACATATTGATAAATGAAACCAAGGATAAAGTCGAGGCAACAACTCTCAATCAATTTTGACATTGCTAATAGAAACGTTTCTATCAAGCAGATACTGCTCACATGGTTCATCATTTTCCCATTCAGTTATTTGCAAACGGAAGAATCAAGTCAAGGCATTCAAATGCAGCAAATAAAGGGGTCTGTTTAGCCAGATGTGCAACAGCAGACATGTACAATACAGATACATCGGACCTGAATAAATAGCAGTCACGATCCTGCCTTCTCTGAATTTTCTTAGTGCTGATTTGACTTGGCTTGGTATGTGTATCTGATTTTCTCACTTGAATTCTTGCCTTCACAGTGGCGAAACACGATACAACCTTAACAACTGATGCTTTTGACTTCTCAATATGCTGATTTTGTTCATTAAAAGCAACCACAAAACATTGCAAGTGTCAATGTGTGAAACAGAGTTCGTTCAGATTATTTCCAAAAAAACGTTTCAGCACAACTGTACTGGTCTTTTAGTCTATAATGGAACTTAAAAGCCGGCATTTAGATGTAACTATGGCTAACTCATGGGTTCGTCTTAGCAGCTACATCAAGGAAGATATTCGCAGGTCAATGCCTGTTTGATCCCCCTATTGCTTCT
>JGI24158J21664_10002553_pt1 | contig 22226 bp, 14 predicted proteins | sample Ectturendosymbi3_FD_21664 | JGI IMG/M metagenome (IMG submission 21664)
AACAATAAAATAACCTGTAAAAAATAACAAACAAACTTTATGGTAGTATAATTCACTGTCGAAAATGTAAAGTTTCTGCCTTATGTGGTTTTTGCGATATAAAAATTTTTAATGTGTGCAGGATTTTATGGACACCCTGTATATGCAACAGTGCTTTTTGAAAGGTGTTTTGAGAGACCGAAATGGTCTCTCATATTTTTCCAACGGTATCTCAAAATACAGTAGAAACTCGCTTTGCTACCACCATCAGAATATATTAAAACCTTGTTTTACGATAGGGTCTCAAACACGCGACCCGCGCGCTGCATGTGGGTGCTTTCGGCTCGCGATGCTTTTTGGGAATTTTCAAATAAAACATACATGTTTATTTTTTTCACCGGTGTTTAGTTTATTTATTTTAGATTATTCACCGGTGTTTAAAAGTGCTCACCCAACGAGGAAGCAAGTTCCTTTTAAACAAACGTAGAGACGGCTGGAAATGATTTGCATATAACTCATGAGACCTTTGCAGGATATAAGATGTAAAAGCTGTTTCGATTGAGGTTCAGGTACCGCCATTGTTGTGTCAGCGTCATAATGCGACCCTCGGGTTACTTTATAAGTCCTCATTTGGCCATCAGAGCAATTTGAGTTTGAGACCCCTGCTTTACGGCCATCGTGGTATGAAATATTTGCGGTCTCTTTAAAATGTCATTGCGGTCACCAAGGTCAAACGCGGAAAACCACTGTGTATGCACTTAATGCGATATAGGCACTTAACCAAGCAAAGTGATATCCAAAATGCATGGGATATATACACTTAATAAAGTAATATATATATATATAAATTTAACCAACGCAAGACTATCTGTTACTGATTTTAACAAACCATGAAGACCATGGAATTGTGTATAGGTAGAGTGCAGACCCTAAACAGGATTCAAACTTGCAGGCGCACACTGTCATTGGGCATCAGCAAATGTAAGTGTGACAGGGTAGACCGCTACACATCAGCATGCCCAATTGCAGATAACCTTAGCCTTAAACGCTGCTACAGGAGTGAGTCAAACCAATCAAGTTCTAACACAGTATGGGCCTCGTGCAGGGGCACACAGCCCTTTTGCTACTGGCGACCGCATTACGTTTATGAACTACGGCCGCCAGTGAGTTAAATATATTTTTATTCTTTTGCATTGCTTCTGTTCTGCTTCCGCACACTCGGCCTAGCCTGCTTCCACACGTCTGTTTGGCCGTGTTTATACTAATTGCCCTTATGCAGTAGACAAGGAGTTTAATGCACGGCCGCCATAACGTAAAATTTAAATTACGTATTCGCGGCCGCATAAACTTTTTTCGAAGACCGCATTGAGCGGCACGGCTGCAAGTTGTGCACCTCTGACCTGGAGCAAAACATTGGTTATTTAACTAATTTCACATGTTATGTCAATGAGCATAACAAACCTGTACGCATCAAAAAGATTCAATTCTGATGCAAATCTCTCCAGAACAGTTTTCTCTGAACAGTTCTGAACAGTTTTCTCTATAGCAGGGATGGGGAACCTATTTATTATCACGGGCCGCATGAATTGTGCATTATCGCTGGCGGGCCGCAAAAATTTGCCCGGAAATATAACCGGGCAATCTAGTCAGCACAAAACAAAACGAATGCAAATGCATTTGTAGAATAAATGTTAATTTCCAAAAAACAGCTCATTCCAACTAATGCGAACCTTGCGATGGTGTTATCGGCAAGCTTTTTCAAAGCAGGTTGAAAGTTGGTCAGTTTAAATGAAGTTTCCCCGTTGTTGCTCATATCAAGGCGACTGCGGTATTTATTACGCTTGTGCAATACTTGGCAGAGACCTTGCTCAGGAAAATACGTCGTGGGAAACCCCAGTAATATCAGCTTCACTTTTCCTGAAAGTTGAGACGTTCCTGGATGGTGGAATCGCATTCGCTTATGCTAGTTAGCTGGCAAAAAGCTATTTCATCCATAACTTTCTGCGCAGTGTAACTTTCGGAGTGATCTCCACAATAGAATGACTTCAAAGCAAGCCTCAAACAACAGGTGGCGAAAAAGATTTTTTGAGTGTTTAGTTTAGCCAAGATTGGGTGCTTGGGCGTACTTGCCGGTCTAAGTTACTCCTTTCCTAGCCTACTGTTCTGTTACACTCTGTCATAAGCAGGGATGTAGCGCTAACAAAAAAGGTGTGGGAACGCACCCAAAAAAACTAGCCATTTTGAAACAGCTTCGGACTAATCTTAAAGCAAAACATGAAAAAGGTGTAGGAACGCCGTTCCCACGCGTTCCCGCCCCACTACACCCCTCTGGTCATAAGTCGGATGAACACAGTACAGCTATATCCACAGACGCCAAAACACTCCACGATAAGCACGTATTGCAACTAATGGCTAGCTGTGCCTAGTTTTACTAGCCGTTCATTTCTAGGTAAATTGTCTTGCAACAGTCATATTTCCATTTTTTTACAACAGAACACCTTTCAGTAGGACCACGTTGTTTCACTCAAGGTACTAACTAAAGCTTATAAAACACATGATAATGGACTGCCATATTTTTTGTCTGCGAAACAATGGTTTGGCAGTGCTTAACCGAAGGCCATGAGGAATTGTTTCAAGGCAATTTTGCCAATAATAACAGATACGGTTGGAGGGATTTGTGACAGTTCACGACGAAAATTAACTGCGCCAAACTTAACGGCAACTTGCAATTCGCTATCGCCGTAAAAGTCGATGCGAGTATTTAGTGATAGCAATGTTATGATTGTTGGACCAATTTTACTAACTTCAAAGAAGCTGAAGTCTTACTCTTGAAGAATTGGAGTTTGACCGATTGGGTTTTTTCCGATAGTTATATCAGTGTTGGTTGCTTTCGACCACTATCGGTATAATAAAACTAATTAATGCATACTATATTTATTGAAGCTACAACAACTGATATTGATCTGATTTTGCAAGTTTAGTTGCAAATCTGAAATAATAATTGGTTTTGTTGCGACTTCCGACATGTACTGTTTTGCCCATTGCTAGAAGATTGCATATTAAGTAGGCTAGGCGTGGGAACGCAAGAAACGTGGCCATACAGTACAGTACTTACTTAGTTGGTAAATGCTCTGTCCACTATGCATATAGTGCTATACCTTCGTGATGTTCCCAGGTTTGACCCTACTGTAGCATTTAATTTACTTACCAAATATATCATGGCTGAGATTGAATAACCAAATTCTTTAAAAGTTTGAAGCATGCGGAATGAATTTGCTTCTGAGTTAACGTCAACATCAAAGGCTGAATTATTCTGCAGTTTCAAATGCAGGAAGTTGATAAGCCAAAATAAAGTTAAAATTTGTAAATTTTAAAGTCAAAATTTCAAGTTTTTAGGTGAAAAGATCGGTTGCCCTATAATCTTCGTGAGAACCGCAATGCTTGACTCCCAACCAAACCAGTCACAATCTCAGTGGTCTTGGCTATTTGGTGCAGTGAAGCGTTTCACAGAACCATGTTACAGTAGTTTGACTGATGTGTGACCAGTCCGCTTTGTTCTACAACCTTTGTTACGAACCATGGAGTCGAACGTGCATGAAATGCTTTGATTCCAGAGTAACAAGTATTGATTTTTTGGAATCAATTAAACATTTGAGTATGTTTTAACCTGCAGAAATCGTCTCCCTGGAAACCGAAATCGCCCCCCAAATCTCGTAAATCACAAAATTGCAACCACAACGCATGAAATCGCCCCCTGGGGGGCGATTTCGCCCTCATTGAAGACCACTGCATTAGACAGTTTGGAATACTGCTGCTAGTTTGCCATTCTAAATGAATGCGATCAATGAGAGGTGGTTGCAAGTCTGCAAAAATGCTTAAAATAGTTTGCGAACCGCTGATGTCTGTGATTCTAGACAAAAAAGAAAACATACAAAAGATCACCGGCACAAAACAGATCACGGCCTCATTAGCTTGTAATATTGGCAGGATAGCGCTCATGTTCCGCGGATTCAGTAGATTGTTACTGTCAATCAGGCTTGATTTGGTAGCGTAACGTGCTTGTTCAACAAGGTAATATATTGCAAAAGCAAGAATTCGTTTTTGTCATCAAACCAGTGATGCTCGATACCAGTTGGAGAGCCATGGAATAGGTTTTGCTTTTCCGCAACTAAAACCAATTTCGCTTCCCCTGTGTTATTATGAATAATTTCGCTACACAATTCTCAAATTTTCAAAGCGTGTTAGTGTATGGCAATGAAGCACAGAGATTTGAATGGACTAATAGTTCGAAGCTAGCAACAACAAAGCCAAGAACATGCTTGCTCTCAAAATAGGCTTGGGTCACTTCACATGCAAAGATCGATGTGCGGGTTTAAGACTGAAAATAGTCCACTTTACTCAGTCGTTATTACTTGGTAATTCAATATTTACGAGTGAAGTAGGGTATTCGAGGAATCTGACTGCACGTGCCAACATTCAAGTGACAAAGTATGCCACAAGAGCAAAACAGCCAAATCTGCTCACAAAGCGTTTTACTAGGAAATCGATTTCGCGTCAAGTATGCACCTTTAATCCTGTCAATTGTAAGCAAAAACTTGCAGGTGAAATGATGGAAAACTAAAGCAAGCTTTCTGCAGTTTCAAACACGCTTTTAGAATTAGAGAAAACACGCGGACTGTAGATTAAAACACACGCCATGACTATTACGCTGTACTGTATTTACCGAACTACAAGCCTAAGCAGGTTTGACGAAATGGGTTTGCGGTTTCCTTTTGTGAAAAAAATCTTGCACACAAGGCAGCAGACTACCGGCAACCGGAGTGTAACCGTTCCCTGAAACTGTGCCAAGTACTTTCGGTTGGATGTATCACTGCGGGAAAGTGTTTTGTCCAAAAATCTTTAAGTTTCTTATTCCTGTCAACCGACTGCAATTGCAAGTTGTTCGTAGCAGACAGAGTTGTTTCCGTTCAACAAACGAAAATTTGGTCCAGCTTCTTCCTTTTTGTTTTGCAACGCTTGAAGTTCACGAGTGTCATCGTTGTACTTTCGAAGGTTCGAAAAATGTGTACGGCTGACCCGAAATATGTGTACGGCTGACTCGGGAGACTGTGTAGCAGTGGTTGGCAAACTTGCGTTATTCGAGGGCCTCTTAAATGCCTCCCGAGTACTTTCGCGAGCTGTTTTCCGTAGATTTATGCGAGCTGTACAGTAGGTTAGATTTGAAACATATGTAGGCGCTGCGCTGGATGGCAATAGTTATATCAACAAACAAGTCAGTTTCATTCGCGACGATAAACGAAGACCATATTAACAAAGACTGATTTAAAAACTAAGCTGTATAATCCAGTACTTTGTGTTCTCCCTGCCCCAAAAAGACCCGCTAGCCAGGACTGACCTTTGCACTGTTAAAAAGGCATGTGAAGCGATTCTTAAGTATAGCTCTTTTTGTTTGGTTTGCTGCTATTCCAGACTCTTGCAAATGCCGTCACTTTAAGGGCCGTAGAGGCCAGGATCGTGTCTTGTTCATATTTGGCCATAACTTGCCAGCCGCTAGAGGGCTGTTCAAACCTTCAGATGCGGAAAACCTTGTAGTTTATATTTTGAAAATTGGAAAGTTTTGGATTTGAGCTTTTTTGTGGGTGACGTCATAATTGCGGTAGCTTTAGGATTTTTTGGGTGACGTCATCGCGCCCTGGGCCCCAACCCCAAGAGGCAATTTTTTGTTACTTTCTTAAAGAAAACTAGGCGAAAATCCGCATCTTTAGAGCCCTTGATTGGCCATGTAGCGTTTGTGGTTGGCAAGTTGTGGTCAACAAACCACATTTTTGTCAAAAACTCCAAATCTGTATATGTTGGCTTTAGTTTAGGTAAAAGAATCTTTAAAAAAAATCTTTAGATGAAATATTTTTTCTTGCTACGTTAGCTGATCAGCTCAACAACACCCTTATAAAAACTTGGGCTGTCAGTTGTAACGTCGTGAAGAACATGCAGTCCTTGGATGTGCTGTGAAATATGGTGCTCGGCATGATTCAAAAGCGAATGGAATCATTAGTGGTGGCGATTCGTGCAACACTACAAACGTTGTTAAATTTTCCAATATTTTTGTTGTCCTGTCGCACTTTCGATTATGTCGGTTTTGGGTTAACACGCTGCAATCCCAGGAGTGTTATTAGCAGTAGGTTCGTGCGTACTCGCTATAATAAAGCGCATACTCTGTTTAGTGAGCCTCATTTCCGACGCGTATTTACCACTGACTGGCCATCCTGTGGATTTCCCTCTCAAGCGATGAAGTGACAGCTTGACTGGTTCAACAACGCAATTGATAAATCCGATAGTCGAAGCGCATTCTTCACTGGAATCAGCAAAACCATTGCTCATTACATGTCACGGCGTCACATAGTGCAGTGGCTTGCGTGGGTGGCATGGGCGTCGGAAGGTGTGGAAAGGGGAGGCCAAGGCCCCCCATAGTATTTGAAATTTGACATTTTCCTATTAAATTTTTGGCAGAAGAGGTCGTTATCTTAGTTTCGAGTTGGTAAAATGCAAATTGGCCACTTTTGCCCACCCCCTAGAAAACTTTTTGGTTACGCCCGGAAACATCCACTTTAGGCCTCCCTTGGAAGAAATCCTTCCGACGCCCGTAGTGGGTGGTCGACTGTCTGCGGGTATTTCCGATATTCTAAGTTTGGAGTAAGTGTAGGTGCAAATGCGTTTGCTTTTTCTGACGTAAAATCTCGCTGAATGCAGGAAAGATCATTCGATCGTTCAAGGCGCTTCGGGTTAGCTAACCATGGACACGAGACGTCACCGATGAGGTGTGGCGAGGCATTGCCGCGTGGTGGCGCTGCGTATCGTTGGCGCCCACAACGAGCTTTTGATTGGTTGACTGATTTTTTTCGCTTGCGGTGCTCGTGAAATCTTGGTTCCTGTGCAATCGGCCAATCGCCCTCAGTTTTAGAATCTGAACGGATTGACAAATATGCACTATACTCTCATTGCACTCACTGCCACGAAAAGAATGATTGCGAGGACATGTCGAAGAATAGACCAGTAAAGGTAATAGTGTATACCCAAGGCAAACATTGTATTTCGTCTTTGCAAACTATTCTGAACGCTGCGATGCTTCAGCCTTGATTCGGTGATATTTTTAAAGTTGGAGACACAGGCGCAAGATTCATGCTAGACTGTGGGTTATGCTTTAAGACTCGTTCTTTTGGAACACCCACTCGCAATTACTGTGCCCTCGATGCATATATCCGCTAACAACGGTGGTTCTCATTCTCAGTTGGTTTTACAAATAGATCTTATCCTTGAAGCAAATGTTACAAGTAAGTTTTAGTAAGTTTTTATGTTCCAGGGTAATCTTTTATTTGGGACAAACGTATTTTCCAGTTTTTATTTATCGCAGCTTGTGTTCATGGGGTCAGTAAGTTAGTTACGATGTTCTGATTTCTGGGCTTGTGTTCTGATTTATTCATTTTAGTCGTGGGGTTTGTTCCTTTTTCTGTTTTTACTTTAGTCTTTCAATTTTTCACCCGTAAGCTTTGCTTGCAAATTTCAGGACTGAGGATGTGTAATTTTACGTGAAATCAATTTCCTATTAAAAATTTGCTGATAGATTCCTTGCTTAACCTCACTGTGGAGAGTACTTACTTGAATACAGATATGTGCAAGTTGGAATCATCGCAAAAAGATGACAGCAGAACTCAGTCGGTTGATTTATCGAAAGCTTACGGAAAACCTAGAGCTTTTAATTGTTGTTTGCAGACTGTTTTTGATAACCGGTAGAAGGTTGTTCGCGTGTTCGATTGATTTGTTTCCAGGCAATTTACGTTACTTAAATTGGGCTGCATGATACCTGATGTTTTGGCGTATTTTCTTGCCGTGTGTAACACAGCAACCTGGATTGCGAGACTGCAGTGGAAAGCTTTCCTTAACAAATCACTCTAACAGCACACTACAGACTTCTTGTGTTTTTTTACACCTCCGTTCAACACAAAACACCTATCCGAGTGACGTTTGGCATCTGCTTGCGCTGGCAGGCTACTGGCTGTTGTGATTTATTGTTTGGGAGTCTCGTTTTTGCAAGTGCTCATACGGAAAAACTGGTATTGCAGTACTCCTGGTGCTGGTGAGCTTCCCTTCTTGCCGCAGCGCTTTGTTCGGAAGTTGTTTGCCGTTTACAAGTGCGATTACAATTGACAGCTTATTTGAAGCCTTGCTTGTTGCTCTGGACTTACATCCGCGTCGGACGGTGTGTCTCAGTAAAACCACGGCCTGCCTTCTCTAGAAAGCCTTGGTAAAACGGGGCAGTTTGGCGAACTTGGCGCAGCGCGTGTGAAAACAACTCTCTCGGAGGCAAGGGCCTACTGCTACGACTGCATCTTAACGCCAAACCATGTTGTTGTGAAGAACCAGGTCGATTTTGAGTTTTAGCAAAAGGAGAATGCACGTTGACAGTGGATTGCTTATTTCGTCTCTGAGATATAGGTGTTGTATCATTATAATAATGCATTGTTAATTACCAATTGAGCCAGCTTATAATAATTGATTGCCTCGTCACAGGAAACCGTTGCTAATATTAAGCCTTTGTTTTTAAAACACACGCTTACGAGCTATGTGGACGAAAACTTGTGAAGTGAAAGCATGTAAGTTAAAGGACGTTGCGCCCCTTGCAGCGTTGCCGCGCGTCTTCATGCAGCCGATTCTCGGAAACGTGGGAGATAAAGTCCGGGACCAGCTTGTGTGTGACGTTAAGACTTTTTGACGAAGCTGACGTGAGCAAATGGTGTTAGTAATATTTCGACACTTAAAGCGTGAAATACTGAGGTAGTGGAGCAGCGTGAAGGGTTTATTGACTTAGTTTCTGGCCGCATGACTCAAGAATTTCGAACGCGGATCATGCTGGCAGTTTCTCAGTGCAAGCCCCAGTGAAAGATCAGTTGACTTGATTTGTAAGTCCCAATGAGTTGCATGGCTTGCTTTTTATAGTGCGACTGATGGAAAGACACGTGACGGGTCGTGTAACCCTTGCAAAGTTTATGATGAGACATGCTTACGCCAGTTGCAATCCATAGTGAAATCGGTTGCAGTCGATGGTGAAATCGCTTAGCAAACATTTTAGCTGTGTCGTGAACTTCTGGTCACGCAACGTGAAGAACAAAAAATAGAGAAATGCTAGGCGCACAGGTCACAGCGACCATTTTATTGCTTTCCAAGCGTGACGTTGAAAGCGATTTCAAAAGTCGATCGCTTCGTTCTGACGTCATTCGCGTTTTAATTCAGTGCCGACTGCCCTGCTTGTTCTGCGCGTTGTGATGCGCACCGGCTCTCTGCAACGACCGTCGATGCCAGTCGCGCATCTGCAATGCGCGACTGGCTACAGCAGCAGGATTGTGGTTAGCAGCTCTTGATAGGAGTCTTGGTGAAAAAATTAAATTTAGCTCTTCAGTTCAAAATCTGTCGCTTTTCTTGAAACTGGGTGAGACACGCTGAAGTCTAGCCAGGTATTGCTATGTCAAGGCGAGTATTTCTGAAGTTTGAGCTGTTTCGCCAACTTGCGTTTCTTTGCCTATGCGGGATCAGCGCATTGTGAAGTCTATTTCACTTCTGTTTCAGCTATTTGCTTCCAAGTTATGGCGAATCAAGGAGTAACTTGAAGAAGGAAACTTATCCGATATTGTATTTTTTGGTTGTTTCCACGTCTTTAATAACTCATAAGTGGGGGGTTGGGTGCGCGCATCCTATTGTAGGCTCATGTATCTCGTGGTACCGTAGAAGCAGCAAAGTAATTGACTGGCTCGAGTAAATTGTATCTAGCGCCTCTCTACTGAGAAAATTAAGCCAGTGTACCTGATTAGGAAAAGTTCAAGGGGGAACCACCTAGGAACTAAACCCGTCCAAATCGAAGTCCTAATTGCATTTGTATAGTGGCAGAATGTATCATGCAGCAACATGCTAGTTGCGAGTTCCATGGTTTAGNACAGCTTTTAAGGGCGGTTTTACAGAAAATTTACGCGTGTTGATTTTGTCCTTGAACTAGGATAAGAGATGCGAGAAAAGTGCTGCTTGGCGCTTATTTTTTGGCAATAAAGTCCCAGGGGCAGCGGCAGCTTGATGACAAGAGCGGGTTTCAAGGATGTTGTTGATGTTATTGGTTAGCTGCCGGCGGACATCACACTGTCAATGCAACGTTGCTCCCACAATCGATGAAATCGAACGGACTTGCAATTTCTGGGAAAAATTCACTTGATTGCTTGCTTAGCTGCCAAATATGGTTCGCACGAGTTTTTTGTTTCTTTTTGGGGTAGATCCTGCTGCGTTTCATTTACGTTTTATTTTACTTGATAGCACTCGACGTCGACAGCATATGTCAGGCAATATTTTTTCTCTTTTGCATCAAGTGCTCACCTGCTGTAACGCCGCGATGTCAAAACTTACGAATTCAATTCAGTGTGTCTCGATAATCAGGAGTAAATTGCATTAAGAAGAGGATATTTGCTGTGAAACTCTATGCGTAACAAGGCTATGTGAAATACTTGACAAAGGAACTTAATGGAAAGACAAGTATCGCAGGTTGTTCGCTGACACATGGGATGTTTTTGCTCCTTTGCTGTTCAATATATTGTTCTTCATTCAATTCCAGTTTTCCAAAACTTAAAATTTTTTTTATTAGATGTGAAGTACCGCGAGTACACATAATTTGTTAGTAAATATTTTAGCACGGGCACAAGCAGCTGACGGCGCATGTTTTGTAGTTTTAGGCGTTTTTCAACAAACACGCTGAACCGCTCTTTGCGCTGGTATCGCCGAGCAGTTGTCAAGGCTGTTGCTTCGTCTGCCAGAATCTCAGCTGAAAGCAGCTCATCGATCTGGCTGCCTTTCTCACGGCTCTTTCACCCGCGTAACATTCCCTTTCACAAGGTTGGATAACGTTTACTGCTGTGGCTCTGCACTGTCGTGCAGCGTGATGAAAGATTATAGCACTAGGACTCAAATCTTGTCTGTACGGTGTGTCGGCAAATAAAGCGCCGTGTTTTGCCAGCCATTACGCAACCAACGAATTTCGCGCTAGATACTTCTGCTTGTGGTTGCGGGCCACCAAGTCGTTTGCTTTGAGACAAACGTCGATTGACGTCATTGTGCTGGGGGACGCTGGCGCGGTGCTGGTGGGGTGTGAGTGACAACAATCTGTACGGCAGTCGTTTACGGTTTGTTAATCATCAACGGGAATGATGATAGCATAAGAGCACTTGTCAAACTACAATAATGACTGTGTGGTCGTTTGTCGATGACTGACTTGATATGTGCTCAGGGACCCATTTGTTCCTGCCCTTTGCGCTACAATGCCCCATTCGTACTTTCATAGCGAACCCGTTCAAATAGAAAAGCAGTGGCAGAATGTAAGTGAAAGATACAGTGACTATTTGTGGTAGAATGCAATAGATACCGAGTGTAAGGAACAGCCAAAATATCTTTTGTGCTCAATGTTAGAGTACGACTGTGGTGTGTTGCTCGTCGTGGCTAAAAAGGTGCTGACTCGAAATTTTTGTTCTTCAGAAGAAAAGTCCTATGCGTATACTTACAAAACAAACGTATTTCTGAGCAACTTGCGTAATACGTGCTGACTGCTGGAGGCGCAGACGCTGCTTCATTGTAATGTGAGAGCGCAGATTCGCTTCGCAGCGTCCTTTCTCGGTTGCATCCTGGCCATCAAACAGTAACGCAGCCACTTTCTGGAACAGTGGGACTCCGGCAACGCTGCTTGCCGGAATGCCTATTGAAATAAGGAGCTCGTTCAATCCCGATTCCTTGCAAGTAAGCTCGAAGTTATCTGCTGTGCATGGTTCCGTTGGAATCAAAGAAGTCTGGCAAAGTGCAATGAAACGCGACGACGGGAAGTTCGCGGCCGGCCCTGTGCAGTTTTCTCAATTTCGCAAGACATCAAAAACGGTCCCATGCAAACGTAATCCCATTGTGATGCTGAAAAGCTCCCGACCTATTCCAATACCGGCCAGGAGAGTTAGCAGCAGTCCTTCGACACCGTTGTCTCAGAGTCCTGACATAAGAAACGCCAAATACCGGTAAGTTGTTAAGACTATCAACTTTTCTTGTATTTTCGTGGCATCGGTGTCTCGTAAAATAAACGTGATTCGGTTGTGTTAGGAGCTAATAGGTGGTGAGACGTGGCGTAAATTGGAATAAGAGCCGCTCCACCCACAGGCTAACGCTGGAGTACATTCAACTTGAGCTATGAAATGTGTATTTTTCATAAGTCATAACAAATTATAAATTTTTGCCAACTGCCATCATCAACTTCCTTAGATTTAGCTTGTTGATTATCTTATTTTCATTTGATTCAATAAAGCACAGTGTTGACAACCCTTCATATATTCGTTGACTTCTGGTTTCTACGTCAGTGCTGAAGCAGCGAAAAACTGTTGGCTAGTTATCAGGTTTACCCTCCTTTCTTCGAACTCGTAACATCCGGGTATTGAGCAAGACCACGGCAAGAGCCAGTTTGAAGGTTTTGCCTCTCCGAATCGTAGTTTAAATGTTGATTCCAACAGCTCAGCAGCGAACGACCCGAAAAGGGGTTTTATTCATTAGTAAAATGTCAAAATCCTGGCGAAGCGGTGTGCATCGGAACATGCATCCAGACTTGATCGCTGTTGCAGTTGAACCGCGCGTTCGGCAGTCCTTTCTGAAATCATGGACTATACGGAGATCGTGTTAAGTCTTGATGTAGTCGTCACGCTTTGTGTCGTCTGCTGGTTGTCGCATGTCAACTGATCGATAGACAGCTTTAAACGGATCTGATCTGCCAACACGTGATTTTGTTTGCTGTTCAAGCTCTATAACCTTTAGCGCCTGTAGTGATTTTAAAAATAATTTATTTCGTCACATATTTTTCACATATTTATCATTCTATTTGAATAAGGTTGTAGGACTGACGATGCGTAGTGTTGCGTGAAGGGATTTCCTATTAAAAAGTTGCTGATTGATTCAAACTCTTCATCTATGTGGAGACTTAGTTATTTGAATACATATATATGCAAGTTTGAATCATCACAAAACGATAAAAATAGAGCCCATTCGGCTGATACCTCAAAAGATTATCAGCAAACTAAGAGCATTCAATAGTAGTTTCACCACATACTTTGCCTATGCTTTCAGGTGTGAATCTGACCATTTCTAAGTGGTCGAAAGAATTTTTCTGATCGTTACTGATAAGTGCGAAAGTTTGGCTGCTTTTGAATTCTTCCATGGACGTTTGGTCGTGTGTTACATATGTCATTTGCAACGTTCGGCACAGGTGCTGCAGTGACGGAACGCTGTGAGTCGTGAGGGACAGTACAATAGATTAGATCAGCGTGGTCCAACTACTTTTGACCTACGGGCCATTTTACAACAACGCGACAACTCGAGGGCCACTTCCAACAAAATGATGTATAAAACAACAGATTCACAACATTTAACACTAAAAAAGGAAAGATAAGTGAGTGCTTCATTGAAATTATTATAAAATAGCAAATATAAATTTATTACAAATCTCTATCAGTGGGATGCCTGTGGTCGAGGCTTCTCTGATGCTGTCGATCTATTATCAATGCCAGTGTTGGTGGTGCAAATCGGAGGCTATCGTCCAGCGTTTCGTTTACCATTCGATTTCTGTTCTTGGATTTGACTTGCTTCATCGTAGAAAATGTACTCTCACACACGTATGTGTTTCCGAACGTAGAGCATTTTTGGTGCGAAATCTTTCAGTTTAGGAAATCTTTCTTTGCTCACTTATTTCCCGAAGCTACAGTCTCTAACACCGTTAGTATTGTACATTTTTATTACAAGATGTTATGCTTGCTCTAACTAACATTACCTATTGCAGGGATGGGCAATTGATTTGGCTCAAGGCCACTTTGAGTAGGCCGCGTTTAGCGGACAGAGAGACAGATTTATTTGGCGTTACTGAGTTCATTGCGAAAGACGTGCTCTTCAAGACAACGAACGCCCCAGAACCAAAAAAACGCAGTGGTTATCCAGACAGATGCCCCAGCGGAGGGTTAGCGCCGGGCCGTACCTTCTCTAATTTGATCGTAAAATAAATAAAACAAAATGGCACACAGAGAAGATATTATTCAGTGTTCTTGTGCAAATGCACTTTATCCAGCGCAAGCAATTCAGCGAGACAAGTGTAAACTCATACACTTTTCAACAAATTTGAGATTTGAAGATTTTCCGTGAATGCTTCCGCGGGTCACTGAAAACGCTGTGGCCGGCCACATGCGGTCCGAGAGAGAGTTGGCGGGTCTGTAGTTGGACCATACTGTATAAGATAGATGAAGACTGTCGAGAGCACTTGGGCAATTTTCCGCAAGGTTTGCAGTACGCGTTGAAATAACGTATAAGTACTACAGAGATAAAAGAAGAAGTTTTCAACAAACTGCATTCAATTTCATATTTAAGCTAATTTTGTGCGATCTGTTGTGTTTCTCTGACAACTGACATGGTGTTCTCACTGATACGGCTCCAAGAGAAAAGCGTTGAGCAATCTCGCCCGCTGTATGTGGTTTTCATAGACCTGACCAAAGCCTTCCATACGGTGAGCCGCTCGTATAACATACCCAAACTGTTGGGCTGCCCTGAAGCTTTACTTTCACTTCTTGTAGAGTTGCATGACAACATGAAGGCAAGAGTCCAGTTCGATGGCTCCGTGTCTAAAACTTTTCCAATTTGCAGAGAGGTCAAACAGGGTTGCGTCCTGGCCCCGACGTTGTTCGGCATATTTTTTCAGCTCTTCTTGCCCACGCTTTCCTATAGGACGGAGTCATGCTCCACACTCGTAGCAGCGGCGGGTTGTTTAACCTTGCTCGAAAACCATGACCAGGCGTACTGATTCGTGAACTGCTGTTCGCCGATGACGTTGCCCTAGTTGCTCAGTCCGTCCGAGCACTTGCAAAACCTGAGCGATCACGTCGCTAAGGCCTGCACTGACTTCAGCATGGCCATTAGCTTGAAGAAAACTGTCGTCATGTCACTCGGAACACCCAATCCACCACGCATTCTTATCAACGGCTCACTGCTTAAAGTTGTCGAAAAGCTCTCTCATCTGGGATCTGTTGTCAACTCTTCCAACAGTCTGGACGACGAAGTCAACCAATGAATTGGAGAGGCTTCGACCAATTTCGGGCGACTCAGTTCACGGGTTTTCGAACAGTCACCATCTCACTATCAAACTAAAGGTCAGGGTCTACTCCACCTGCGTCCTCACTGTTCTGCGATACATAGCAACGAGACGTGGTGCACATACCGCCGCCAAGAAAACCGTCTCAACACATTTCATTTCAGATCCTTTCCCCGCCCAAGGATGAATAAACTTTACGGCGAATTGTATCACGCGCTTCGTAGAACTGGGGCAGATCAAATTGCGCTATAAAGACGTCGTCAAGCGTGACATGGCGAGCTTCCACATCTCTCCACAGTCCTGGGAAACACTTCTGCCGATCGCAACAGATGACGTGCCTCTCTGAGTGACGGTTATTCATTGTCAGCTACAGACTACGCAGAAAAATGGAGAAGCGCCGAGCTCATCGTCGTCAACGACGGGATGGACCATAGTAGTAGTAGTAGTTGTGTTTCTCAATGGTGCTACGTGTTTAGTATGATCGTTGATGTCTCAGTGTAAATAGCTTTCTTTTGCAAAGTGTAAACTGATTTCCGAAACTACATTGGTTATTGTAAAAATATTTGAGTTCCTATTAAAAAAGACAAAACTGCTATGTGAAAATCCAGAGGTTAATGGCAAAACCGTGATGAAGAATCGCAGGTTGAATAGGTTAATTCGGCTCTGGCATAGACTATTCTGGGACTTCTGAATGGGGTTTTTCTACGAAGGAAAGTAGTGCGAAGATAAAACGGTATCCCTGAAATTAGACGAAAGCGTGGAGTGCATTATCGGAAACACTTTCCGCTTCTATTCTCTGCGCATTATGCAATGGAAACGTAATAATAGTAGCGGCGATGAATTTCGCAAACGATTACATTTTTCTGCTTTCGCGTCAAATAGTACAATGGTGAGGTGTGAGCTTTCTGATAAATCTTCAGTTACAGTAATGCTTGCAAACGAAAACAACTCAAAGCCTCGATCGCCAATTTTAGAAATGTCGGATTTCCGCCACCGCCGGCGCTAGAACGCTTTTATCTTTCCTGTTTTTGTAGCAGATATTTTTACTCGCGTTCGCGAACGTTTTTGTTTACGTTATTTTTAAAGCAAGTTCCTGATTTTAGAATTCACAACAATGGTATGCTCGTTTTGCTGTTCGAAACTTATTTACGAACTGAAATCATTCGTCATCATACCCCAAAAAATAGCGGCCATCCTGTTTACAACAGTTCGGTAGAATGAGCTGCAGGTTGCAACTAAAATCGAAGTATTAGGATCAAGCTGCTCGGCGAAACCTCCGCTAGTTATTTGGTATTAGTTTTTTCATTTTATTTCTGCACGCTTCTTTTCTACATCGTAAGTAATTGCAGCAGATGATGAGGTTTTGACGAAACCTTATTTCCTGTGACATTGCATGACGGTGTTCCGCATCCATTGTATAAACTGCTCCAACTATGCACTCTCCAAAATAAAGTTTTGAAGAAGAATTTATCCTGACAGCGATGGCGTCACGTAGATTTAAGACGTAACAATGGTATGTTCCTCTCCAAGAGTCACGATAGGTTTCGTCGAAAGCCGCGCATCTGATCTTTCGCGACCGACAACTTCTTTAGTCACACCAGGACGTTTTTGCTCAGATGCTTGGGATGTGATTGCAGCTTGTCTGGTTGTTGATGCCAATGTGCGCAGCAGCGAAGGAGGTAGCAAAAGCGTTTTCTCCTTGAAAGTAATTCCATCGACTCCTATTTTCATTCGCCAGTTCCAGCCATGAAGGTCAGGGAGGGTGAAAAAAACTTTTCACGAGAAAGTTGTTGTTCTTGTCACCTCAGATTTTTCTTTTCTATTTTCTTCTAAATTTTCAACGTGTTGTCCTATCTTAAACTAAATTTCACTTTGAATGTTCTTTTCTATTTTTTTGCTAAATTTTCACTTCGAATTTCCTTTGGCATGGGTCGCCAATATTATACAATCTGCTCCTACGGCACTGCCGGACAAGGAAGCATTTTGAGAATAGAAAATGTAAATCTGTTGATTGAAATACTGTGTACNATGACAAGATTAAAACTAGATGGCTCCTGAACAGGTTTCGGCGTCNTCTCAACGCTTTGATGTTTTTAACCATGTATAATCGCTGGTTTCCGTAACTTCGCCATTTCAAGTACTGCTGCAGAGATGAACGCCTTCAAAGACTGCGTCACGCCACCTAGCAGATCATTCGCGTGAGTTGGCCAACCCGAGAGGACGCTCACACTCTCACACACACAACTTTTGTGTTGAAGCCGACTTTGCATACCCACGTGTCAAGTGACAAATCGGAAGCGCTGAGTGCCTGTCTGGCTGTGAGTTATTTCACGGTTGAATGTGTACTGTAGATTCAGAGCGCAAAGCGATAAACGCTGACTCTTTGTATTTTGGGAGCGCTCATTTGCCTTATTCAAGGCAAGAGTAATGCGGCAAAAAAAACGCTTCCTTGAACCCTGAGTTCCGTTGGATTATTTTGCATTTTGTGTGGTGGCTGCGAAAATATGGGAAAGCTCTCCCTAGCCCTGTTGTTGCCTGAGACGCACCATGTGTTCAAAATGCTTAACATCACGCACATTTTAATGCTTTTCCGAACATACAGTTTTTAACGCTCATCTTTTACCTTTGCATGTAAATAATGTATAGAGTAAATCGTTCTGCTTGACTGCTTCACAACAACTGCTCGTGTTCACGAACGAAATCTGCGCTGGTTAGAGCGACTTCAAATATTTTGGAAACAAGGTGCAATGCGCGCTCTACACCTCTATGCACTACTTCGTCCTGTAACTCAAAACTTCTGATCATCACCAGTAATAGTCGGAAGTCAGATTGCACTGCATCTCGGCCAGGAGTAGATTATTCAAGGCCTTTGCTGCTGATCTCCAGAACCTTCATCATGCGAGTCCTGCTGGGAACTAGCAGGAAAATTTTAGTGGTTTAGCATTTGCCATGCATTTTTGGTTTCCCGGCAGCTGGTACAGTTGCTGGTCTAAAACACTGGATAATAATTGCGTTTTAAAGTGTTCTGACGTAACAATGCATTTAAATTTTGCAACAACGACGTACAATTTGGTGCTGGAGCTAGACTATAAACGCAACTAATTGACTACGCTTTGTTTTATTTTCGTACATGCAGCGAAGTCTGTAAATTAGGATCTTATCGAAACACTCGCTCAACAATCGAAAACCTAAAAGTAAGTATTTGTGCCGAACTGCCGTTACAGCGTGAAAACTAGTGGCTCATCTACATTTCCCATAATGTAAATATAACTCGCATATTGACGTATGATAAGAATAAATCCACCTTATTGTACAGTAAGGTCCACCGTCACAGGGCTGGTCCCGCAGGATTCAAGTAGGTTGTACTGCGGAGTAAGTTTTACCGAAAAAAAAACGCCAAACCTTATCGCGGAAGGTGCGTGGACATAAATTGTGTTGCCCCTTGGTGGCCAGGACAAGTTACTCCGACCCTGCGCAAAATATTACGCGGAGTTCCTGCTTTAGGAATCGCTGGCTTCAGTCCTTAAGACTGCGCACTCGGTGAATCTCCGGCAGCAGTCGGTTGCATTCATGTGATGCACCACGTGATCGCATACTTTGTCGGACGAAAGACGCTGCTGATGCGCGAGCTTTCAACTGGCTTCCCCTTCAGCGTGCTTCCTGTTCACCGTTACGCTTATGGGCGAAAGCACGTCGTGTCACGGCTCCTGCGTGCCAAGACAAGCGGTTATCTGCCGTCACTAACCGCTTCCCTGGAGCTAGTAAGTTCGGCGTTTGTTGCACGCTGTTTATTCCAAGCAAACGCATTTACTTGACGAAGCAGTCAGCTGTTCCTGTCGCGACGCCGTAGACGGGGACGCCAAAGGTATTATTTTTTTTGCGGCAATTCAAGGTCAGCGACTTGGATTTGGTTCTTGGGTGGAGATAAAAACGCCAGGACCTTAGCAAACATACCAACCGCTTTGTTTGTCGAGTTGGATGTGGTTCTTAATCGGTGGAAGGATGTTTTTTGTGTGACAGCTTATTCGCTTTGTTTCTCGGGGCCAATGGTGGCCGTGTTCCAGAGTTTCACCAAATATTTGTTTTTCTGTGATATAAGAACACCAGCAAGAACTCTTAGTGTAGTGGGGAAAAAGGAATTGCATTGTAATTTTCGTCGTCGTGGAAGACAGGCAAGACGCCCTTCGGTTTGCGGATATGCTGTCAATTTGTAGCGTGAGTGATTTAAGGCGGATGACACTGACACACTGCGAAAGTTTTACTTATACGTAAAAGCAGCATTTGCTGTTTGTGGAAAGTAGTACGTCATGAAACTTACAGGAGTTTCACAGTTCAGTTAAGTTCGAATACGGACTGGATATTGATGTAGATTTTCATCGAAGTATTCAGGAACGGCATGTTAAGGGAAGGTTTGTAAAATCTCGTAGGCGTTGGTGAATAACAGTCGGAAAGAAACGCTGCGAGTGCTTTCGACATGCTGATACCTGAAAACTTTCTGGTTTGATTTCTCTTGGATTACTGCGGTTTCTTTGCTCCGATGGTATTATGTCACGGGGAAAGATGCGTCCTGCTCCTCTAAGCGTGGTTTACAACATCTCCACGCCAACACCGAAATTAAAACGGATTTTTAATTTCAAGTAAGTGCTTGTATTATGTCGTTCTAGTATCATTCGTGCTAAATTGGTTCTGCACTTTCGCTCAAAAGAAGGTGTGTATTGTCATGAACCTTGGCTAATTGCCAACAAACACCCAAACAGAGGATATATAGACTGATTAATAAAGTGAATCACTAACTTTGGTTCCAACAATCCGTGCCATTGCAATATTTCTGTGAAAACGCATGTAGTAAATATTTCCGTTCCTTTGGATTGCGGTTGTGCGGCTTTATTTCTGCAAGATTCTCAAACGGTCGGGTGAACCCTTTGAATTTCACCCGAGCGTGTGCTTGAGTCATTGTCACGGGCTGTTCACACGAGCTACCGTTTCGGTCAACCTGTCTGTGCTACACCAGCAGGGTATAATCATGCTCTTGCAGATACGTACAGTAAGAGGTAAATAAGTTTGCACACCGCGGTCAATCCAACGTACAACTTCACCCTTTGGTGTTGCGTATGGAAACAGCGAGCTCGCTAAAAACGTTGACTGACGGCGATCCGTGATGGACGATCGAAGTGAAGTTTTTAGTTCGATACCATTCTTGAAAACGCACACAATTTTTTCCTGTTGTATTTCTCATGCTGTTTCGTTTCCGATGCTTGTTTGAGAGCTGACAACTGTTCATCCATTATAAGAGAAACAACTTATTAGTTGCCAGGAAAAAACACTTGTTTGTTGTAGACGTGCAAGCGGCTGACCGAACTGCAGAGTCTGAAAAAGATATTTGAAGATATTGCCTCAGGTTTGGCGTGCTTTGCAAGGATCATTCTTTCTAAAAGCGTGCTATGAATCAGTGGCTCGCAACCACTGTTCTGAGGGCCGCATGCCGCTCCCAAGCACCCGTTGTGCGGACCTCAGCAGTCTTTCAATAAAACCTCCATTATTTTGTGTAACTGACTTCCTTATGCTATGAAACAAAACGTGTCAATTGACTTGTGTTAAAATTTCTTTAGTGCGGCTCTCTAACAAAATCGTAGTGGTGGATTTGACTTCCTCCACCGAAAGGTTGAGAACTACTGCTATAAATGTTCATTTAAGGAAACACAGTTTCTCAACACATATCATTTTGCTCCTCTGTTCTAGTATCTGTTGCTACAGTGGCACATTCTCGTACAAAACTTTCAATTTATTTCTATTTTTTTATTTATTTTACGACAATCTTGCTACAGACGGTAGCCTGACTTGTGCAATTTTGTCGTGTCACGTCGAGCTTTCAAAATACAGCACGAGTAAATTCCCCAAAAAAAACATAAATAGTACGCAAAATGAATACACTGCTTTACAGGAATCTATCACATTTCAGAAATTCGTCAACAGCGTTAAAAATAGCGACTGAAACGGCAGTCGGCGCATCAGGCACACCATGTAGATATAAGCGCAACAAATCGGTATGTCCCAAACCCTCAAATCGTTCAGCAAAGCCGGTTTCGTTCAGAATATCATAAACGTTGTTATGAAGGGCTGTTCGTGCTGCGCAGTGAACGTTACAATGGAAGAATAGGTATAATTCGGTCTCCATTTCACCACATACAAACACTATAGTTGTTTTCAGTGATATTTAACGAACTATGGGCGAAGCGAAGCAATTTATTTGTGACTAGCAAAATAAATAATCGGGTCGCTTATAGTTTCGTCAAACATTATTTGATTGCAATGATACGGCGCTTGTCAATGTCGCTTTGTGCTCAGCGACTGCCGTCATTTTGCTTCACGCAGCAAAGTTAGTTGCTCTTTCCGAAGACAACCAGCAGCGCCCTATGGAAAAGTGCCTGTTGCAGCGTCTACTGCATTTACTAAAACCTCGTGAAAGTACTGAGTTTTTTTCACAGAACTAGCCTAGTAGGGGTCCTGTTGGTAGGCGGGGACCTCGCTTCTTGGCAGACTACCGCCTGTCATGGGCGTCCGGCAACGATTTTTAAAATTGTCAACAAAGTGCACGCCTCCGGCAGTTCAACAAAACGTTTTCGCAACTCAACTGACGTGATTTCTGAGCGTTCGCAAGCCCCTGCTGGCTGGTAAAGGAACAACGGATGCACTCACCGTGTTGCAGACGTAACCTTTCAAGCGGCATTATCCAAAGACACACGAAAGTTTTATCTTGCCAACTTCTATGCTGTGCATGCGGCAGAATAAGTCGTTGCGCATAATTTGCCAAACGAAATCAAGTGTTCCGATGAGTAACGATGCATATTTTAATTTTAAAGCCGTGTGGAAAACCGTATTATACGTGAAACGTGGACCTGCTCATCTGGGTTTTCGTAGAAGATAATAAAATAGCAAAGCTGAGAGACTTTACTAAAACATTTTGCAGAATGTCTTCTCAACGAACAATGTGTTTTTAGTTGTGGTGTTGCTTTCAGTTTTGGAACCTAAACGCATGCCCTTATTGCTTAGATACCATCAAATAAAG